>JGI24158J21664_10004382_pt1 | contig 18161 bp, 8 predicted proteins | sample Ectturendosymbi3_FD_21664 | JGI IMG/M metagenome (IMG submission 21664)
TCTACCCTTGACTTTTACTCTTCTGGTTTTTGCCCTCAATGCAGAGCCGGTAGATTAAGCGTGTAATATCATGATTCGTTAGTTTTGAAAAAGAATTACGGACGTTCGGACACGATAGCAGTTTTTGTCAAGTTGTGGTTACGTCAGAACAAAGCCAATTGTTAATTGTTAATACAGTCTTGACCTTCCCCACTTAACGTCACGGGTTCGCCCTTGTGCGTTGAAATTCTCGGGGAAATTTATGTCATAATGAATGCGCTGTGGAGTGTTGTGCAGTTGCTTTGTAGTTGCGTACAGATAGGGAGACTAGGTTTCTAGTTCAACGTCAAAAACGTTTTCGTGAAAGCTGCTTAAAATAGGTTATGTAAGTTGAAACGAAGCAAGGCTGTTGTGTCAGTTTATTATATATATATATGTCTGTGCAGACTGTGCTAAGACAGTCTAATTTAAAGTTTCGACCAGAAAAACGGGGATAATCTCGTTAAGTTTAACGCTCGCTTGCTCGATCTTAAAAAGCCTCTTCAGATTTGATCTCACTTGCTATATGTCATGATGAAGGTGGATGGTGTCAGATTCCAATAAATTCGTTCTTATTAGAAGTGAAGGCAGAGGGAGTGTTGGGAAGCAGTTAGTTCTACGCACTGCTTCCACCTGTTAGCTTTTGGTGAAAGCACTAAGTTGATTACATAGAGACTGGCTATTAAAATGATGAGGCTGTATAGCGACCACCAGGTGCTCTGTGATCGTCGGGATGCAAATCACAAGCATTAATGAGACTGCCGAATTCACATATTGTCGTATACCAGGGGTGTGCAACCTTTCTTACTGAAGGGCCAAACGCAATTAAACAGATTAGACCGTGGGCAGCGCTTTCGTTTTATGCAGGCTGTTTAGTACTAGTGACCGGCATAAAAATCCACTTTGTTGTATTGCATTTGGCCCGCCGGCCGCAGATTGCACACCTCTGTCGTATACTATAGGTGATGCAAGTACGGCAACTACATCAAACAGGTGAATTGCATCATAAATAATTTCCTATCACATCACAAGAAGAGATATTTGTTTCGCTTTATTGATGATAACAACTAACAAGTGAAAAAGTTATTATTCACTTATTTTGCATTGGCAGTTCTTTTAAGTTATTTTCTCCCAAGTTGTACATTATTAGTTTAGCTTAGTTAGGTTTTGACATAGCGCTGCTCAAGGGGCTAATATGCAACTGGCTCGAAAAAGCACGTATCTGCCTGAATCCTTGTTGATATTAAGGGCCCATCTGGATTTTTTTTGGGGGGGCACAACAGCCTTTCACACGGCTCTGATGTCACGATTATTCGCAAATGAAGATTAACTACAATCTATACATCTTACGAGCTTTTTATTCGAATGAACTAGTTGTTGGCATTGTTTTTTTGTGACGTGATAATTGCTTTCCTAGACATTTCCTGGATAGTCTGTGCGTAGCATAATCACAGGGCCGGTCCTAGGAGGTGCGGGGCCCAATGCAAGACCTAGGCACGGGGCCCATTTGACCAGTGGTGTTATGACGTCATCGTGCTCAGTTAACCGTGCTAATACCTTTTTAATGAAGATGTTTTAGAAAAATGACCTTCTAATAAAACAATTTGTGGAATTGGTCTGTATTTACATTGTAACAGAACAGTTTCTTTTATTTGGAGGTACGTGGGCATAGCTTATATGTCGCTTAGCGCTACGTCCTTGTTTATGACTAATGGCATTTTGCTGTGATGGACATCACACAGTGTACCGCCACCACTCGTAAACCCTGGAATACTATCGTGGGTCTAGTAGACCCGTGCCAAATGAGGTCATTCACGTGAAACTACGTAAGCGGAAGTCGGCGCGCTTTCCATTCTTCAGTAGCTTCATGTTTTTGTGTGACTTGTAAATAGGTGTGCCTACGGTCATCCACGCTCTTCTAGATTTTGCACAGGGAGTGAGGTTCGGGTCTGGGAGACCCGACGAAAGTATTAGTGTGTGTGACCGGGTAATGCTAACCCGACGTTGTGGTTAGAGTGAGTGGCGCTTTCAAAAGCTGAAACTCACTCAGTGCATGCTTCTAGAGTCTTGTTAGCAGTAAACAAAAGGAGAAGTTCTTCACGCCCATAATTTTTTATGAGTAATTCAGTTCAGGCATAAATGACGCCTTCGACACCCTACTTACTTTTCATCAAAGATCGTACGATATTACAGTACAAAGTAACTTTGTTAGTGCTCAAACTGCTCAGTGAGACTTATATTGTCAGTGTAGTGTTTGTGATAAACTGCAGTTGAAGGAAAAGGTATTTTTTATTTTTGAAAACCGAGTCTGGCAGACCCGACGATATTATTAACGTGACAAAAATCCAACGATAGTATTCGAGGGTTAAGCCGAAAGCTGTAAGTAAAGGCAACTCTGCAATGAAGATCAGAGCGGCGAGCAAAGTTACGTCAAGCAAACCGAACTGACAAGCGAATTGAACTTATCATCCAATTACTTCACTCTTGTTGAATGGCACTTTCGTTCTAAGAACGACTGACTGGGACACGGTTCAGTTTCGACTACAGGCCAAGCCGAAAAATTCAAAATAGAACACTTGTTGGTTGTTGCTGTTGGTGAAATGGCCAACTGCTGAAGTTTTCGGGCTCGAATAGGAAGCCTACGTCTACGGGTTCAACCTTTCAACTTTTGTCATTGGAAAATCTCCGAAAAACTCGAAAAGACGACAAAAACCGAAATATAAGCTAAATGGGGTACTGTTTTTTTGCATTTAGCTGGCCAGGGAGTCAAAATCGCCCCTTTCCCCCCGCCAGTTACTCCACTGCAGCAAACACTTTAAATATTAATTAAACAAAAATGATCAATGTTTGAAATCGTTGTTAGAGTTGATAAACATCAAGGCTTCAAAGCTTTAACAGTCAAACGACACCTGTCAGGCTGAACATTCGTCCAGTGACGCTGAAAATTTGTTTGTCAATAATTTAAAAATTGCTGACTATTTCTTCAAACAGCGGCTTACCATCGTCTCCAAGCCAACATAGCATTTTGCCGCTTTTAATTTGAAATGAAATAAACAGTGACGCCAATATAGCTACGCATCTGTCTGTTGGGCCAAACGTCAATGGTCAACAAAACCTCACTGCTTTCGTTGAGTTTTTTAGCAGTATCTGGTGAATCACAGATGAAACGCTAGTAATGGAAAAATACTTTCGACTTGGATTAAAGTACTTTATTCCTCTGAAAAAAACTTGATTTACTGTATATAAACTACTGTACTAATTTTATACATAGTCTACTCCAGCACTTACATTCATAAGTTCACTCTGAATACAGTATATATTAAATAAAACCACACCTCTCCTCGTAATGTCCCGCTATTTTGTTACCAAAGTGTCAACCCGTTTTTAAGAAAAGCTCTTACTTTTGTTGCTTCGTCTCACTATAAACTCGCTGCGTTACTTCTGGCTGCTAACAAGAGGGGTAGCTACAACAAAGTGAGAATTCGCTACAAACGCTATGCTGAATGGCACTTTCGTTCTAAGAACGACTGACTGGGACACGGTTCAGTGTCGACTACAGGCCAAGCGACTCCAAAAATCCCAAGAACAGTTCCATAAAATCCCTATTTTACATAAATAATCCCTTGAACGGATTTAACGCACACAGACGGGGAAATAGCTTCCCGAGTATAAAGGAGGAAACCAGCCACCACAGCCGCGATTCATCGCACAGTGATTTAGGGTGCAGATATCCTAATTTAATCGTGAACGTAATCATCGATTACGATTAAATTGGCAATGTAATCGATTACGACTACGATTACATTTAATTTTTAGTCAATTCAATCGATTACGATTACTCAAAAACTGTAATCGATTACGATTACCCCATGTCTACAATACCGTCGTGTTAGTTTTATTTTGTCAAAATATTAAAATATGTTATATATGTTAACATCTGCCATGAAGCAAAACTGCAGAACTTTGTCAAAATGCAGGTGAAATGTAAACAACCAAATGCTTTCGAAAACAGAAGGATCTTTCGAGAACTAAACAACGTTAAGTTAGCAGAACTGCCATCAAAGTTAATACGAAACACTCGTCTCGACTGTCTCGATCGACATGTCCATTGCGAGTTGAATCACTACACACCCTGTTTGCAATCGCTGTACGCCTGCTGCAGTCGTAGCTGGCACTACTAAGAATCAAGTTCCATTCATAAAGAACAGGACATGGTGGAGTGCAGATACAACACCCTGCCACGACAATTGAGCACGCTTGGTAACGTTCGATAATATGTAGAGGACTTTCATCGTTCGTTCAAATGAGAATTCGTTTGCTAACAGTGAGATTCATAAAGGTTTTCTACTGAATTCCCAAGGGCAAAGAGTATCTAGAAAAAATAAACGACCTTCCCAAACAGCATGGCGCCGCGACCCCAGAAGCACAGGGCCCAATGCAGCTGTATCGGCTTAAAAGGTCGGCCGTGCATATGATATACACGAGTGGATTCGCCAGTGGAGGAAAGGAGTCGTGCTCACTGCCTTTAATGTTGGAGCGAGTTGTTCCTGTGAATGTGTTTTGTGTATTTGCAAAGACGTGAAGGTCTGCTCTACGTAATAGAAGCTTTGCTGATTATCATCAAAGCCTTTCATCGTGGTAAAGAATTGGAAATGGAATGATGACAACGTCCGTTTTGGTTTCACTTGCATCGGGGGATTTGCAAAAGCCTCAGTGCACGCTCTGTGAAATTGTTTTCATTACGCAAGGTTACAAGTGTATGCTCACATTTTAATCTGTATCTAACTTTTTGTCAATATGTTTGATTTCTTTGTATATTAAAATTTTTTTAATCGGTTCTAAACTTTAGAAAGGTTGGGAACCCCTGGTCTAGACAAAGGCGAATGATAATCCCTATAAGTCCTATTCAATAGGTAGTAGTTTAAAAAATAACAAACAAATTTGTAAGACTTTTGAAAACTATCCACAATTTTTTGGTAAAGAGGTGTGGAACAATGACGCCATGATTCATGGCAATGTCAAGTCTCATCGTGCGAGTGTAGGTTACGGTACAATGAACATAACAATGTCAGTCGGTACGGTTGAATGAGAATGAAAGGTGAGGTGTGGGCTTGCTGGTTTTTGGTCAGCAGGGAAATGATATACTCTATAGCAGTGGTTTTCAACCTTTTTTATGCAGCGACCCATTTTGCAACACAATTTAACCTAACGACCCCCTCCTGAAAATTTCCAGTCATGCATATGAAATGCAGTTGTGTTTGCACAATAGAAAATCAAAATGACTAAAAATAACGTACGATATCTCTGTGTTGAACAAAGACGCATTCATTAAATTCAAGCGCATGGCAGCATCAATGAGAGAGACCCGTGCCGTACACAAATCACTACACAGCACAATATATTGAAAACTAGAATAAGTCCCACGTTAGCTACCGCAAAAGCGCTCTCACAAATGCGACTCCAAAAATCCCAAGAACAAAAAATCCATATTTTACATAAAAAAAAGTTCCCAAAAATCCCTATTTTACATAAAAAATCCCTAAATATGTGGTGGTGCATCATAAAATCAGAGCGCCATGATAAGTTTCAAATAGAATCAAACATGATTTGCAAAAATAAACTGAAATGATTCGTTTTACACATTTTCAAACTTTTCCGAAAATCCCTAAAAAGGGTCAAAAGTTCCAATCTAGGGACAAAATTCCTAAATGTGAGAGCACTGTACCGCAATCAGACATTTAATTTACAAACACAGCACATTCTTACGTCACAAAGGTATTCGCGCGTTGTCAAACGCAACAGTGCTGCAATGTTCATAATCACACTCAAAACTTTGTAATGGTCATAATCACACTTAAAACAATTTTGAATGAAAAACTAGGTGATCATTTTTGCCAGGTGATCTTACTATTTTGGCTACGACAAAAATGGTTCCATATAAGACAATATAAAATATAGAAGTTATCGTGAATATTTTTATCAGAAGCTCTCGCGACCCTAGAAAAAAAGGCAAACGACCCCCACGTCGGGGGCGACCCCAGGTTGGAAACCCCTGCTCTATACAGTCATATGGGAAATAGTTAACAGAAGTTTTATGACGCTACATCTTAAAGAATTATTTGTAAACAACCAGAAGAAAACCACTAACTAAAAAAGACATATGAATTGCGAAAATTTGACCAAAGGAATGATTTTGAGGAACTGGAAATGTTTTTATACAAAAGGGCTTTCATACATTTCAGGCTTTGCTTGAAAGCGCTTCCATACTTTCATAACTGTCTTTATAAGTTTTGATCAAAGAAATTTCATATTGATTCTCAAAAAATCTTAGCAAAAAGTTTTTCAAAATTTTTGAACTATTGACCGGAAGCACCTTAGCACATAATATTTACGCTGTCTTAACTCAATAGAAATCTTTGCCACGTGACGCTCACACGCTTTTAATCTGTAACAAGAGTGCCACTAATCCGCAGCACGACTACATTCAAAACCAGGTTCTGGATTTCTGAAATATATGTATTTACAAGAGAAGCAATGAGGGCGAAGGTAATAAGATAGTCCGAATGAGAATCAGTCGAAATGAGACAGGTTAGCGCTAACTTCCGAAGATCAGTCTTTCATCTGCTGTGAGCGATAACATACACAGTGCATTTGCGAACTGCGCTGATGATTCTGCTGGTACACAGAACGCGGAAATATACACGAGAAAAAATGCACACACCCAGTTGTCGAAGACATACGGCAGACAGAAGACGAAAATATCGGAAGCAGTAGCTTTCGTCTTGAAATCTCCCAACCGAGTTTTCTGCGACTTTAAGCGACATGTAGAAAGCACAATACAAGAGATATAACTCAACGGACTCCGAAGTTCTGTTACACATCTATACACACATGTGATCCAAAACACGTTCAACGTGAAACTTGCGACAGAGTTCGTCAACGTATACGCGAGACAAGCTCCCGCCTTCGTTTTATACAAATATTTGAATGGCGGCTTTAAATGACAAGTCGAAACCTGGAAAGTGCTCCTTATTGGGAAGGTTGGGACTCTTGTCCAAGCAACGGTACCGTGAGTTACACAGTCATCCTGAGTCAATCAACTAAAGTTCTCTTGAAAAGGGAACACTGTGCCACGTATCGCAGTTCTTTCTTGTTCTTTTTCGATTCTTGTTATGTTGTTGATAGAGTGTGAGAAGTAAATCCAATGATTGCTCACATACTGTCAATGTTCTGTTCGCAAACTTAAATTACCAATGATGTATACTAAACCGGGCATTTCTAGCCTCGCGTCAAAAGTGACTGTTTGCAGCGGTTGTTTCAGGTTTGTTGTTTCAAAGCGCGCGAACAGTCAATTGGTAAACACTCAATCAAACGAACATATTTACATCTTTGTGCACCGTGCATATTTACCTCTTTATCTATAGCGCGAGCGAGTACGCAAGGTTTTTTGATGTTCCACGAAACAAATGCCCCCGACCACGAGGGCTGTGATCCCGAGGGCTGCCCACACTGCGGGTCCTCCGAAAGCTGCAATGGCGGCCGATCCATTGACAAGGCTTCCTGTAGCCAAAAGCTTGGCCCCTTCAACCATGCCTCCATTGATTGCATTGCTTGGAACACATTGAATAATTTCTTTTGACCGGCAAGCGACGTTATACCCGATTTTGACACATTCCTTTGTTATTTCTCTCTTACAATATTCGGACATGTTTCTAAAACACACTTTTGCAACACAAAACCAACTGCAAATAATTCACAAATAAAACAGGAAATCAAGTTTTGAAAAAAATAAGCAAGCATTGCAAAAAGCATTCCCTTCATATCAAGTGATGCTCACATTTTCATCTTCGTTCATTATGCATTAAACGACGGCTTTCTCTACTGCAATTTTCATTTTTGTTTGAAGGAACTTCCTACTACTTTCGGAAGCTGTGTTTTTTGTGTGAAAATGCGTTGCTCCAGGCCAGTGGTCACCGCACATTCTCACCACTTGGCCAGGTAGGGAGAAGAATGACGAGAGAAGGTATGGTGGCCCGTTGTGCCATGCAAAAGTTTTGTTTTTTTGGAAAATAACCGTCAAGTGTTTTTGTAAAAAATATAGATTTCAAAATTTTTTTTTCAAAAAAAGATTATATTTTTGAATAAATTAGTTCAATTGGCGAATTCTTTGAGACTGAAACAAATTTTTTATCCGAAAAGCATTTTGGTAGACAATTCCATGAGGATTTTTTTCGTTGCTGAATTTTGGTAGACAATTCCATGAGGATTTTTTCGAAGCAACCATGTTGTAATTGATAATCCGTCACGTTTGTTATTAAATGCAACAGTTTTCATTCTAGTTATGCGAACGTTACTCAAATAAATAAGTAATTTAACAAATTTGCTTTAGATTTTCATCTCAACAAATTTTTATTGAGTTATCACCAGAGCTCATTACAATTAAGGAGCAGTAAATAATAAGGCAGCTGGCTGTGGACCAGGTCCAAACCACACAGGAAGCTCACAGCATTCTTAAAAATCACTATCTGCATTTTACCTGGTTTGCTTGCAAAATGTTTTAGTAAGCCTAACTTCAGGTGTAATGAACTCTAACCAACCTAAGTCTTACTGTGAGTAGATGAAAAAATATTGGGAAATATTGATTTTCCTTAATAGAGTAAACACCTGCTCCATGTTTTCTGGCTAGTCTGAATTTCATTCAAAGCAAAGAGTACCAGATATGTAGTGACGTGAACAGTTTTTCCTGCACTGACTATTTCTAGCAGATTTTGCGATTTTAATGTAACCACGGAACAAGCACTGTAAACGCCAACATTTGTTACACTTTGATCTGGTGTCTTTTGCGCGCAAGGCTGTTTGGGAGGCGAGGGAGGACTTCACAGATCAACAATTACGTAATGAGCCATGATTATCTCGTGAGGACGTACCATGACGATAGACCTGTTGCATCCACGATGCTGCGTCAGCCTGAGCCAACTGAAGCAAGAGTCGAACCGACGACCCTCGGCATAACAGTAAAAGAGCATAGAAGTTTCCCGCTCAGCCATGCACGACCTCCCACTTCGGTCACGATCTCAGCGTTATATGTGGTGTAATCACCTCGCCATACACCATGCAAAGCCGTGAGATGTGACAATAAACCACATGACGTTATTCCATTTTGATTCTTATTATTTATACTCAAAGTAAGTATCACACGGGTTAGTGATAATGCACAACAACTACTTAATCATTGAACGACCGCATAGCATTGACAAAGCGATAGTACTTACACGCAGGCGAGGAACAAAGTTGATGCGCATTATTGCTTTTGATGCACATACTTCATTACACGAAGTTTGAAGTAGCGTTCCACTATTCAATAAACTTAAAATATCAGGAAAATGAAAAACATCACCCAAAATTATGTAGTCTTTCATTAAAAGTTTTTGCTCACTGGCTATTTTTGCGATTGTGATTGACAAAAATGACTTTTTCGAAAATCTGTTGGGTACGGATACTTGATGCTATAATTAAGGCTAGAGCGTTATACCGGTAAAAACTCAGTGGCAATAGAACTTCCAAACTGAAATTTTTTTTTGCAATATATTAAGTGTTTTGTTCATGTTGCTTAAGGTCTTCATTGGATCGTTTCCCAATCTGAAACAAAATTATCTCCAGCATTTTAGGTTTTCAGGATATTTTCGTAAACTAAGAACGTGATGGGATTTTGCGAAAAAGACAGTTTCTGGAGTGGTGGAAGTAGGAGAAGGTTAGGAACTACTGCTCTATCTTAACGGCAATTTCCAAACGTCCACTTACCTCACTTGCTAGCTTATTCGTCATACTGTTTTCAAATATACTTTGTATTTTTGAAAAAATGTTTCAATTGACGAATTCTTTGAATGTAAAAGAAATTTTTCTCCGAAAAGAATTTCAATCAAAAATTTATTGAAGAACTTTTTTCGTTGCTGAGTGCTGAGCTCAACTCCACCCACGAAGCGTTGCTAATTGACATTTGCGAATAAACCGTGTTTTAAATTATTCAGCTCTGTGTTTGTTATTGCACTTTTTTCATTTTAGTACGGGAAGTTCGATTAAATCAATTTTAATAATTTTCTTGAGATTTTCATGTCAACAAGGCTTTTCTTTTGCCTTCACCAGAGCCCATTGTAAGTCGTTAAGGTGCAGTAAATACAAAAGCAGCTGACTGGGGACAAACTCCAGACCATCAGGAAACTCACAGTTTTCGCACTGAACACTTACAGTACTGGCAAACTTCAAACGGATTTTTATTTTTCCACAACAAAACGTGTTTTTCATTCACTAATAAAACAACTTAAAAAACGTTATGACATTAACAAAGCAATTTTAAGAACGTTTTCATCACATGCTGAAGTAATTCAGCATTTATTTTGTCCTCCGTTGGAGGTTTCCATAGCTTTGATCCTATCAGGCATACTTTCAACAAAGGTTTTGCAAAATCTATTTATCTTATCGCTATAAAACCACACCTTGATCGGCTGTTCTGTAAGCTTTTTTTGTGGTTAGTGGCTTGTTGGTTGGTTCTGAATGAATCTCATGTTAGAGGATGTCCCACAAATATTTTATGGGATTCATATCTATAAAGTCCCAGGCCATATCAATACCTTAATTTTGTTGACCCTTAACCATGTCACTGAAATCTCTCTAGCATTGCATGGAGCGCCATACTGAAAAATGAAGTCGCTGCCAGGAAACCACACCCTAGCTTGTCGCAGCAGGCGCCGTCTAGCACTTCTGCGTATATTATTTAGTTCATGGTTCCTTCTAATCAGTGATGGGATTTGACCGGTTTGCAAGAACCAGTTTTAGGAATTTCTTTTACCCAGAGAACCGGTCGTTGGCTTGAGTCACGGGTTTTCAAGTGAAAATGAGAGGACCTGCTGTTAGAATCCTGGAGTGAAGAACCTGTTCTCAAAAAAGTTGAATCTCACTACTGCTTCTATTACGTGCAATCTATTGGTCCCATAATCCGATATTGCCCCCGAACCACGATCTTGGCAGGAAATTCGACTGTTTCTTTCAAACATGCTGGCAGAATTTCCTTACCAGCCATCTTCCATCTACCGTCCATCTGTCTCTACTCTATCATCAAGTACTGCAATGGTTGATTCATCTGACAAAATAACCTGATACAAGGAAACGAACGCATGTTCAAGATTGTCAGCATGTTATGAAGGAAATCATCGCCCCTTCTTTTCAAATAGCTCCTAAAGATCCTCATCAACAATTTTTGACTAAGAAAATTGACTACAAATGTTTCCAGTAAGCTAAGATCCACTGTATCTTCGATGTAAATTCTTTAGAAAAACATTATCAGTATCAAGAAAGTTATTCTATAATTTCTTTCAATCTTTTTCAGATATCTTAATTTGGCACAGTCATTTATGTCATGCTGTACAGCCCATCAATATCTCGCCTGCTTCATTTTCTGTGTTAATTGAGAATTTGGCTAAATACAAAGCTTTGCCAACTATTATAGACTAAAATGATCCATTAGGCAATATCACCACTCAGTTTCAGCCAAACTATATTTTTTCTAATCTGGTATAATCTTGTGTAGCTATTTTGTCATAATAAGCATTTCACTAAACATGAATCTAGGTTTTGTGGAATTACAGCTTCTTTTTTGAACCATCCTCACATTCATTCATGTGCTTTCAATAACCAAAACAATCAGAAAATTACACCAATTTATATAAAATTCTTGGTAAAATAAAAAATCCATAATAATTGTTCCAGTACTGTATCTGCGTTTGACCTTGTTTGCTTGCAAAACGTTTTAATAAACCTGACCTCAGGTGTAATAAATTCTAACTGATCTAAGTGTAACTATGAACAGATGAAGGAAATTTGGGAGCGGATGAATATCCACAATAGAGTAAACACTTTTTTCACTTTTTCGGCTAGTCTGAATTTCATTTAAAGGAAAGAATAATACATCTTCACTAATGTGAACAGTTTTTTCCATACCGAATATTTCCTGCAAATTTCGCAATTTCCATCTTGCCACGGAACAAGCGACGTTAACGCCAAACTTTGTTACACTGCTATGTAGTGTCTTTTGCGTGTGGTGCGGTTTGTGGAACGAGGAAGGATTCCACAGATCAACGATTACTTAATGAACCATGGTTACCACGTGACGACGTACTATGACGACGAATGACGAAAGAGCACACAAAGCCATGAAGTGTGACAATAAAGCACATAATTTTATTCCATGATATTTCTCCCTAAAAAATTTTATCGAAACAGCGATGAAGCGAAACTAACTCATGTCACGCGATTTCTAGATGAGTCTGCCACTGCGCTGTTCGTTTTTCATTTGAAAAACATTACGGAAAGTGTGTTTTTTGTGGCGTGCCAATGCTTGCGGTTTGCTGGGCCTTCAGTAAAAGATGATCCCATCCGGTCTTGCAGGAAACCAATCGTCACTGCGCTATATGGAAATGATGGTTGGCAGGTACTTATCAACTTTCGTGGTAGGCTGTAAATGTTTATTGGATATTGCTCTTTGTTTTTTAACGAAGAGGAAAAATTAAAGGCAGTTTTATTAAAGTAATATATATCTGAAACGTAAGCATCTGATGGACTACCCAAGTTTTTTAGGAATCTAAGATTGAAAATATTATTTATAGCAGCGCTTCCAAACTTCTCTGAGTTCGACCCAAATCTGAGTTTGGTGAAGACGTCACGACTCAAGCCTCAAACAGCGTATGAAAAAAATAATAATTGTATGGATGATTTTTGGCAGTAAACTGCTGAGTTCAATTACAATGTTCAACAATCTACTTCTTTGATACAATATTTCTGTCAATGATCAAAGAGACTGGATCAGTGATTCCCAACATATGGGTCGCGCTGAGGCGAACCAAATTTGAGTTCTATATTTTCATCGTTCCGTGTTCCTCTTTTCAAGTTTTTCCAAACTCTTTCATCATTGATAGAATTACTGCATCAAATGAGTAGATTGCTGACACAGAAAAAGAACGTAGCAACTTACTGCCAAAACCGTTCATTTTTCATTGTTTTTACATGTTACAATACGCCGTTTGAGGTTTGCGTCGCGAAATGCTCACCAAACTTATATTTGGGTTGCGCTCTGAAAAGTTTGGGAACAGGTGGATTGGAAGAAATTGAAAAGAGTAAAAAAATGAACGTTGAAAATATACAACTCAGGTTTGAATCGCCTCAGAGCGAACCATTTTTTAACCTTCGCGACGCTTGCGAGAACCACTGATTTCGTACCATCGAATCTCTTTTTAAGAAACTTCAAAGAGCGAAAGCACTGCTGTAAAAATCCTCCCCTTGCTAAACTTTTGTTGCAGGTTTTNCTTAAAACTTGTAAAACGCCTGGATTGGATTTCAAATTCTTGAAATGAGGGTGCGACCACGTTATTTGCATATACGCCTCCACGTTCCAGCTGATTTCCCCTCAGCGCAAGAGTTGAGATGATTCAATATAAGACCACTTTAGTTAATGCCAATTAAGATGCTAAAGGCTTGCATTCACGGGCNTCGGAAGGATTATTTCCAGGGGGGGGAATAATGAATTTNTCCTGAGGTATCCAAAACACTTTTCCAGCGGTGGGGGCAAAAGTTGTGAAATTCCATTTCGCCCACTCGAGATAACAACCTTTTTTTGTTGAACAGTTTTATAGGAAAATATCAATTTCCAAAATTCAGGGAGACAAGGCCCCCTATCTGACACAAATATTTGTAGCGTCCACCTACCAGATTGCAATTCAGGGAAAAAAACAAAATATCAACTCAAAAATACCAGTCTTCTGTGATTGTGCGCGTTCAAAACCATCTAATGAAAGCCTGGTGATCAAGGACAGGCTGTCGCTGATTACAAGCAAAGCAGCAAACTACACAAACTGAGCCACCAGACATCGCCAGCAGCTTCAGCCCACGCCACAGGATCGTGACGTGATCAGGGCATCACATGACTTGTAACAAAACAGCAAAGGACAGTTTGACCGCTACATACTGGTTTCGCACAAGTTTCTGATTTTATCGCAAACTGCTACTCTCCTATGACGCTTGAAACCGAGGTACTTTTGCTTTTTGTAGATATGTTCTTAGTTTGCTTTTATTTTTTGCAAATAGGTTCAGCAAGTTGTGTGAAGCAGTATGGGACAATAAATACAGTGAATCGCAAGGCACGTCATCGAATCGTTGTGATTTGTCCCACAGACGTGGTGGTGCATGAGATTTACTATAGCGATGATCAATGTATCATTCCCGAAAAACTCCGGTAAACTGTTGTCTAAACATCATGGTGTAACTAACTTATCAGAGCCGAATGCCAGTTCTTGACGTTTTCTTCACTTTATTTTACATGAAAATGCAATTAATTTTTCTGCCACTTGTTTTTTGGCATTTTACTGCATTCCTGTTATTTCAAAGTTGAGTAACAAAAATGTGTGAGTAAATCCTCCTACAGTACGTAGCTGGCGGTCCATTTTATCTCGTAACAACCTCACGTACATTTCTGCTGTTCTTTGAGGAGTTTACAACGTTTGACCTATTTCAGTTGTATTTTGGGGACTGACGCCTAAAATTGCTTCCATTATTTCTATCATCTCTAATTTTTCCGATATTGTACATATTTTGTGTGTCTATTTTTAGCCCGAAAGCAACACAGTTGGGGTGGCTGCAGGTTGCAGCCCCTCTGCGTCTCCAGCCTTCTACACCTAGCTATGCGTAAGTGATACAGTGAATGTGTTATGTGTCCGAGTTTCATGAAAATCGGGGCACGGTCATTCTGGTTGGGTAGACCGCATCAGACCTTTAAATCGGAAAAAATAAAACAGACAGAAAGATATCACCGATGCGTAACGGAGCAAAGCGAACAGAGCTGCACGAAACAGCAAGTTTGCACGCGTCACCGCATGCAAGGCAGGAAACCAATAATGCACATGAGTTTCATCTGTACGCAGAACGCACCAGAGGTGTACAGGAGCCGGAGTGTAGGAGTGGACTCCGGCCGGAGTCTTAACGAATTTCGAAAATAAGAGTGGAGCCGGAGTTGATTTTTAAAGGAAAGGCCGGTGCCGGAGTGGAGCCGGAGTCATTTTTTTAATATGAGGTTAGTTTGCTTATTTTTTATTATTATTATTGCTGATTGTTTTTTTACAAAGCATGTTATAATGTAAAATTCAAATGTTAAAAACTACTTCACAGGAAGTCCAAAAATTGTAATACAACTTGGATGTATGTTAGGTTGGTGAGTTTCATGTGTGTAAAGATTTGGACAATTTCTTGTTCATGTTGATACGTTAAAAATCTATTGGCCAATAAAGTTTAGCTCACATAAAAAGTTTAGGTAGTGTCTCAACAACCATTTCCAGTTTTCCGTTTCGAAGGACAAGAAGACCGTATTCCGCATCTAGTTTTCTTCCAGATATAAAACTGACTTGGAGAAATGATCACTACTGTCAGTATGGTCGAGTGGTAAGTGACTAGACAATTGTCAGTGCGAGTCACTCCTTCGTTGTATTTGATTTTTCTTTTGATGTACTTACACAAGATTGTATGTCAACATTTTTGGACCCCTTGTGGTGTACATTTCGAAAAGCAGACAAGGGTTTGCAATTAAGCTTTTGGATTACGGATAGGTTTAGCATTTAGGGTGAGGGTTTTGTGTTAGTGTTCAAGGTTAGGGTTTATGGTTAGTGTTTAGTGTTAGTGTCTACGGTTAGGGTGTAGGGTTAGCGTTTAGTGCTGAGGGCTAGTGTGTACAGTTGAGGTTAACGGTTAGAATTTATGGTTCAGGTATAGGGTTGCAAAAAATTAATAGCCACCTTAATCCTTAAATCTGAGAAACAAGTGACATTAATGATGTAAAGAAGAGGTCACATATTTTGCAGAGCTCAGCAATTTCGTTTGATACGGTTTTTTAGTCTTTTTAAAGCGAAAACCGGATACAGTCGTTTATACACTGCCAAAAGTTTATAGCATTCACCTTGGAGTTCAAGCAGGAGTTGGAGTGCAAACTTAAGGCGTCGGAGTGGAGTCGGAGTATATTCAGCCGAAGCGGGAGTGGAGTCGGAGTCAAAAATTTCCGACTTCGTACACCTCTGGTACGCACCACCAGGAATGCGCTCACTGTAGTGCAAGGCATAAAACAGTCAAGCAGTTGCAGCAAATTGAAAGCAGTGAAACCAGGTCAAATAGTTCTCCCTACGGCAGCACTGAATAAGACCAGGAAAATCCTGGCAAACTAAATTGAAATGAAAAACCGATGAGTTGGGGCTCTGGCAGTAGACAATGTTGACTTCAGGATTTCATACTACCATGCCAGTGACAACCAAATACCAAACCGCAGGTCAAAAGTATGAAAAGCATCTCAACACAACTCTAATTTCATTGGTGTAGTTGTTAATTATTATTCAACTTCGAGAATAATGGTTAATGCTTGATGAAGTGTTTAATGTTTTCCTAGTTATACTCAGGAAAAATAGCAGAAGTTGTATTTCAGTGAAGCCATTAACAGTGGGAGTGCACTTCAGTGTCCTGAATGAAACGTGTTTGTAAGTTTTTTTCAGCTTTCGAAAAGTATCGCTGTATGCAACACGTAAACAACTGTAGTGAGTTTGAATGCAATTGCCACACAGTTGGTAAGGGCGGTGGAATGAATTTGCTAGTGGGGGGACCCGGGCTCAGTACGGCATGACGTCATCGGTGACCATTCAAGCTTGCAATACACTTTTTTCCCAATTTCCCTAAACTGATGATATGCTTAGTTTTGTTTCTATTGTCTTTCAGAAATCGTTTTCGGCGATCAAACGCTATCGAAGTTAAACCTTATTACTGTTGTTGTCGTCCATTTTGTGTTTTCATATTTTCGTTAACTTAAGGTGGTTTGCGCTGATCACCTTCCGTTCCGAAAGAAATTTCTGTAGAAATAATAGAGCTGCAGTTCTGTTGATCTGCGGAATTGTCAGGTTTCAGAATAAGCGAAAAGTTGTCGGACACACGTTGAAAAAATCTGTGAGTGCTAGCTCCTCGCAGCTCGCACTAGAGGTTGGTGCCACGATAGTTCTTACGTGGTTATATTGAGTGGTTGTTTGTAGAGATCAACCGATATGGCTTTTTTGGGGGCCGATACCGGTAACAAAGATATTTCCAAAATTTTGTATATCTTGTTTTCTGCTTCATTATCAAAGAAAAAATGTATTCTATGCTTTCATTTTCTCAATAACTTCAAAATCTGGATTTATTTTTGCAATTTTTCAAATTGCAGCAATTTCAATATCTTCATGTGATTTTTAATTAATCTGATTAACTTGTTAGCATAGTATACACCAGGGGTCACTAACATGGTGCACTCGGGCACCAGGTCGCCCGCACGGACCTCGTGGGTTGTCCGCGAGCTTGTTCTGACAATAGCATAAACATGATCAGTGTCTTCACATGAATATCGTTAATTTTGTATGAATGATAACATAATTGAAGACATATTGTGCAAATTTTTATTTCAGAAGTATGTGTATCAAACTGGTAGCCCTTCGCATGAATCTGCACCAAGAAGTAGCTGTCAGTTTCAAAAAGGTTGGTGACCCCTGGTATACACTGTCTGCAGTTAATAAACACAGTGCCATGAATAAAAACCAGGGAGCGAGTTTATGGGGGGGACATGTCCCCTCAACTTTGGACAGGAGGGGACATAATATCTTTAGTCCCCCCCAACGTTTTGTGATAAAAAGTATTGTAGTCGTGCAAATTTCATGGTTACATTACTGTTGCAAACGTTTCCCCAGCATAAACCAGGGAATAATTGAGAAAAATGAGCATTATCACTGGATTATCTGTTGACACAGTATACAGATTTCCTAGGTAAACTGAATTGTCATGATTGTTGAAAATTGTGTTGGTTAATTTGAATTACCGAGTCGATGTGCACATGAACTTCGCTCACCAAGAATTCCTGCGCTGGTCTGTGGCCTGCAATCAGAATATGGTTGCCACCAGGCGCTAGGTATGGGGACGACGGGACAATGCCACCTCAAATTCCAAGGTTTTCAGGTTAATAAAATATTTGAAGTATAAGCCAAAGAAATACTTCAGTGCAAATCAACGAAACTGCCTCAAGGAACCTATCCTACTTCAGCTTT
>JGI24158J21664_10004384_pt1 | contig 18155 bp, 8 predicted proteins | sample Ectturendosymbi3_FD_21664 | JGI IMG/M metagenome (IMG submission 21664)
TGGCCTAGGGCCCAACCGCTAGGCCAAAGTGTTTCGCTGAAGTTTTCATTGGAAACTAGGCTCGAGTCCGAGTCTTTTGAGCCTTTGATCGACTTTCCAGCGTTTCTGGTTCAATAGTTATGATCTAAAATAAACAAATTGATTAATTAGCTAATTAAGTCAAATATTTTTACTAACTTACATCATAACTCTTGAACCCAAAACCCCAGCAGGTCATCCAAAGTATCAAAAGACTCGGATTGTAGCCTAGTTTCCAGTAAAAACTTCAGCGCAATACTACCACCTAACGGTTGGCACCCAGGGCCAGACAAAGTGGGCCAAGGTGGCCTACAAGTCCTCCGCTTATGATGTCACTCACAAAAAACCTGCAACCCCCAAGCAAAAAATTTATTTTCAAGTGCAGACAAGAAGACTTGATGCATCTTTTGAGACTTCTACTGGGTCTGTAGAGCATACCGGACCAGAGAAATTCCCACACAAAGCCACGTGCGCTTAGGCGTTTTTTTCTGAAAATCACCGGAAACAGCTGGACGCCAAAGAGTTAAAAGCGTTTTGTTCGGCTAATACGTCATTTGCAGTTTCACTTTTGATGTCTAAGCAGCTAGCATGTGTGGGAATTCAAACAAATTAAAGATCTTTATCTGAGAATTGTTGCACCTTGCAATTTGTTTATCGAATTTATACACGAGGTGTGAAGCATGACTTGACTCCACATTGAGAGAACATAGGAAGTCTTTGCAGTTTGTTAAAGGTTTAAAAGGTGCTAGATTAAATAAAGGAGTCCAGATAGACTAGAGGAATTGTTGTATTCAACCATAACGTCATAAACTTGTATTTTGCTGCAAATAAAGAGCATCATGTATACAACTTCCTATGATAAAGTATACAAGCTTCTATGACAGAGTTGTTTGCATAATTCGTCACGTCGCCTAATTCGTCACTTATTTCTAATCCCCTTGGTGACAAATTAGGCAAATTCTACTGTACTTGAAAATCAGGCAAAAACCAGGGATATTTCGGTTGACTTACCAACTGCATAGTTCCTTAGCCAATGCGCTGGAGAGCTGTTCAAACCCTCAAAAGATTCGGCAAGTCTTCGCGTCTGCAATAAAAAATTTTTTTTTTTTTTTTTGAGTTACGTCATAAATGGAGTTGCGTTGGACCATTTTGGTCCACTTCATCTGGTCCTAGGCCCAAACCGCTAGATGGTAGTATTGTGCTCAAGTTTATATTGTGAACTAGGCTAGAATCCAAGTCTTTTGATACTTTATATGACTTCCTGGGGTTTTGGGTTCAAAAGTTGTGACCTTAAAACAAAAATTAGTAATTAATTCCATGGTGAAATAATTTCTTTGTTTATTTTAGGCCACAACTTTTCAACCAGAACATTTGAAAGTCAATCAAGGTCTCATCAGACTCGGAGATTTTAGCCTAGTTTCCATTGGAAATTTGAGCAAAATGCTTCCGTCTAGCAGTTAGAGCCAGGTCAGGTACCAGCAGCCAAAAATAGCCAAAAGCCTGCCTCGCTTATAATGTCACTCACAAAAAACCTGAAACCCAAAACCAAAAATCATTCTTTCATTGCGGAGTCAAGACTTGCCGAGTCTTGAGGGTTTGAACAGCTCTCTAGCGCAATCGGCTGAGGAGCTAAGCGGTTAGTAAGCCAACAAAAATATACCTGTGTTTACCCTGATTTCCAAGTGTGATGTATTCGTAGACAAGCAGCGAATGTGTTCACATAACGCAATTGATCTTTCATGCAAGTTTTTTTCAATTAATCTGCACTAAAGTAGGCGTTAATTTAACTTCTGCACCTTAACACTTTGGCATCGGGCTGCTTTCAGGGATTTTCAAGAAAAAAACACTGAAACCCACGTGGCTTTGTGCAGGAATTTCTCCTGTCCGTTCAGTGCTACAGACCCAGTAAAAGGCTCAAAAGATGCCAAGTTTTCTAGTCTGCACTCGAAAAAAGTTCTTTGCTTGGAGATGCAGATTTTTTGTAAGTGACATCATAAGTGGAGGACTTCTAGGCCACCTTGGCCCACTTTGCCTGGCCCTGGGTGCCAACCGTTAGATGGTAGTATTTCGCTGAAGTTTACATTGGAAACTAGGCTACAATCCAAGTCTTTTGATATTTTGGATGACTTGTTGGGGTTTCTGATAATGTTTTTGTCTTGGCTGGGATGACCCAAGCGTGCTCCATGGTTCATCTTGTCTGCTCATGAAAACGCACCTGCTAGCATTGCTGCAAGATAACTGTCTCGCTTCGTTGTGTTTTCTTGCGCAAGTTGTCTGGAGGTTTGAGGAATGTGACAGTGTTTTGTACTGAGGCCGATAAAATCTACCGTTTTGGCCAATATCAATATATCAGTAAAACCCAAATATCAGCCAATCCTATCTCTGCTAATTAGTCTACTAACTGTGATTTGCTTGGTTGTTAGATACCATGTTAAGATTTTCCATATGCCAGCAATCATTGCAAAGCTTCATATAATGTATTACTTAACATTTTCACGTCTGGCCGGTTTCAAGTATTTCGTGCGATAAAAAAACGGAGCATATGTGGCTTTGCGGAAGAAAGCCGTTCAAAGGTTCAAAAGACTCAAAGTCTCCTAGTCTCCACTTAAAAAAATTTTTGTGGTTGGGGTGTGGATTTTTTGTGGTGACGTTATAAGTGGAGGTCCTTTAGGCCAGGGATTCTCAAACTATGGGTCGCAACCCCATTTGGGGTTGCGAAACAAATCGGCTTGACAAACCAGATATAAATGTTTTTGTTAACTAATGGGACGTTTGTATGTATCATTGACATCTAGACTATCCATCAAGGGGTCGCCTAGAAAAAAATTTTTGAACATGGGTCGCAGAACAAAAAAGTTTGAGAATCCCTGCTTTTGGCCACGTTGGCCAACTTCACCTGACCCTAGGCCCAAACCGTTAGATGGTAGTATTTTGCTGAAGTTTTTATTGGAAACTAGGCTGTAATCCGAGTCTTTTGATACTTTTTGATGACCTACTGGGGTTTCGGGTTCAAAAGTTATGATCTAAAGTAAACAAAATATTTGATTATGTAGTTAATTAATTTGTTTGTTTTAGATCATAAGTTTTGAACCAGAAACGCTAGAAAGTCAATCAAAGGCTCAAACGACTTGGACTCGAGCCTAATTTCCAATGGAAATTTCAGCAAAATTCTTTGACCTAGCAGTTGGGCCCTAGACCAAGTAACATAAGCCGAAATGGCCTAAAAACTACTTCACTTATGACGTCACTCACAAAAATTCCGCAACCCCCAACCAAAAATTTTTCCAAGTCCAGACTAGAAGACTTGCCAAATCTTGAGGGTTGAACAGCTCTCTAACACAATCGGCGAAGAAGCTATGGCGTTGGTAAAGCCACCGAAAACTGCTGGTTTTAGGCCAAACTTCCAGGTACGATATATTTGTGCACCTGCCATCAAGGTGTCAAATGAGCTATCTACAACTCTAATGTAGTAAAGAAATTCCTTTCAAATTAAGGAGTGCCCACAAAAAAAACAATTTTTACGCAAGTTACACAAGAATTCGGCATGAGAATTTGCCACTATGTGGCTAAGATTTCCACTTCCACCACTTCTGTACTTCTTCAGTATCTCATTTCTGCATACCGAGTGGTAGCGTGGTACACTGCAGCGATGCACCTATTAATTTGTTGAATGTGAATGCTAGTAGGCTGAATCGATCCAGGTTAATCCATGTGAACGCAATGATGGTGAACACCATGTGAACCCTCTCTTTGTGATGTCATAAAGGGATCATCGTCTTCAACTTGCGGCCCAAGGGAAATCTTGGTAAGCGTCCCGGGAAGTCAACATTTTTTAAAGCCCTGAATGTCGACACTCATGTTTCATAAAAATGCCAACAGATGTTTGAGTGCCACTTGATCTGGTACACCTTTGCCATATTTAACACATTGGGAGCTGGTGTACAGTATATTAGTGTTTCTAACCTGGGTTTCCCGAACTCGAAACCTGTTTTTTTTTTGGCAATTTTCTTACACCCGAAACCCAGGTTTTTCAATCACCAAACCCGGATATTTTAAAAAACCTGGTAATGTTGTTGCATTCAAATACTAGTAATTCTGGTAAGACTAAAGTTGCAGATTGGGTGTGTAACAGGCAAATTAGCACATTTGAACTTCCAACTATTATCATGAGGCGTGGGGTTGTGGGTTTCGCTTGCTTACCACCATACGTTTGTTGTTGGTCCGTTTATATTTTTGTTCAATTGACCTATTTAGACAGATAGTGATTTTGCACATAATAGAGGTCTACGTAATAGAACTAATAGTCTTTTTGCTAGCCTAATTAAATAACTACCACGTGGGTAGTTCTTCAAGGGCATGTAGTAGTCTTGTAGTTACTAGTTAGTTCATTTATAAGCTGTTATGTGTTAGTTCATATACATGCTGTGATTCTTTGCAAAATTGATTTGTTCCTTTTTGGATTGCAATAACTTCCCGCAAAATATCTGGCTTTCCTTTAAAGCAACTTTAACGAGATCTTCAATCAAACACATTCAGTTTAAAAACGTTAGTAATCAAAGAAAATCAGAAGCTCAGAGCCATTTCTTATACAACAAGGCTCAACAAGCACCACTGTGCAATTTGTTCTCCGTTATACAAGAGTTGGTTCAAGCACTGAAAGTTTAATCAACCATTTGAACTCAAAGCACAGAATTCATGGAATCCATGGCAGTGAAGACCAAAAAACTATTCCGGCACAGGAAGAGATTCGATCACAAACTGTGATACAGGAAATGAGTCTTCTTAAGGCTACAAAGATGAGGTCAAATCACCTTCAAAAACACTTACCATGCCTTGCTTACAATCAAGCCCAAATCAGTGGGACCAGAGAGGGTTTTTTCAGCCACAGGACTATTTGTCACAAAACTCAGAAACAGACTGAAAGATTAAAGTTTGCTTTAATTGTCATGCGTCGGTATTGTAAACATTGAAAAACTATGCTTAACTTAATTAATAATTTGTTAATAAATTGCGCAGGGAACAACAGTAGTAATTTCACAATGGTATTGAGTTTATCTCTCAAAATTGCATTCATTTCAAAACCAAAAAAAACAGGTTTTCCCGGGTTTCTCTGTGCTCAGCTAGCCGAAACCTGGGTTTTTTAATTTTGCCCCAAATTGGAAACACTACAATATACTCATACTTTGAGATCCTGCATTAGCCATTATTTTTGTTCCACTTTGCAACTTAACAACAGGCCAGGTGATTGTGCTAGAGAGTTGCTGAAATCCTCAAAAAATGGGGCAAGTGTTCTAGTTTGAATGTAAAAAATTTTGTGGGTGACATCATAAGTGTGGTAGTTTTAGACCTTTTTGACCCAGGTTACCAGGCCCTAGATGCCAATGCCAAGAGCCAATTTTTTGACTCAAGTTTTTAGTGGAAATTAGGCTGTATTCTGAATCTTTTCGCCTTTGATTGGCTTTCTAGCATTTCTGGTTCAAAAGTTATGTCAAAAAAGCCATAATTTTAACAAAAAACTAAAAGTTGATTTTACCAGGAATCATCCTAGTGTATGCACATTACCTCCAAATCTGGGCTCTTTGGAACTTGTGTTGATTGTTGTTAATGCAAAATAATATAGTGTGGAACTTGTCTGATCTATTGTTCAATCTTCATGTCAAGGTTTGTTGCAGTATTATTCCCTTCGTACAGTCTTTTTCTGCTGAAAGTAGGCAACTGAATGTATCAAAAGCAGTCACTCCATTTATTGTTTTTAATCTAAGGTTAATTATTTTTTGTAGGTGTGCACTGCATCAGGTAGCATGCCAATGGGTTGTCTATGTGGAACTCCAGAAGATTCAAATGGCACTGCTGCTGAAGCTGTGAGTAAGAAAATTGACAACCAGCTTGCAAGAGATAAACATGAATATAGGAGTACTCACAGACTTTTGTTGCTAGGTAAGTCTGCAATTTTTATTGTGTTAAGCCTAGACTCTATACATGTGTATTGAGATCCAGTCTAGTTGATGTGTTTCACTTGTGTTGCTTGGTTTCACTGAGTAGTTGAAACATGTCCATGGGAAAGTCAGTAATATCTTGATACCATGTCTTGGTAAACGTAACCTTCATCATTTTAGAACTGCCATGTCCAACCCAAATGGCTTGCTGAGCCAAAAATCTTAACCAGGGCTGCACATTGAATAATATATTGATAAGGGCTGCACATTGAATGGCTTACTTTGATCTTGAGCAAACTAAATTTAGCCGAAGCTAATGTCCTGAAAGTGATTGAATCCTACCTGCAATGTTAGCAGACATGATAAAGTGGCACTGAGGACCACCTGCAACAAAAATGTCAAATTCAAGATTATCAAAATAAGGACCAGTTGTCATGTCGTAGAAAACCTAAACTGGGCCGCACAAAACCTTCAGCTGCGCTGGGTTGGACATAGCTGTTTTAGAATATAAAGGTATATGCATCTCTTATAGTGTAGAATAATAGGGGGGCCAACCAGTGAATCACAGGATTCTGCTAGTAAAATGCTGACTGAACCCAATTTGACCTCAATAGGTATAGGAAAAAATTAAACAACTTTTTGTACAGTGGCTTATAACAAATTGTGTGCTTAAGAAGATGACTAGTGGTTGTATGACAACAACATAAAGTGTTGTGATGTTATCTATGCTGCAGGCATGGAAATGAAGTGTCTGGATTTGCAATGTAGACCCTCCCACTGGTAGATCTAAGTAGAAAGTTTGGGCACCCCTGGTGTAAAACAAACTTTTATGATCATTTTGGATGCTTAGCTATAACTTGAGTAAATGAGAACTTCGATTCAACATATGCATCGATGTGATGATTGTTTACAGTTGAATAGGACAAGAATGTAATTCAAAAAAATAGTTTTCTCCGTATGTTAGGCATGGCAAAGTCAACACCATCTTTTAGTGGAGGCTGAAGCAGTTGATTTTTTTTTTTTTTTGAGCAAGAGTTCTTGACAGCTTAGCCTTGCTGCGAAGGTGTTGCACACTGCATCTTTATGCATGATGATCAGCACAAATGTAGAAAATTATATGATCTGTCAGACAATAATATAGTTAAAGTTATAGGTTTTAAATACCAACATCCGTTATTATGATTAAGTAAATTACATCTGCATGCAAAGTTGTAAAAATTCCAAAAATTGATTAAAACTGTTTTTCATACTTAGACAGTGATCCCAACCACCAGCAAACCTTCGTTGTGTCATTGCTTAACACTTTGAGAGCTGGGGTACGATATATTCGTACTTCGAAATTGGCCTAAAACCGTAACTGTCAAAAGTCATGATCTTAACTAAACAAATTAATTGATTATCTAATTAACTAATTACTCAAAATTTTTACTAAATTTTTTAGTTCATAACTTTTGAACCCGAAACCCCAGCAGGTCATCCAAAGTATCAAAAGACTGAGATTGTAGCTTAGTTTCTAATAAAAACTTCAATACTACCTCTTACGGTTGGCACCCAGGGCCAGACAAAGTGGGCCAAGGTTGCTAAAAAGTCCTCCACATATGGTGTCACTCACAAAAAAAACGCACCCCCCAACCAAAAACTTTTCTCGAGTGCAAACTACAAGACTTGCCACGTCTTTTGACACTTCAACCAGGTCCGTAACCCGTACAGGAGCGGAAGTATTCCCGTGCAAAGCCGCATGCGATTCAGCTGTTTTTTTGCGAACCGCTTGAATTAACCCGGACGTCGAAGTGTTAACAAATGGTCGAAAGCGTCTTGTACAACCATGACTAGGTTAATTTCAGGTGTCGACTGTCGTGGAAGCTACAGTTTGTTATTGTTGTGGTGTAGGGCCACCAACAATTAATGAACCTTGTCTTGTCACACTCTCTACAACAACTGTCGCCTACATTAAACCACAGCGCACTCGCAAGTCATCCATGTTGGATGATGAGTTGCATTAATATATCTAGTCCACTGCCTGAAAGATTTATTTGAAAAACCAACAGCACCACCACAGATGGAAAACAATATCCAGATATAGGAAAGCACTCTGTGCAACTGTTTTAGGCCTATTTTCTCACTTAAAAATTCAAGGCATGCTGATCCAGGCATACCGCTGTTCTATTTTAGCGTTGCAACCTCTCGGTTTGTGTTGCGTTGAATGTGCGATTCACCACGAACGGGATGTGCACAAAGAATTACACCCATATATATGTGGTGCGAACAAGCAATAATAGAGTGATCTCTATTGTTGCTTGCTGCCACAGTGTGAAGCTTTGTGCACTTTCCGATCGCAACAATATCAAGTATGGATTTTTTCTTCCCAGACCAGAAGTGAAGAATCAAGTCATGAGCCATCTGCACAATGCATGTTTTGCTATTTTAAATATAGCAACCAGTTTTTGCGTCATGCAAAACTTTGAAGTCGTTTACAAAATGCGTCTGAACTTCACAGCAAACAGCTTCGTTTTTAAACCCATAAATCATGGAAATATGCCCAGAACACTTCTTGTAAAACTTGCAAGCGAAGAACTTCCAAAATGCATCTGAACTTCACAGAAAACAGCATCGTTTTAAAATGCCAAATCGTGAAAAAGCACCCAGAACTTTTTTTGTAAACCTTGCAAGAGGAAATCATCCAAAATGCATCTGAACTTCACAGAAAACAGCTACGTTTTGGGACACATAAATCATGAAAATGCGCCCAGAACACTTTTTGTAAAACTTGCGTGCGGAGGACTTCCAAAATGGGTCTGAATCTCACAGAAAACAGTTTCATTGTTGGCACAAAAATTGTGAAAATGCGCCCAGCACACTTTTAAACCTTGCGATCGGAGCAATTTCAAATTGCATCTGAACTTCACAGCAAACAACTTCGTTTTCAGATGCAAAAATCATGAGAATGTGCCCAGAACTCTCTTTGTAAACCTTGCAAGCACAGAACTTCCATAATGCATCTGAACTTCACAGAAAACAACTGTCGTTTTCCGGTGTGAAAATGATGAAAATGCACCCAAAACGTTTTTGTAAACCTTGCCATTGGAAAATGTCCAAAATGCGCCTGAACTTCACAGCAAACAACTCTGTTTTTACATGCACAAATCGTGAAAATCCGTCCAGAACTCTCTTTGTAAACCTTGCAAGTGGAGAACTTCCATAATGCGTCTGAACTTTACAGCAAACAGCTTCGTTTTCGGACGCATAAATCGTGAAAATGTGCCCATAACTTTTTTAACCTTGCAAGGGGAGAACTTCTAAATTCATCTGAACTTTTTTCACCACTCACTGCTGTATATCCTTGCTGCGACCTGAGAATCGCTTAAATTGTGTGTGTTACTGAATGAATTTCCATTTCAGAATATTGGGCAGAAATGTGAACCACAAGTAAACTGAATTTTCTACTCCTAAATTTAATCTTAATTGCATGCTGCTATATTTCTCAGAACTAAGAAAAACAACAAGCTACTTGCATTGCTATTTTGTAGTGTTATTTCAAAAATCTTGGCAGCCACATTGTTTGGATCAGAGAAGAGGAAAATAGGTGATATGTCTAATTCAGATTGATGAAAGAATTTATATATGGTTCTTTTTCGAGAACATTAATATGTGAACAATGAAAGTGTTGCATGCTATTATTTTAACAAAACATTCATTAGGCATGAGTTTGCATTTTTTTAAACTCATTGCTTAAATGAGCTTGTAGCTCATTGTTTGTGCTTGTAGCTCATTTTCCAAATTCACGATTTTTAGTTTCTGGCTACATCATTAGTGGCACCAAACTTAGCTGTAAAAATAGCTTTCAGGGAATGGAATCAATTTATTCATGGTCTAGTAATGGAATCATTTTAATCACAATGAAGTGAATGCAGTTGCATTTCTATCTCCCCGTACCAAGTACCAAACATGGATGGCAGTGTGTCGCTTTCAGAAATATCTACAACGTCTATGTCGGCAATGTTGAGTTTCTTTATATCATTTAATAGGTGTAAGTGGTTGTAAGCATACATCCTGTCCTTAAAACAAAATTTTAAAATACAACTAAATCTTATTTGGTATGCGTGGAGCTCCTTACAACTTTTTTGCATAAAATTGCTAACATTGTGAAGTAGGCGTTTTTGTTTAATTTCAAGTTAAGAATATGCTGAAATTAATAAAAATTCTTTATCTGCTCTGTTAGGTGCTGGAGAATCGGGGAAGAGTACCATTGTGAAACAAATGAGAATATTACATGTTGATGGCTTCAATGACGAGTAAGTGTTGCTGAGAAAGTCGTTGTTGTTTTTGCTGCAAAATGGTTGGCTTCCATAATGTTTTGCATGAATCTTTTTCTGCTGAGGCCAGTTTGTATGTTGACTTAATTATATCATTGAAACAAACTGTACTTTCTGGTCCAGTCTTTTGCAAGGTACCTCAATATCAACTGGTTGTTTTTGTGGTCCTCTAAGCTGTCAGTGTTGTGTAGACACAAAATGATGGTAACTCATTGTGCAATCTAAGGTAAAATAATAACAGTTGCATGTCATGTGTTCAGTGGCAAGAAAAGGTCTCTTGATAAAAAACGTTTGTCAAAATACATGCGTTTTTGGTTAGCAAATCTGCTGCTAGCTTCCAAAGGTGCTGGTGTGACTATTTACTGCAATGTTGTTCTGCAAAGCATGAAAGCTCAATTTTATCTGAACAATGCACATACATGCAACAGGAATTTTCCTTAAAGATCCCATCGGAGATGTTGACTCTGGAGCTGTTTTTTTTCAGTCATACACCGAAATGTTTTTGAAATGACAGAAAAAAATTAAGTCACTTCGGTCAGAACGTCTGAAAATGTAGACTAACAAACACTGTTGTCGTGAGTTTTAATGCAACTGTGAGACAAATGACCGAAATGTCTCAGCATAAAATGACCGAAATGTCTCAGAAAAAAAAAAACAGCTCTGAAGCTATACAGTAAATGATATAGGAGTTCATAGCTGTAGAGTGTATTTAAGCCCTTGTCAACTCCAGAAGTTTTAGTTTTATTAAAGAGTGCTTGAAATGGATGTGGTGCACATAGAAAATGACTCGCTGTGGCAGGAAATGTGAATTAATGTGGGACATTTGGCAGCAATTACATGCATGCTTTAAAAATATGCTTTACTGTTTATATTTGTCAGTGTAAACTCCTAAAGAAAAACAAGAAACTGACGTTTTTTCAAATTGATGTTTTTGTTTTTATATCAGTAGTACCTCTGGGTACAAATTCATCACTACAAAAAGTCTTTAGAAAACGTTTCCCTGGTCTGGAATGCATCCTGTATTGTGAGCTCTTAGAAAAATTACTATAATCAAAGTTTTCACTGCTAGAGGGTATAGATGTGATTTGTTGTGAAAACTTGGACTTGTACCCAGTTGAACTTGTCACCACCGTATCAACTGGGATGCAGTCAGCCACTTTTAGTGTATGCTAGTCTCCTACCGGGACACCTTGCTGTGAATGATTGCTTGCAGCAGGTTTAGTAGAGTTAGGTTCACTTTCATACAGATTCATGTGGTTCCAGTTCAGTTGTGACTGTTTGTTTTGGTAACCTCTGTTGTTCAACTGGATCGCTACTGTCAACTCATTGTTTTACAGTATTTTCGTTTCCGTCACATATGGCGAGCCTTTACCATCACGTTGCAGGTGTTGTGCTTGGCTTTGCCTGTGTATAAGCATCCAAGCATACGTTCATATTTCTAAACTGGCACGAGTATAGCGGTTCACCAGTCGTGGTGATTGTGTTGCTGGGCATAATCTACTTTATCGACAAGCAGGCGAAAATGGCCAACTGCTTGCCCAGCTTTGGCATGCAGCGAGCTTCTGAGTCACCACCTCAATTTGTGGTTCCCCGCGTTGGAAAAGTGGCGGAAGTTGTGCTGGTGTACTGCGCACAACGCTGTCTTTTATTCTTCCGTCTGCTGAACCAGTATTTTTATCGCACGCGGCCTTGTCTCTTACGCGACATAGCGTTGTACTGCTCATTCGCCAGAGCGCTGCGCAAATAAAAACTTAACGTGGCGGCGTCTATTTTTAGAAACAGCCAATCGATATGCCCGTGTTTTATCGACACCCGATTTTCGGTTGGCTGCGCCGCGGTCTAGCCGCTTCCCGCCCTGCGCCTCGCAAGCGGCTGCGCTCTTGTGATCGCCTCGGCGGAAAATCAGAGACATTCCCCACTGTTTTTACAGAAAGCAACCACCATGACGTTACATATTCACTAAGAAGTGTGTGGCACCCCATCTAACTGTTGCGTTGCGTAATACCTCCCAAAGGAATAGCTGTTAAGAAACTGTATCGTCAATTAGAGATAAATGAGTTCACGATGCCTTTCAGAAAGATTTCTTGCTTTTCAAGGATATTTAGTCGTTGGTTAAGCAGATTGTTTTTTAATATGAGGTGCTTCGTGGTGTTTGGTAGCTGAAATACTTTTCCCAGTTGGGCTATTTTAAGTGTAGAATTCTGACCTGCCAACTTAAGACAGAAGTGAAAATGCATTTCTGTTGCCAACATACAGCTGAAACACTCGTTTAAGACACCGTATCTCCAGGTTCGTTGAGAAGCCAGTAAGTCTTATTTCCCTTCTGCAAATTTACCCGAAGCATCTATTTAGGTGTTGTACAAGGTTCGATTTCCTCACATTGTTTATCTTTAATTGGACAATGTTTCTTAGTATTTCCTGTCCACGTGGAAATCCCTTTTAGGCTATGAAAAGGTGCACTCCTTTCCTTAACCTTACACCAAAATAACCAGCCAACACATAAAACTAAGTTGTATCCGAATGCCTTCTAACAAGTCTTGCTAGTTTGGATCATGTGATCATGTTATATTTGGGAGACAAATGGAGAAGGCCTGCCCTTGAAGCGTTGTAAGTCACCCTATAGCGATATCATTTTTTGTTACGCGAATAAAATCATTGTTACTAAGCTTAGTCTTGGTTGAATCTGAACACTTCGGCATTGCAGGCATGACACCTTAATATTTGTGTGTGGTGATGGCACTACAACTGTGTTGTGTGAGCCTGTCTTGGTAGTTTTATTAGTAAGATGTGAACGTTTCCCAGTAATACCGGAATTGTATGACTCGATCAGCTAAAATCGAACAAGTTTCATAACGCTACGCAAAAGCTGTGCGAGGCTTAGGACTTACACCTAGGTTTATGCGGTAACTTATTCAGCAGAGTTTGAGATCTGCGCAGAATGTACCAGCCAACTTAATTTCAGAGGCAAGCAACACACCAAGGCCTGTTACTTGTGGAGCTGCACGTTCATCATTGTATGTTGAGGGTTGACGAGTTTCTACGCATTAGGAATATCCAGTAATTGATTTGCAGATGTTCAGCATGCCAGACTTTTAAATAATCTTGTCACTTCACTCATTTCATGAATTGTAGTCCAAGTTCTTGATGTGAGCGTCATGTTTTCTTGCATGTGGAAACCTTATTAAGATGTATGCTTATACCTCGCGCGTTGCGTGTGCGGTTGAAGACGTTATACACAATAAACCGCTAAAAACGGGCAGCTTCAGAAAGAGTTGCCGTGACTTCTTTTGGCCAGTATTTTTAACCCGTGCCGTTGTTCAATGTCCATACCTTTGTGTTCACATTTCAGTGGCCAATTGCAATAAGGTCGCCAATAAATCTCCTTTCTAATGGAAAGTTTCGAGTTTTTTATTAGAACATTCCTTTTTAGCTGCATGTTCACTGCGCGAGACAGAGTTGCCGTTCGAAGTACGAAAGCAAATGAAGTATTCTAGTAATAGCATTTGCTTCATCATGGCAAGTGTTTTGTAGATCTCTTTCTGTTATATTCACTTTCCTTCTTTCCACCTTTGAAGTAGTTTGTGCTTACGGCGTATTTCGTTCGTTAGTAATTCTGTAGAGTGTAACCGACCGATGCCGTTCCGTTCGCTTCAGACCCTCGATGAGGCCTTCTATAAAAATTTCATGTCATTGGTCTTGGGCGAAAGCTATTCGAATGTCAGAACGCGCAAGTCGTTCGACTCTATGTTCGATGTTCCTTCGTGTAATACTGGGCAACGACTAGCTTTCTTACGACAGGTGCTTTGCGCATTGCACAATCGGTTTGTGTCTGTTGCACAGCGCTGTGCGTTATCCTAAGTTGCTGAATGACTACTCATTAGGCTCTGAAAGGAGCACGTCTCGCTCACAACTGGTCTAACAGTACAGTTTCTTGATTTTATTTTAATTAGCTCTGCTCTTCAACATACTCGTGTGTTGCGTTTCGCCTTTAGTTTCAAGAGCGTAGATCGGTTAGATAAGCAATTCAGCCGTACCTGCTTGACCAACAACGTCGACACACCATGGTCAATGCCTGCTCTTCCCTAACTAGCTGTTGGCTTCTGCCCCTGCACGGCGTATTTCCGTTGTATGACGCCAGTCCGGTGCGTTTCCGCTGTATGACGTTGTTTGCACGCTGGGTTGCAAAGTCTTACTGCGGAAAATCTGCTGAATTAAAGAACGATTCAAGTGTCTTTGGTATGTGGTCAAATTTTCTTTTGCACTGGTGACGTTAGGTGTAACACAACTGTTACTCACTAGAATACTAGATTGTCGCTGTGACACACCGGTTTTGTTTCTTACACAAAAAACGCGGGGCATTGACTTTTATAGCGCAGCAGGTTTCGTCTTAACCAGAATTTTCATAAACCCATATTTGGTTTGATCGATGAAACTGGTTCGTTCGTCAGCCCAGATCATGCCGTCATGCTTGTTTGCATTCTTTCTACTGCTTTAGTGAAGCAAGCGCCAGGTCGAGTTTTTGTTTTCCCGCTCTTTGAATTGCGAGCCGGGCTGCATTTGCTACCCTTATGCATTATTCATGGTAGTCGGTTCGAAGACTTCTCTCGAAACCTGATGTCGTTCGTCCGTGTAGATTACGGTCGTGTTAGAAACACACGTGAACTGCCAGCTGGCTCGGTGTTTGCTTAGCAACTTGGGCGTCGTTTCCGGGTTGTTCCCATGCTTACAACGATCGAATGCATGTGGTTGGCCTGTAATAGTACTTGCATTGCCACGTACTGGGTGCAGACAAATAGACCGCGTGGCTAAAAATAGACGAGTGCAGTGGTGGGTGGGAAAGGAAATGCTGTATCTGCGCTTGCGCCTGGCTAAATCTAGCTATTTGCTTTGTGTACCAGCGCGCCTTTGTAGCGACGCTTTTAATATCAATGCGCTGCTCTCCGGTCTTTATACCTTTCGCTTGCGCCACACCACTTTTTCGTTTGTCTGGTGTTTGCCCTTGGTGTGTCAAAAGGTTTAAACAGCGAACCTATTAATTTCTCTGTAATAACAACGAATTGACTTCTCTAATCTGCCAACCTGCTGTGCTGATGTTGTAGTTCCTGGTTAACATGTAGGTGACTACAAGATTATAAAATAAAATGCCAGTCTAGATAAATAAAGTTCGCAATATCGGTATTTATTACCACACGAGATAGCATTTTAGCTTGTCTTGTAATGTAATATGCGAGCTATGTTTTTGTGAATGTCTCTCCAGAGCACCATCTTAATTTTGTTGTTGTTCAATGGCCTGACTAACAAGTTAACTCGGGTGAACTCTCTGTAACACGTTATTTACCACCGCCTCTTCATAACCTGGCGTTTTAAAGACGAACTACTGGGCACTAACCTAACGAAAATAACAAGGTAATGTGTCTGCCGCGTAGTGTGTACAGACCCTACTTCTGTAAATAATGTTAGAAATGTTGTTTTAAGAAGATAGATGACATTCGTGCACTTGAGCTATAAATAGTGCATTGGCTGAGGCTAATTTGGTGCAGTAGGGGTCATGTGGATTAAACGTCGAAACGCCCAACTACAGCTGCGTATAACGCATTCAAAAATCGATATAGCGGCGTGGGCGGTTGACTTAAATTAAGCAATTCAGCGCTACAAACTTGATTACTTTTTGACGGCGTGTTTTTTCTTTTTAATGGATTTCTATCATGTATACGGTTGCATCCCTTCAGATTCCTGATGTTGAAAGATGTTTTTAGTCGCTAATTTGTCCGACCAGAGAATTTCCATGTATTATCTCATTCGATTTGAAGTTGGTCCGGCAGTTCACCTTTGACTAATGTAGGTTAGACGATTTTAAGTAAAGTATGTGATATTGCATGTAGAAAGAAGTAGTTACTATCGTGACACTCCGAAATGCGACATATGACAACTAGTGACAGTCGTGGCCATGTAAAAGCTGCTATTGGCTTCACATTGAACGATTCGTGGTTGAGTTAGAGACGAGCGCAACGGCATCCGAAAGCCGTTGGATTGCTGCTATTTTTGTGTGACTAACTGCATCTCCGTAATATACATTGTGTCCACATTTATCGTATCTTTTTCCCTGCAGAGAAAAAAAGAATAAAATCCTTGACATAAAGAAGAATATGCGAGATGCAATGGTGGTATGTATACTTTAGCTACTCGTTGCTCACATTCGTGTAGTTGTTTCTACCCTGGATGTTGATAACTTTTCAAGAAAATGCACCTCTTCACATTTGCAAGACACTTCGTAGTGGTTTCCAAAGCTTATTGCGTTTTGTGGATGAAAGCCCTTGATGTTTGACCTGCCACCACCCGGTCGAAATACGTGTTATTTTTATCCAGTGCCTATATACAAAGCTAATAAAACTGCTTTGCTTCAACGCAGGCGGTGACGACGGCTATGAAAACGCTGCAGCCTCCGATTGAACTGGCACAAAGCGAAAATGAACCAAGAATGGAATATATTTTAACAGTTTCGCCAAGCTTTGTGAAAGAAGAGGATTTTACTGAAGTTAGTGTTGTAATAATTAAACCTAGTGTAGGTAATGAGTGACTGCGCATGTACTACCATGTCATACGTTGCTGTGAAGTAGTCATGCATAGAGTAACTGACAGCCTGGTAGTTTTTATCGTTACCATTGTTTCTCCTCGTTTTGGCAATGATTTGTAAAGTAAGTTATTTTTCATTTTTAAACAGGAAATTAGTGTTATCGTTTCAGTCAAAACATTGTTGCTTCTGAACAGTACCTTCCGTAATATAACGCGATATGAGGGTGGTTGTTAACGAAAATTGTGGCACAGTTCTTAAATATTTCCGAGTTAAGTGCTGCTGTTTTTCAAAACTTCTCTGAAAATTTTTGTTTGTCACGTTAAGGAGTTCTACAAGAACTTGGAAGCCCTGTGGGCAGATGAAGGAGTGAAGAAGTGCTACGACCGGAGCAACGAATATCAGCTCATAGATTGTGCAAAATAGTAAGTTTACGAATGGCGTTGTTTCCCCTGCATTTGTTTTGTTGTGTATGATTTCAATGTTCATTCTCAAGAAAGCGCCTCAAGTTTGACCTCGGTACGTTGTACAGTTGTTTGTAACAGGATCCGTCTCGTTCATTCGTTAATGCTCGGCCGCTGTTAACCTGCCTCTTCGTCGCTGTACGCAGAAATGCAACTTGCTTTGATTCCGCTTTGTGCTTTCCCTGCTCTGTTTGAAATCTGGTAACATTTGCTGGCCTTGAAGTGACGACGGCAGGTAAGGTCGCGGCTGAAACCGCATGAAACGATGCAGCTTTTAGTTTCCCGTCGCAAAAGTTGTTTGTGTAGATGGAATAGGGAGATGTGGCCTAAACACTACCCACCGACTTGATCAACGGTCTGTTTCCATTTTCAGTTTTCTCGATAAAGTTTCGACAGTCAGGAAAAAGGATTACTCCCCTACAAACCAGGTGAGTATCTGCGCGTAATATCTGCCACGATGTTGCCTTGCATCTGAACAAGATACTGCCTTGAGATTTGCATTGTCTTATGCTGTTCATGCTCACCAAGTTGGCATACCGCTAATAGCTTCACTCGTGACCCACTTCGATTCCATGCGCAGTCGCCTAAACATGCGTGCCTCGACTAACCGCTGCTTAGTCTCTGTTCGCAAAACCTTCTTGAATGTGTACGAGCTGTGTAAAGTATGATCTGCTCAGTTACGTGTAGTGTGCGTGCGCTCACAAATGCGTTTAAGATTTTTCCTCGAGCTGTAGGTAGTTACCAACCGTTGCTTTATTCAGGGTTCCCACGGTCATGGAAAATCATTGAAAATCCTGGAAAAATAAATTTTCCTGGAAAGTCATGGAAAATTGATAAAAATTCGAAAGTCATG
>JGI24158J21664_10004385_pt1 | contig 18153 bp, 15 predicted proteins | sample Ectturendosymbi3_FD_21664 | JGI IMG/M metagenome (IMG submission 21664)
ATGAAATGTGTATTTTGTTCGTATTTTGATAAGATTGTATATTTATTATATAATTCACAAAGTTTGTAATTCATTGAAAACTCCACTTACTCAGCCCTAAAGTAATCATGCTCACTAAAAGAAATATTTGCTCAGTATAAAATTACCTTAGAGAGAACTGATCGTCAGCAATTTGAAAACGATAAACAAAATGTCGACGTTGCCCCCCTGGAAAAATTTCTGCGGTCGCCCATGAATGATCGTGCTTTCCCGCTTTCGTTTTTTCGTGCTTTCACTCATCACCAATTGTTTGTTTCTTTCTGTTCTCTTAATTTCGGTTGCAAAATAAACAGAATCAACCCGCTTCTTGTTCTTATTTCATCAAAATACCTATAACAACAAACGTTATACACAAATTACTGTGGGCGTTGCAGATTATTCCAAACGACAATTAAAAACTGTAAGGTTGCCCATTTGAAGAGCACTGATCTAAGCCGCATCCTAATGACTACGCTCACTTGCTGCAGTATACAAGTCAAACAGCACTACTGGACTGTGCTGGCTACTGCCACCAATAATTGTGCTGTAACAAACGCAACCTACAATGAGAATAAGAATTATGTCGTCACGTGAATTGTTTATCTCGAGTCCTCGATGTACCTATCAGTGGAAGTCCGTGCAAAGTGGCGCCCATGGTTAAGTTTAAATGTGCGCCCTTTCTATAATTTGAATATCAAATACAGGCACAATTTTTATGAAAGTTAACCACGAAGAAAATTAATATTATAAAAAAGAAAATATTTGGTTTTATTTTTGCTTTGAGCTTTACAGCAAATGAAATATATATTATCCATAAGGACAATAACATGCTTCCATACTCATTTATTTTTATTATAAAGGATATGAAATCATTTGAACAAAACCCTTATCATAATTTATAGGCCTACATAATGTTGCCTGACAAAATTGTATATCTTACAAAAAAAATCAAACAACATATTCCAACTGTGAACGACCATTTCTCTTAAAATGAAACACGTTTAATATGAATTGTGCAATGCAAGTCATGTACCACTTCTGTTCGAAAAACACGATTCCATCGAAACATTAATACATCCAACCTTTGCGTTTAATTACACAAAAATGCTAATTTCAAAACAGCACTTTTCGTGCCATTAGCAAATTTGTTTATGATTTCATCAAAGTCAGCTTTCTCTGTTTCCATAGTCATCAAAGCTAGATCACACAACCTGCCCTAACTTATTGTTAGTCATTGAGGCCTGGAGGTGTTAAAGTGCCGGTTTTAGTTTATTGAAAGACCGCTCGATGCTTGCAATAAATATAACTGCCATCGTCAGCATTATTTGCAAAGCATTGGCGGTGATTTTCATTATAAGGCTATTTTTTCATTGGCCGTGATTTTCATTACAAGGCTATTTAGCACTTCCGCTTTTCGTGTACCAAATTTGCAATGCGAAGAATGTCAAGAGGACCTCAGGATACGATACTTTAAATTGCACGACTTGAAAGTAGCATTTTGCAATCTAGAATCTTCTCGTATAATTGCTTGCCATTCACATTTGAACTGTACACACAGCTCCTAACTTGTCACTCACAGTCACAACTGTAACAAAGGCCTTGGACATCGAACAGAAAGCCACATTTGGACAGAAGCTAGCTCCAAACAAGACTAATAAATCTCTTCTTTCATGAGTAAACATTTTTTTGCCCAGCTGGCACGGTAACGATACTAACTGCTGATTTTTTGAGGACTACAGTATCTCTACCTTATTTTCCGGACTGGGGCGTTGTATTCAGTATCTTTCGGACACTAGTGGCCATCGAAGAAGTTTCATGAAGTCGGAGTGGGCCGCAGCAGTTAACTGATTTGTAAATCTGTAAGATGTCAACAGCAGTTATCAGTTATTTGCGTAACAGTCAAGATTCTCATAGCCACTCAAACTCGACCTAACCAGATTCTGACTAATATCGTCTTGCTTGAAATGCAGCAGTACGGACCAGGCCCGCAACCAGCTTGGGACACTAGGGGAGGCGAAGAGTTTTCTGAGAGGAGCCCACATTTTTGAAACTATGTCCAATAGTTTTAGACTATGTCCAACACATTTTTCCAGGGGGGCGAAAAAGTTTTTAGAGGGGGCTTAGCCACCCCTGGTTACGGGCCTGGTACGGACTGACTTAGCCTTTGTTACAGCGCAGAGGTTCCCAATCTGGGGTAGATGTACCCTTAGTGGTACATTTGCCTATCCGAAGGGGTACATTATTTTTAGCAATAGAAGAGAATCTTTGATTTCCAAATATTTATACATATATCAGTTACCATTATTTTCAAAAGCCGTTGTATACTTATTTTTAAATATATCTGTGATTAATCATGATGAAATATTTTGTTATAAGAAATTTTAGAGGTACATGTTCATCTGTCGAAATGCTGAAGGGGTGCATGCTTATCTTTCGAAATGCAGAAGGGGTACATGCTCATCTGTCGGAATGCTGAAGGGGTGCATGGTCAGTGAAAGGTTGGAACCCCTGTTATAGCGCGAGAAGGACGATGTCCTGTAGATATGGCAAGCGACCATTCTTTTTCTGTCACAATGTCTGACCGTTGTGTTATGTCACAGTATCACAGATTTGTCATAATGCTTGTTGGTGCTGGCGCAACACGTCCGACCTAATACATCAGATACGGGCGCGCTGTGTTGATGCAGTTTTGCAGTTTATAGTTGCATGGGGCGCAAAATAGAGGTTCAACAAACTGCAAATACAAATTTTTATTTTGCCAAGTAGTTTTTGCGCCCCCGTCAAAGTGGCGCCCATGGCATGTGCCATGCCTGCTTTACCCTAGATACGCCACTGGTACCTACGTCGGCGTCAGTGACTACGTCAGATCCTTGTTGTGTCACATTGCTTGTTGGTTCCATAGCAGTGCAGTGCTAAAGTTTGACCAGTTTTATCACTCAAGCTTCTTCTAAACCAGCTTAGACTTGTTTCCTCGTAAATGTACGTGTGCGAAAGTGACTGATTTACGCAATATGGTCCTGTGTGTGAAGCATTGGGTTCATTGCAAATCGATGTCGCATCCCCCCACCAAATTATCCTGTGTCCGCTACTGGTTGTATCAACAGGCTTTTTTACATGAATCTGCAACACGGTATCAACTCACTTGATGTCAAATTTTACTGATTCACTACACCGTTGATTGATCGAGTGTTGGATCGTTGTTGACGTTTGATCGTAGTCCTTATATGACGTTATAGAACTTAGTAGGAATACGGTGGATGACTGTGGGCAACCTGTGGCTGTGGTGAACTCTAAGCTTTTGGAAGTGCATTAAATTTTGTACCTGCGAGTAAAAGCGCATTGCTGGGTCTAAAAACATTTCTGTGTAAATCTAATAAATGTGTGGTTGGATTTGTACTCGTCAAAATGGATTCCGTGCGTGTGGAGAAATATTGTCTAGCCCAATAACCTTGGGAACTCTATTCCAGCGAATCCAACTAGCAGAGGTAGGTTGGGATCCGATGATAAGGGATTCGAACGGAAAAGATGTTGGGTGGTTTGTATTAAGTCTTGTGCAACCTTTTCTGCACTTGTTTGATGCTATAACCACTTACGCGGAACAGATTAGCCTATTCAAGCTAAAAAAAACTGCCTGTGTTACTAATCAGTGTTAACAGTTCTGTTTAAGTTGCCACTGTATGCCGTCAACAAACTCTGTGCCAAGTGCCATGTGGTGTTTACACTTGGGCGAATTATGTTATCCTTAGGAAAATAAGTGTTTCTTCATTTCCGAATGATCTTATAAAAATGCCATGCCTATAGTTTTAACTGTGACATTTTGAAGCGACACACAACTAGTTTCTACCTAGCAGTGAATCTTACCTTGCTGCCTATGCATTCAAGTGTCAGCCTATTTAGCATTTTGATTATGTCTTATGTCCACAATCCCTGTGTTTTTTATCAAGTGGCCATTCGTTTAAAAGTATGTCTTGCTATTCAATAGCAGGGGTGGCCAACCAGTCAGAAACCAATAGCCACATTTCCTACTGTGTTACAGCAAAGAGCCATATCATGCACATGGGCGCACATGAAGAACATAACCCCATCTTTGCCTCTCTCACACACATATTTGCTTAGCTAGATTTATTGCAAATATCACACACCACCAACAAGATAATGACAGAACTTTACAAGGCATTTATTGTTATGTTATTCAGTGGGACTTCTGGTAGCCTATATAATTACGTAAGAGCCGCATGAAACCGGGCAAAAAGCTGCATGTGGCTCACGAGCCGCAGGTTGGCCACCTCAGTGCTATTGTATTCAGTGTTGGCAGAAAATGAACTTGTATTTGAATGCATTTTGATTTGTTACAGTAAACTGCAAGCTCTGCTGCTTTTGAAGTATTCAAAATTAGAGTGATGATGCTAAAGTAACTGTTGATTTTTCAGGTGCTTTTATTTAAATGTTTTTGAAAAAGAACAAAATTTTGGCATTTTTCTGTCTTAAGTGACAAATTCTAAAAATAGGTTTGAATTAACTGCTTTTTGTGGGGGCGTTGTGGGTGCAGAAGATGTGTTTTTATGTGAATTTGAGTTGTGAGGGGTCAAATTGCTTAATAAATTTGGATTTGTCCACTGAAGGGTTTGGCTCTTTTTTGGCCGTTTTTACTTGAGTGTTTGGCTTTTTTCAGCAATTTTGTTGGCCGTTTTTTGCCATTTTTTACTGAAGGTTCGGCTTTTTTTGAAAAAATAAATCTGGCAACCCTGTTGAACACTCCAATTACGATGCGACACAGTTTTCAAGACCTCATCGCCCAGCAATTCTCCACGATTTTCTCTGCTGGCTGTTATTTTTCGGACAGCACTAAATAAAATCACATCTCGGCGATTCCAACAACATCTACAAAGAGCACTTTGTGTAGTGGAATAAGCTTTCACCTTTTCATATTCACCTATTCCCCAGCTTTCGCAATACCATAGGCCAAGCGCACGAAACAAATCTTTTGAGTCCTTGCATTGTAAAAACGCCCCAATATCGAGTTCGCAAGTGCGTTCACGAAGGTAAGCCAAGCGCAACGAATCGCTCACGTGTCAATCCGATAACAACGCAGTGTAAAGTGGGTAAGTGATAACCAGGGACGTAATACAAACAAAAAGGTGTNGGAACGCATCCAAAAAATAGCNATTTTAAAATAGCTTCCAACTCATTTTAAAACAAAACGTGAAAAAGGTGTGGGAACGCCGTTCCCACGCGTTCCCGCCCCACTACACTCCTGGTGATAATGCTGCGGATTTTCTTCCCAATTGCCGTTAGTGTTGCTACAACAATTGCGGAGAGGAGTTTTTCGAAACTAAAACTGATCAACAATTACTAGATCTAGTATGAGCACCTTGCTGTTGAGAAATCTTGCCACACTGTTTATAGTGCAACAATTGAGAGATAAAATAAATTTTGACATTGCCATTGAAGAATTTGCCAACAAAAAGGCAGGAAACGTTACTGTGTAGAAAACTGTGGTTTCATTTCAGAAATAAAGATCGTCCTAATTTTTGCACTTTTTTGACTATTTTTCCCTATATGTCATTTTTGCTTTTTATTTTACTGTTACTTACAATGTTTTAAGTTCTTGACGTGTATTTAAAGCATACCATATTTGAGGATGTGAGAGTACTGCAATATGATAATGGTGCACAAACTGGTTAATACGTATACAAAGCTTTAAGGGTCAGTCACTGTGCAATATGTATTTTTATGGGCTTGGGGACGCCAAACTCAAGAGCCGCCCCGGGCAGCCCACACTCTAGCTACGCCACTGGTTCTAACTAGCAACGTAGTTTTATATAGTGGCGTAACAGACGGGGGGCCAGAGGCAGTGGCGTAGCCAGCCAAATATTTTTGTGGGGCCAAAGTTTTTGACTTTAAGCGAGCAACAGTACTTTGTTTGGGACACCGCCTCTCAACGCACAAAATGACAAGATATGTTAGAAATTTTGGGGAAATGGCACCCTTGGCTAGGGCTATGGCCAGAAGGGCGAATCGCCCTCGTCCCCCTAAATGTAAAAAATTGGGCCCTCACTTAGCCTTGGCTTCCATTACGGTTTTAGTATTCTTTTGGTTTTCGGTAGGTTGTTTTTTTGCATTTTTCTGAGTATTTTCCGGTTTCCGCCGCAATTGATCTACTGCGGACATGATCTTCTCCCTGTGCCAAATCCATAAGTGCCGTGAGAACGCCCGCTGCACGTCGCCTTTGGTAAATTTACCAAACTATCTGATATGGTCAGCACAAAAGCGCTATACATCGTTCTACAAAAATGGGCTGTCCGCCTAGATTTCTCAACCTTGACAGGTCGTTGCATCTTGGATGACGATATGGAAGCAAGTATTTCATTTGAAGCTGCTCTGTCGTCACCCTGTGAGTTGAAGAGTGGCCTAAGGCAAGGTTTGGCTTTAATTCTATTTGGAATCTTCTTCTCTGCTGTTCTAAAGCATGCATTCCATGACATTGACAAAAATATCATCACTGATGGAGTTTTTCTGTCTGCCCGCGCGGATTTTTCAACATTGCAAGATTGCTTGCAAAAACGCACACTCAGTGCATCCTGATACGTGAACTGTTGTTTGCAGACGCTTCTGCTATTGCTTCACACATCGAAACGGGCCTTCAGTTCCAATGGACCGTACCTTGGTTCTTTTATGTCCAACATCTGCTCTCTTGAGAAAGAAATTGAGTCCAGAAAAGGGAAAGCTGCTATCGACTTCAGTCGACTCAGCTCCAGACCATGGCGCAATGCACGCCTTACATTGCGCACTAAAAGCAACATCTACAAGGCTTGCATATCAATTATTAAGTAATCTTCTTTACAGCTCCGAAACGTGGCCAACATACATGCTTCAAGAAAGATAACTTAACAGTTTTCACATGCGATGCCTCGCAGTATTTGCGGTGTGCCGTAGAGGGACAAGATCAGAAAAGAGTTCATGTTGCAGCTCACTGTCTGTAGTTTCTTGTTTAGTTATCTGAAAGTAAGGCGTTTCCACTGGTTTTGTCACGTTTGGCGTCTTTCTGAGTTTCGTTTACAGAAAGCATTCTCCATGGTAAATTGATCTCAAGTACTCCGTGTGTTTGCCAATCCCTCCAGCGTTTCAGAGATGTTTCAGAAGCCTATGGCAGCTCAAATTCTCGTCCTCCAAGTGGGAAATTATAACCAAAGTTGCCTGGCGTGCACTCCTCGCCACTCTTCGCTGGAGATGAACTATCTCCGTTCATTTCAAAGCGATCATCCTCTCTCGTAGAGGCTCTGCCATACTACTACTATCTGCTTATTTTGGAGCTTCCTTTCCATGAGGTGTTGGGTGCTAATTTGAGCAAAGAATTTTCTGATACGGCCGCATTAAATGGTCACGCGGGCCGCAGGTTCCCAACCCCTACTTTATTCAATTATAATTTCCTCTTTGCATGTTTAACGTTGTAGTGAAAATATGCTGTTTTGGAAAGATAGTGGTGATTCATTGTTGATTTTTGACGTAATTTGGAATCGAATGTAGCTTTCTTTTGTTGTTTTTTGGTCATTGGCTAAAATTTAGAACTTTTGAGCAAGCACTGAGGACAATACATGTCCCCCTCATTGTCTTCCTGCAAGTTTAGTTTCATTGCATTATTTTGGATTGAAATGACCCTCGCTTGTTGTTTGTCCTCCCCAATGACCCAAACCTGGCGACGAGCTTGAATCATGCAAGTATTGAATTAGTGTTTTAGCACGGCAGCATGAACGCTAAGTGAAAGTGATTTGGCTACGTTTTATGGTGATAAGCAATATTTTATAATATTGGCTTATTTTGAGCGTTTTCTTCGCTTCTGATAGAGAGGCATTTTAAAAAACAGCTGACAACTGTGTTTTAAACTGCAAACAAATTGCCCCAAAAGTGTCAAGTTATGAGAAGAATTTCCAACTTAACAGCAGAATTGCTGCAAGAATTTGTCAGGCTGTGTCAACTGGAACAGATTAAGAGGTCCTTCTCCATAATAATGATTGTTTCGAGATGGTAGTTTAGGTTATAGTGGCTGGCTTAATTGAATAGGTTAAAGCTTTTTTATCTCATCGTATGGTCAAACTGGAAGTTACTAGTACGAAATTTTCTGTAAAAATCTTTCGAGACGTACCTGGTGTGCTTGGAAGACATAACTGGCAATTGTGTAGGAGAAATAGTGTTTCGTTGTACAGGTGTAGTGCTGTGGAAGTTGCATGCTTAACACAGAATATTCGACATAGCAGTGCAAGTGTGCGATTGCGTCTAGTAGCGTTTTGGTGTCTCTGAATAATAACTCTAGGTCATATTTAACGATATTCGCAAGCCTATGTTGGGTTTGATAGGGTTAATCATAGCAAATTAACCTTCAAAACAACGGCAAAATCACCATGCAGGATAGACATTCATGTTGCCTTCCATTACTTTTTCCTTGGCCCCGCAGTACCCCCTCTACTTTCTAATTCTAAAATCGTCACTGGTGTCGGTTTGGGCGAGATGCCTTAATCTTTAAGATTTTGGCCTGACCCTAACTTTGCCACTTCCGGAGTTAGATGAGACGCCAAGCCCTAATTAATTTTACCTTCACAATTTTTTGAGTTTCGGGGAGTACAAGGTCATCCAGACTTCAGTGAAATTCAGGCTTGACCCCGAGAGGTTTATCATCTTTTTCTTGATGTCTTTTGGTTGCTATGAACCGTTCGTTGAAATTGGAGAAAGCTATAGGCCTATAGGGCTTACAAACATTTTTTCCTATATTTTGATCTTTTCGCGGTTTTGCGCTTTCACTTTTTTTTTGTTGCCACAAACAGCATCTGAATACCTGGTTATATTCAAAAGGCTGAAATTGGAATCTGAAAGTTAACTCTAAACTGTGTGATAAAAAGAAATGATAACATCTTAACCTAGGTATGAACCGATTTAGCGCGTAATCGCGCATTGGAGTAGCATTCTCATTGGCAATTACTGAATTGACGAATGGATTCATAGAAAAATAGTTAACGCCCAAATGAACAAAAACTCTTTGAAAACGAGGCGTTTGCTGGATTTCTTTCAATTATTTTTTCGATTAGGAAGAAACGTTTCTTGTATGCCGTATTGGCATAGGGAGGCAAACTAATTTTGGACAGGCTAAAACGTTTTACGCGAAAAAGTATGTTCATGCCCGAAAAGTAGATTTTTCAAAAAATTTTACGATTTAACTTCTCTACGTAACAAAAGACACATCGTATGTACTTTTAGCCCCAATAATATCAAAAAAGATTTAATTGACAAATAATTTCTTTTGAAAAAGATTACAATTTCGACAGAATTTTTTTTTCCATGTTTGAAATGATGTTTGCACGAAAGCAAAATATTTGAAGGGATGCATCACATGTCCCTGCTTCCAGCACCTATGAATGGCAGTTTCACTTTTGTTTTCAGCGTTTTCGACAATGTCCAGTAGTCTTAGACTTGCTTTCAGAGTTTTTTACGTCACATTAATTTTTCTACTTCACAAAGGCCAATGCTTGCCTTAGCGTTGCTTTGTTTCCGACTTAAAACGGATTAGGAACAACCACAAAACGTTTCGAAATAAACCATGAATACATTTTTAAAGACTTTTTTAGTTTTGACGTTCAGAAATCTGTTCTAATTTTATGCTTCAAAAATTACAAAAATAAATTGTAATGAGAAATCTTACTGCACTGTATGTGGTCCGGACCAGTTTCCCTGACCCTAAGGTACAAACAACCAGCGTTTAAACCTTTGTGCAACGGACAGTGTCAGTGGTGGACTGATTTTTATCACCCACGAAAACCATGACCGATTCCACTAACGTTTCAGTGGCAATGTACAAAATGTTTCTTAAGTTTTTTTTTTATAAATGCAGGTTCTGCATACCAAATGGCGTTCCAGATACCTATTCCAAACGTCAAGAAAGACTCGATCGCGATGCTCATCCTCTTGACTACATCACCGACGGCGATAGTTCCACTACCTGGGTATCGTCCGACGACCTATACATGCCTGGCGGTTTGACTATGACCATCGATCTAGAAAATGGGGAATATCAGGTTTGCCGTTATCTGTATTGCATGCGCTTTAACTGTAGTTTGGAAATAGCTGCTACGTTTTGGGCGATTATTATGCATTTCTTGTCAAGTGGTTATGTTGAGGATGAACGAAATCTATCGTTCACAGTGGTTAAGTTTTAGTGTTTGAATATCATCAAAGAATACTATAAGTGATGAAAAAAATTTTATATCACTCTATTATCTCGAATAAAATGCAAAACGTTTTTTTAAAAAATTAAATCTGGAATATCTAGCTGAAGTTGTGTACATCTGAACAAGTGACTCATCAGTGGCGAAAAGTCATTGTTACTGTTACATATTTTATTTTTTCGCGCAGGTCTTCTACGTGATTCTACACTTTTACAGTGCTCAGCCACGTTCCATTACTATCAGTCGGTTTTCAAACGTTACTGAGGATGAAATGCTTCCGTGGGGTTACTTTGCCGACAACTGCGAAACTCTAGTCAAGTTTCCCAACAACGGTCCTTTGCAAGCTCCAAATTCCGTTAACTGCCTGCAATTTCCACCGTACGATAAGCTGTTATTTTTTGTAAATTTGGCAATCTTGGTAACTTGTGCCGATGAATAGAATGCTCAGACCGGCGTATTTCTCTTTTATGTGCTATGATTCCCTGTGACTTCTTGAAGTATAATGATGACACTAACATAAATTTTGTAATAACGAACCTGTCGTAATGGATAATAAGTAAAACAAATTAAGAACGTCATGTGCACACCATGTTCTAGGGCAGTGGTTCTTAAATTGGGTCTCGAGCTCCACTTCAAGGCGGTCAAAGGTTCGCAAGGGGGGCGCGAGTATATGGTAACGGCATATTATTGAAAAACAGGATAATGGCAAATGAATTGTTGTTCTGCTTTTTGTGTTTGATTTGGAGATCAGGCGAAGCACGAGTAACAATCACCAACGCTGAAGGGGATGCAACCAAAAAAAGCTTAAGAACCTCTGTTCTGGGGTATGCGTGAAAGGCAAAAAAACATTAAACATTTAACAGAGTTTACAGTAAATGTGTAACATCGTAAAATACTCAAAATTTTAAGCATAATTTCTCATTCAATTAAGAATTTTAATTTTTGCACCAAAATTTTGTGAAAAGTGAAAAACATGCAGGGGGGGTTCCCATCACTTTATGTCCGCTATCAAAAACTTAGTGAATGTTTTAGTTTTGATTGTCACAATTGCCGATTTGCTAATTTCGAGTTGTTCTTTATGATTTTTGTCCTTGCTGCTACTTTCACTTGGTTTGACAAATGCATGATTCTGAATCTCTTCTTTCTCAATTACATTGATACCACAAAACAAATTATTATCGAACATCAAACCGGCACAATCTAAAATTGGCTACCTGAAAACATAAGAAAAGAAATCACTCTTGTTTGACTTTTGTCACCTCCCAAGAAACATCAAACAAATCCTGAGAGATTTAAAACATTACCAGGGGTGAAGTACCGCTAGACTGTGTGGAGCGAATGATAAAGTTACAAAATACTAGTCGCCTAAATTAGTACTTGGATGAGCTGACACTCTGTGTTTTAATACCTGTTTGTAAATTGCCGTCGCATGAAGTAAAAAACCGTAATCAGCTGTTTTTAGTGACTTGGCTGTAGGCACATGATTGTTGTTCCTCCTAGGTATCCGGGTAATATTTCCTTAAAAAATCGTCTGAAAGCTTTGCTGTCACGATAGGAATTTTCAAGTATTTTAAGAATTTTCCGAACATACATTTGACTGATTCACGTGCTAGCAATTTCTGTTAAGTATAGGTATCACTTGCTACATACTTACTTGCCCATTAAAATTCTAAAATAGTGATCTATAAAACAAATTCAACCTGTGTCTGAATGAGTCCAAGCAACGCTAACCTGGTAAAACCACATTTCCGGCACAGAAACAAGCCGTATTATTACGCGTGACTCAATAAAAGTGAGTTTACTTTTCCGAACTCTGAAAATTATTTTTGAAANCTACTTCAAGTATTTTATAAAATTTTTACACAAGGAATCTTTTAGAAAATTTACCGTGTCTATACCNANCGAGAAAACTGCCTGATGAGTGGCACACCCAACAGCTGTCGGAATGAAAACCCCTTTTCATGCCTGTAATATATACTGTAAGACTAGAGTCCTGAGCGAGTTGAAATTTTTGTCTGCTCCCGCCTTGCACGAGCAAAATTTAAACCCGCCCTCACCAACAGGAATTTGAGAAATCTTTTCCGCTCCTGTCCCGCACCCGCTGACTTCTAATCCGCCTCCGCCCCGCGCGCCCTCCCAACCCGCGCACACCCCACGCTGTTTTCGTCCCAAACCTGTACCTGTCACTGTGTGTCTGAAAACCACTAAAAGCTCATGCAACGTGTTTCATCGCTAGCGGCTTTATTCAGTGGTTCATTTTAAACGGCATCAGAAGCTCTTAAAAACACTATGAACTAAAACTGTGAAACCTTTTAGTCAACCTTCAGCGCTTCTTTCTTAGCTTTAAGAGCACTGGTGAAAAAGAGCATGTCGTTCACTGACGAACTGTTTAAATTTGCTCTTCTGTTATTCACGACATGGCCAGCCATACTATTAACACTCGTTCACTAGCAGCGCTAGTTGCCATCACGCAGAACGTATTCCTTGCAAGATCACTGAGAGCTCCAATCTGTGGTCACGTCACCACTGCAGAATGTCGTTACACCCTTGNACTACAAGCTCTCTGTAGCATTGAATTTCTTGCTCATGCCACTTTCACATGCACTGGGTCAACATTCAGTAACCTGCACAAGAATTTCTTATCCCGCACCCGGTCCGACCCGCACCAAGTTCAACCCGCACACAAACGCATATCTCTGCGCGTTCACGCCTCGCAATTTCGGGTGCCCGCAACCCGGCAGAGGACTCTAATCTTTTTCGAGCTGTTATTTTTTCATACCAAGCCTTTGACGAGCTTTGTCCGCTTAGAAGGAACCTGCAAACATGCCATGGCTATAACATGCGTTTGCATCATATTCTTTTCTCGTCGGTTTTGTTGGATGTATGGATTGCGGGAACCACAATCGCCGTTCTCTTTCACGTCGCGTAAACAAGGATTTGTAACCTACGTCTTTATTGTCAATATATGGCCTGCTGTAGACATCTTGGCGACATTCCAACTGCGTATATATACCTTGCTTGAGCCTATACGCAATACAAAGAATCTGCGATATAAATCTCACAGTAACGATTCCGAATAAGGCGATTGGAATACCTTAGTTTCTCACTGCAACTGGCTTCTGCTGACAATCACCGGATCCTCCAACATCAACGGTTGCTCTGGCGGCGGACGTGAAAAGAATCACCATCTTGTTATTGCTTTGTAATCTAACTCGTCCATTGTTGCGAGGCGTTCGATCACGGTGCAATTTTGCCCTGTTTCTAAAATTTTTGAAGCCCAACGTTTTTGGTTTTGTATGAAAACACAAACATCACAGTCAACAGAATTTACTGAACGTGGAATTGTTGTATTTGTGGTGTTCTGCTTCAGAATAATGTAAAATCCGAGCATTTTCAATTAGACTTAATGAAAAGTACTGATACGCACGCAATCATCCTTTCAGCTTTCAGAGTTTAACTGGTAGTACGTTACTGTTACGTACTTATGTTAAGTTGCTTAGTCTTCACACGCCTTCGAGGCGAAGCTCCTATCACATATTAAGGGATATTTTTTCATGGCTTCCTAAACAAAAGATTTCAGACTCAAGTACAGCACTGGATTAAATAAGTTGGTTAATGAAATAAAGTCGAGGGGGCTGTTTTCTACCATTTAACGAACAATCACTTTGTTGTAAGAAAAACTGAATGCAAGTCTAGTTTTAACATGCTCAACAGCCAAAATCATTCCGATATTTACAAGAAGTGTGTTTATAATGAATACATTTGAAATAAGATCAACGTTAGTGGCTTTACTTTCTCACTGTGAGAAAACATGCTGTCTCACTTAAGTTAAATAGGCTTAAGTTCTCATTGAGCAAACTCAATAAATTTTCGATCTGTATCTTTGCTGATTTGAAAATATTTTTTGCAAGCAAACAGTATCCACAAATTGAGTTTGCTCAATGAGAACTTAAGCTTATTTAACTTAAGTGAAACAGCAGATGTGTTTGCGCTTAGTTGTAGTGTTGACGTTACATCTAGTATAAATGATAGTGAAATTGATTGGTAAGAAAAGGTTTGCAAAGTGTAAATGGTGAACCGAACCAAACAAAATTGCACGGCTTCCCGCCTTCGAGCGGCGTGAAGTAAGTCATTTTGAGAGATGCGTGCTAACGTAAAGACTATTAAGATCTAAGCGTGTGTTTTGAAGAATAGGAAGTTCGTTGTGTCGAGCATGTCAGGAAAGTTATTAAAATTTCAAACGATCCATCACGAAGGACTCAGTTTCAAGGATTTTGCCGCAGCAAAGAATGTTTTTTGCGTCGTCAAAAACCTTGCGCTTTTGTTGTATTTTTTATCAGTTGTTTGTTTGTATGTGTTTGCTTCTGCATGGCTTAAATCACTGATCGTGCAAGTTATTCGTCAGCTTCTAATGTGCTTCATCTATATCTTTTCGATCGTGTTTGTGTACAGGGCCTTTTACAATAAGTCTCTTGTATTTGTTTAAACTGCAAGTATATTGTTTTTTTTGCACACAGCTGAAAAAAATTGTCGATGAAAATCTGCGCATTGATACTTTTTTTAGGTCCACCGAACTTCCTTGCAGGCCCGTAGTCAGGTTTTAAGGTTTGGGCGGGAAAAATACATTATTTGGTGGGGGCAAGATTTTTGTTTTTATTACATGTTAAAAAAATTGTTCTGGGCGCAACACAGTTTGGGGGGCACTGCCCCCGAATGCTCCCCCGTGGCTACGGGCCTGCTTCTTTGGTGTATATGCGACTTTGATAGTTGATCAATATCGACGTAACAGGGATTTTACAATGTTAATTAACGCTGAGACACTTCGAACAGCTTGTCGAACTTCGTTTTCATGTAAGTTGAGGAGTGTTTCTACCATAAGCTTTTCATATAACTTTTTATCAATCCTTGGAGCGGGAACCAAACATGTCTATCCAACGACATTTAAAGACGCAAGGCTTTCAGGCTCCATGTAAACCCACGATGATGCCAGCTCATTTTTTTCTTTCAGCTGGAAACAAGAGCTCTGGAATACCAGCAGCATTAGATCAGGGGTTCTCAACCTTTACAAGCATGTGGCCCAATTAATAAACAAACAGGAGGTGCGTGGTCCACCGACTGTACCACTTCTCCACTGCGATAACTGTGGCACATGCACAGAACAGAAATAAAAACAACTGAAACAACATTTAATAACACAACGTTCGCTACCATCAATGCTGAAGCAGAGCCTGTTCGTTGTTACAAAGNATAGATATTCGAAGCTCAACACATGATAATGCACAGATCAAGTCATTTTCCACATACAGCCTGCTTCTAGATTTCGTNTTCCTGGCAGCAAGAACCGCCAGTTTTCCTCAAAATGCCTTCAGTAACTGCATATTGTGCACAACGTGGCAGACCATGTGGAAATATCCACGTCGCAGTGATTTCTAACACATTTGACGAAAGAGAGCGTATTATGGCCTTTTAGCTCAAGAGCTACTTACCTTCCGATTAAAGGTTAATCTTGCAAAACGTACTCAGTTGTAACAATACCAGGCTGTGACCGGTCGAAATTTCTTCCGTATGGGCCATGGCGCGCAGGTTGAGAAACACTGCATTAGATCGTTGCTGTTTCATACCCATCTTTATGGCAGCAACACGGCGATGAAATGATGTTCTTGTAATGCTGTTTGGTTGTTTCCACGCACCAAGCGTTTTGTTTTGTTTGATTTTAGCACAAAACTCTCCGACCTTCAGTCGAGGCTGGTGTCCCAATCCAGTGACGACAAACAAGCAGCTTTAAGGGAGTTGGAGGCGCAAAAGAATGATGAGATCAGCGCCCTGAAAACTGGATGGGAAGATCAAATACGAAATCTATCTGCCCAGGTGTGTTCTGTCTTGAGCATAAATGATTTTATTTATTTGGTCGCACAATTCAAATTGGTGTTTTGATGAGGCTTGTTCTTTTCCTGAGGAAACAAGTTTGTTCTGAACAGAACAGATGGAACTCAGCATGTGATAACTTAACGCGGACAGGTTTAGAAAATACAAAACAATAATATATCTTCGACACAAAGCAAGTTAGCGAACGCACTGCAAACAAATCTGCGGATGACCAAGTCTGACACTTTAACCAGAGGTGAGCGGAGTCACTTTTTTTGACTCTTGCTCCTGTTCCAAAAAAGTGACTCCAGGTCCTGTTCCTGCGCTCTGGGCTCATTGAAAGTTTACACTCCGACTCCTGTTTACACTCCGAAAACTTGAAACCAAGAAATAGAATATGTTGTTCTCACCGGAACCAAGTCTCGTTTGACACTTTCAGCTCTCACCTGAACCCATGGGCGTCCGCAGGAGGGGGGGAAACGGGAATTTGCCCCCCCCCCTGGAAATTGGGACTAAGAGGAAAAATTTTTGGAAAACGTGAAATTAGCAGTTTAATTCTGATTCGTTGGGTTAATTCTTTCAATGGCAGTTTATTTACCGATATGACACTCACACTGCACAAGAGTCAGGTTCACTGTTTTGGTAANATGCAGTTACGAGCTTGCAGTTCTCTACATCCATTTCTTTGACTGTAGAGGCAGGTTGCGAAACTCGCGAGCGAACTGTTCTACGCTTGGCCTTCGTTGCGCAACAATAACATGATAACAAATCTTTGAAGACTTCCAGTCACGGTAGTATACATTTTACCGCAAGTGACTACTGAACGCAGATATCTTGGCAGATAATGCAGTGAGACTGTGACTGCTGATAGCGGTAAGCCACGTATAGGTTTATACAAACCAATGGTGGGCGAACTGCGGGTCGCCGACATATTTTGTGTGGCTCTTGTAGATGAACAGCAATATCTCAATTGATAGAGAGTTATTGCCTCATATTTAACGCTTGTTTCATTTATCAATGTGTTTACACAAGTTCGTGATGTCAGTCACCAGCAGTGTCCCTGTAAGAAAATTTTGTATTTTGCAAATGTTTGCTTTAGTGCGCATGCAATTCAAAACCATGTAGACACACAATCAGTGAAACGTTTCAAAAGGGCTGTCCGATTTGTATACGATATCAAATTTGGAATGTTGCTTGTGCGCAAGAACGACATTTCACTGCGCAAATGCACTGCTGGTTCTGCGCAGTTGTGCACCTCAGAGGGGACACTGGTCACCAGGGAGCCTGCGCGATTTGATAACAACGACATTGAACCTAAATCGCAAGTTAGTCTACTTAAGTTCCCAGAAGAAAATTATTATTTTTTACGGACACATATCTTCGAAAGCATTCTTTCATTTTCCCAGTGTCAGAATGAGAATGAATGTTTTTCGCGGCGAGGCAATTGCAGATCACAAAGTGGAAGAATAATGAAATGAATTGTAAGACTACTAGAGAAGTTCCAAGCCAGATTTGACTGTTTCCAAGAGTGAAGACCATGCTTTGCATTCCTTGTAAATCCATTCAACGTTAATGCATTGGTGATGGCTGTTCAGTTGGCTGACCGTTTGTTACAAACTTGTCCGCTGTAGAAATACAACTGACCGAAATGCAAGAAAATCTGGCTCAAAAAACTTTAGTCAAGGCCACTCCACACTTAATTTCTGGCGACAGGTTCCAGAAAGTGAATACCCAGAATTTAAAAATACCGGTGTATAACTCATTTCTGTGTAATGCACAACATTTTGCTGTGATTTTTTTCTCTGTAATGAAGTTCGTAAAATCAAGCCATCGTGCAACCCTGAAAAATGAACACTTGGGAAAATTAATTGGCACAGCTTCAACAACGTACTGTCCAGAATTTCGGGGACTATAAAATCAAACAAAAAACTTAGTACTGACAATTACTGTACATGAATTAATGTAAAACTTGCATTCTTTATCATATTTGTATTGACACTACAAAATGGTTTTGCGGCTCGCTGGTGTTTTTGGTTTTCTGCAAATGACTCTTCTA
>JGI24158J21664_10004386_pt1 | contig 18150 bp, 14 predicted proteins | sample Ectturendosymbi3_FD_21664 | JGI IMG/M metagenome (IMG submission 21664)
TGATCGCACGATCTGGGACAAGTCACGTCACTGTCAGTTTGCTTGGGTGTGTGCCGCACACCTAGAGTATTAGTCCCTGGTATTGAAGAATGTGAAAACTACTGGCATTTGAATACGTAAAAACTAGTGCTGGCAAAGAAACAAGTTCCGAAAAATTAAACCCATGCACCATAATGTGTTGGCAGCTTTACAATAGGAAAAATGTCCAGTTACAACCTTTTACTTTTTGTAGTTTCATTCTTTTGATCAACCTCTGCCTTGGATGCTTAAGGACGTCGCCCCGTTTGCCCTTCTCTCTGCACGCAACTGTTAGTGTCTCTGCAATATCATTTTCAATGCTCATCAGGAGAAGAGAAAACTGAGCCGCTGTTGATCCATGCAACTTCGAACCACATATTTTATCCTTTTTAGTTTTGAAAAAGATCCCTCCCCACTGCAGTTTGATACTGCCATGGACAGGTAAATGCGAACTGCGATGTGAACGTTTGGGAAGCTAATACATGAAACGAAACTTTAGGAATGCAAATGTGATAAATCCACTAATGCGACCACCACGGCGCGGCTAACACGACCAATTCAGTGCCGTCCAGTGGGTGGTCGTGCCAGCGGGGTTCCACTGCATAGGTTTTCCACATCATATATCCAAATGACATTTTTTGGTAAATAACGGGGTTCCACATATATCCAAATGACATTTTTAGGCTACCTAAAATTTTCTTTGAAATCCATTTTCAGAAAAATCAGCTTTCCATGTCAGATTCCAGACCAAAATAGATTAACTTAACCATAAAGCTAACCTAACCAAAATTTAACCTAACCTTACATCTCATAAGAGCCCAGTTTGATATGTTCTAAATTTCTATGATTAAAAGTCTGCTCCCAATATGGAAAAAGATCAATCAAGGTCAACGGCCCAAGAATCTGGCAGCAAATAGATTCCTCTCTAAAAGAATTGCCAGCAATCATCTACAAAAAACGATACAAAAACTCGATTATATAAAGTTATAAGAATCACGAGTAATGCTTTCCACATATCCTCTTGTTCGTAGCCAAAGAATTACCCCGAAAGTCAACATCTATCTTCTTAGCCTGAATTACTATAATATATGTAATATAATACGACTGTCTGTCATTCCATGTTCGTAATTAAAAACTCGTATGTGTATATTTGCGTGTATTTGTAGTATACTACTGTACTACAAAATGTATGAACTTGTAGTATACTATTTTTATGTGTTTTAATGTAGCTTATTTCTTCGTGAATACGTTGCTGCCGCGCTCCAGTTTTTGTTACAGTATATCAACAACACCTATAGAAGAAGCAGACAATTCTCCTACGAAGATTATCTCCAAAAATGAACTCCTCAATCTTCATGGAGATTGCCTCGCGATCACAATCAAATCAAACTATCTTTATAATGGGTGTGCGTGGATCAAGAAAGGGTTATGGTAATCCGAAGAGAGTTTCTCTTTTGTCGTGTTTTCCTTTTCCTCTTCGTCTGGAACCTTGCGGTCCATGACAATTAAACGTCATGGCCATTTGTGCCCGACAAGAGTAACCTCTTCACAATTTGGCCATTAGTCCCGCAACCTATACATCGGACTGCGACAGCACGTCTAGCGTTCGACACAACCTTCACCACGGAAACATCAATCTCACGTAATTTATGGGGCACCTGACTAGATAACCTGTGTGTTTTTTCGGTGCCCCGGCGTTTTTCTTCTGTTTTAGCAAGTTTATCTAGTGCAATTAATTCAGTAACGCCAAATAAATCTATCTATCTATCTAAAATAATATTTGTACTGATTATAATTTAGTATTTCATTCTTTCTGTTCACAATCAAGGACAAAGCGGTAAAACTATTAGTAAGCACAAGAGCATGCAGTCACTTATCAATAACCGTTGTGAAACTCACTTTCACTTATTACGTATAGTTTTCCGTTCATTCATAAGACAACACTATTGAATTGTTTTTATTTTTCTATTGCACTTAGAATATAAAATGGCACTCAACAAAATAACTAAAAGCACATCTTACGACGTACTAAAATCGAATGAGTCATTGAGTTTAGGTGAGCAAGCTTAGAGTTGAACGAAATCCAAACAGAACTAAGACGTGCTTGGTACGGTTTAATTCTTGTTATCAGTTAACGTTTTAAGTATCTTGATATCTGCCACCTTTCTGTTTATCATTGCGTTTATTCTGTTTTAAGTCAGTTATCAAGAATAGCACCAAATAATGTCGATTAACATAAAAGTAATATGTATTAAAATGGTCAAACTTGCCTTTTGGAAGTAAATAGTACCAGAATTGGTATTGAAGTACCACCTCTGCTGGTCCTGCCTTATAACACCATGATTATTATCCTTAGCTGAAATGTACCTAGTTTCACCATTGTTAAGAGACCTGACACCATATAACAAGTTCCCAACTTCCTTCGGGGCTGTCTGCAGGGCCGACATGCGCATCCGAAACGGAAATAAGAGAAGCCGGTGGAATACCTTAGCTTTTTTGACCTTGGAGTACTAAGTTGCTAGTGAGTGTCGGCCAGACCACATGCCAAAGAATCAACTACTTTTATGTCAACGAAGCATTTTCAATGAGTGAGCACAGAACGCCTACTCATCAATCCTGATTGGCGATGATATCTTTCACAGTCTACTGTATTGTGTATTGTTCACACGCTATTCTTTTTTGCCGACTTAGAAATTGGGGACCCCTAAATGGTGGGGGCCCCTGGCTGTAGCCCCGTCAGCACCCCCCTTAATCCGCCACTGTCGAGAGGTCACGAATCGGAAGACAGGGACCACCGCGTCTGCGAGGATATTTTGTACCAGGGCAGGGCAGTAAAAGAAGCAAAACAAGACATTTAAATAACAGCTTGTGAAAGGACTGCCTGATGCTTGATCATCATATTCTCAGCAGACCCGTAGCCACGGGGAGAATCCGGGGCAAATGACCCCCCAAATTTGTTTTCTGCCCCCCCCCAATTTTGTGCCAAGAAAATGTTGTTTTTTGCAAACAGATAATAAAAGCTAAAATCTTGCCCCTAAATGTGTATTTTTCCTTCTCAAACCATAAAACCTGGCTTCAGGTTTAGTGGGAACCAGATGGCTGAAAACCGTTGACCAGTTGAGATCCAAACTATACTCAACATGTCGCTGTGTGTGAGGATACCAATAATATTGCGCCAAGGGATATAGAGACAAGCAACAGGAGTATAGAGTTCAATGACGCAATGACTATAATCATGCTGTGTATAGAAATGTGCCAAAGAGTTTGTTGGGGGCAAAAAAAGTTGGGTGGGCAGTGCACCCGAGTGCTCTCCGTCACAACGGGCAAGAATGCGCTGCAGCGTTTGATCATATTCAAAGTTTAACGAGTGGCGTAACTGAAGGCTTGATCCGGGTCGGGAACTCAGTTGAAAGGGACCCGCTGGCCACCACTGCAGGGAGCCCACTAGCCAACACCCAGAAAAGAACTTGAGAAATGATGGTGAACCGGATCTGTGTCGCGATACAAAAACCCGGAAAATACAACTCCGAAAACGCAAGAAAACATTGAAAGCCAAAATAATATTATAACCGAAAAACCGTACAATTCGCTTATAGCGACTTCGCCTGTAACATCAGTTCGTCTGTAACGACTCGTTTTCTCTGTTCCATTGAAGTGACGATATAGGGCAATTCTTCTGTATGACCCATATGGTGGCCGGTTCTTCGTTCATCTTGCCAGGGGGTCGATTCGCTCCTCTGACCCTCGTCAGTTACGCCATTGAGTATAGTTCGAAACCAGCCAGAAACGTTAATCTATCTAAAATGAACGGTATAATCTTTCTCATACCAAAGAAGTCCAACTTCAGGGCTAAAATGTTTTGTGTGCAATCTCACAAAAACAAGGCTGGCGCAACCTTTTCGTCCGGTATGGCCGTGGCCGAACCTGTTTTCTGACTCAGCAATGCGTTTCAGTTTTAAGAAACGTGCCTACACAACTATTGACAGAAATTGGAAAGCCTAAAAAACCGCTCTTTGCTGTACTCCACCAATTCACCGCCCAGTGCAGTTGTATCCATCGTTCATGCATGGATGTTGAATCCTGATTTAGAAACAGGGTTGGAAATCTACAAAAGACGATTTTCGAAGATTGAACTCGAAGTAAGCTAATTCTCCCACTTCTGAAATCATACTGTAGATGTTTGCAACGAGTTGGCTAATTTTTTCACTATTTCACGTGAATTTCACTATTCACGATGGGATAAAATTTTTGAGAGTGAATTTATTGTATTTTCCGGTGTCTGGAAAGTTTTGGGTCTACTTTTGGTGTTACCTGCCGCGAATGCCACATCAGAGAGTGCTTTTTCAGCACTAAAGCGCGTGATACTGATTTGCTTACAACCAGGGCATACGAGAGGGGATAAGATGTACATCACATGCAGGCCTTGGAGGATGAAAATACGCACGCTATATTGTTTTGTTTGCCAGTTGAACAATCAATCCATTTCAAAATATTAGCATGGTTGTAGTTTTTTTTTATATAAGATGATTACTACAGTAACAAGCTACACAAGTTTCGACGAGGGAACCAGAAGTTAGGGGGGTCGTTATACGTCTTCGTACAACCATGACTTAACGACGACCAAATGCTTCGGTGATTTTGCATCTTCACAAAGAACGAATTGACAGACTTGATTTAGACAAAATTGCTGAAAATTATATTTCTGGTAGAAAGGACACACTGAGACAGTTGGGTTGATTTTTTGGAACGGTTTGAGAATTTTGTTGGCTCGTAACATTGCTTAACCTTACTGGTAGGCACGTTTTTATTTTGTCTTTTGACTCAATGGCGAAGAGTTAGAACAACTCTGTAGTGTGCATTGCAGGCAATGGTTTGTAGAATTCAAGATATAGAATTGTGGAGAGCAATGTCCCCTCTCATTTTGTGAAGTTTCAAGGAAATGGATAGTCTTGCAGTAAATGTTTACTTCACGGCTGTATTAATGTTTTCAGTACAGGTTAGATTTTCGACTTTGTTCCGCAACTGCGCTGTGGCAGAACGTGCTTACTGGACATCGCTTATATGAATGGTTAAAAAAGATATCTTTTTCTAGGGAGCACAGAGTCGCAAAAGAACCGCTTGCATTGGGAGCAATAGTTCCCTGGATCCGCGATTTCTACTGATCTTGGCCGTACCACCAAAAAAGAGCTGGCGCCGACTATGAAAAACTATTTCAACTAGTCTTGATTACACGTTTTGATCATGTATTGTAGCATGTTTCAGCGAANTCCACCTGCAGTTTATAACAATATCATTCTGATAATATAACTTCAAATCCATGATTAGGAAAATGTGAATCATGCTCTAGCAACAAATCGACGCGTTATAAAGAGCTTGAAATCTTTAAAGATGTCTTTTAACCGAAAAGACGCTGCCGTGATTTCCATCCATTGTGAAGCCCGGTCCTGTTCGGCATAGTTTCAACACACTGTAGCTGCAATCAACGACAATGCAACGTTGTATTGTCGTACATAAATTTGCTTCACTACTGTTTTACTCTCGCTCGCGCTCCTTTCTGCTCTGACGTTGCTTGAGTCTGTGCGAACCCTGGAAATTAGTCCTATCGACCAATGGTTTTCAATTGTTTTTGTACTGCGACCCAGGACCGTAGCCAGGGCGCATTGCCCCCACATTTTGTTGTGCCCAATAAAATTTGTTTTAAACATATGATAAAAACAAAAATCTTGCCCCACTTAAAATGTATTTTGCTCCCCAAACCTTAAAACCTGGCTACGGGCCTGATTCTCAGGCGTACTTCTATAGACAATACCACGCTTAATGAAGCTTAGTGAAGTTCATGGGCATAAAAATTAGTTCTACTGCATGAGTGAAAAGAAAGCATAAACCAGTGATATTTAAGGTATTAATGAAGATGTTGAGTGGTCTATTTGAAAAACTATTAGGTACACCAACTACAGGATTTTTTCCTTTCCCGTCGTTGGTTGATATGGAGGTGTGAAGCATAAACAAGAATAGAAAAAGTGTAAAGCTGAAAATTTTATATGATTTTCTACTTCAAATTACTCACCATGTTGCTTTGGGCGTCCAACTGCCAAATTTTCACATATGTTCTGAATTTCAAATAAGGATAAGACAGTGTTTGTTTGAGCTGACGCTTATTGATCTACACCAGGGGCGTAATGAGGGAGGCACAATTCCCCGGGCATCGAACCACTGCGGGGGGCGCCGAAAAGTCCCAATAATGTCACAAGTAATATCTTCAATACAGCACATTTGCTTCCGAAACACCTCAGGTTCGAACACGGGGCGCCAAACTTGCTTCTTGCCGCGGGTGCCATCTAACCTCGTTACGCCCCTGATCTACACCCAGATGCGTCGTGGTATTTCATTCAACTGTCAGGACGAAACAACTTCATAAAGTGAGCAGTGGAAAAATACAAGGACAAGCCACATTTTGATGCTGGATCTCGCACGTATTAGAAACAGTCATGACGATTCTGAATTTTGGGCACCATAGGCGCAGCCAGGGGGGCCAAAGAGGCCCATGGCCCGCCAAATGTTTGAAAAATGTAGTCTTTGTGTGCTGTGAGAGGCGTTTTTCCAAACAAAATAGAGTTACTCGCCTAAAATCAAACATTTTGGCCCCCCAAATTTTCGGGCTGGCTACGCCACTGGTGGGCACAGGTGTGCTTGTCTTTTTCCGCTTCTCTGCATTCATCGATTGCCGCAATCATGCTGCTTAGCCATTGATGTCTTTATCGTGTTTGATTAGCCATTGTTGTAAAGTTTTACTGCAGCAAATAGCAGTTTAACGACTGCGTTGCGTAAGTGGCTGAAAATTTTCAACACGCTTCTGCTACTGCCTAACATTTGTTCCATTTCCAGACATTCATTTACGAACACTACTTGACGCATAGATTTAACTGCACTTCAGCATAACAACCACTTGAACTTAAATGGCAAAAATGAATCAAGTGTTCTATCAGACAAGATCACATCGTCCTACACAGGCTGTCATCAGGAGATGAAATCAGCTGAAAGACGTGGACGGCAGCAAAGTTGAGAGAGAAACGGTAAGGTCTGATAAATCTGGCTTTAAAACCATGAAACTGCGCGAAACGAGACTAGAACATTTGATGACTTCATGTAGTTAGCCAATTGTGGCGCACAAGGATAAACCGTCTACTGTAGTTCTTGACCCAACGTTCACTATTTCGCTCCTGCTATCACTTTGATATTTATTGAGCACACAGTTGATCGATACTGTCGACCTCATTTCCAGCGTTAGCAGCAATCTTCTGTAAAGTGCTATCGTAAAATGTCTGAAATACAGTAGTTCAAAAAAGTAAAGCTTATACTTTAAAGATTTTAAACTCTTCTACACAAGTACTAAAGGTACTGCAAATTTTGCAAAAGATAAATATACCTCTATCAATTTCAAATGTGGTTGTAACATAACTTGCCAGAAAGAGTTTCAGACAGTGGTAAAACGCAGTTGATTCGGAAAAGGGTGTTTTGCCTGGCATTCATACCACAGTAGCCTTTTTTCAGATATTCTGTTTCCCACCGTTTGCCTCAAACAAAACCGAAAGCGCTCCTGGCGCATGCAGGCCTGTTCGAGACATGATCGCAAGTTTCTCTGCGATTCTTTGGTCGTTCGTGTTCGTCGTCAACTCGCCGCATGGCAGTGACGTGGCCGAAGCGGCGAAGGCGACCGAGAAGGTGAAGGCGGCAGGCGGAATCATCAGCTGGACGGTGCTGAATGACGACGAGAAGCAGTACGCGGTGGATCGCCACAACCAGGCACGCAGCGTGGCCAACCCGACAGCCATGAACATGCTGAAGCTCAGCTGGGACGAAGAGCTCGCGCAGAGAGCGCTTGCGTACTCGCGCGAATGCATTTACGCGCACAGCGACACCGACCACAGGCAAACGAGCAAGTTCGACTTCGTCGGCGAAAACTTGTACATCAGTCACCCTGAAGTCGCGCCGACCAAGTCGCTCGACGCTGCCGTCACGTACTGGGATGACGAAAAGTACAACTACACCTTCAACACGACCGATTGCATCGGCGAGTGCGGTCACTACACGCAAGTCTTGTGGGATGATACTTACGCTGTTGGCTGCGGCATAACTACGTGCAAGGACATATACACTGGTGACGGCGAAACGTGGGCAGTGGGCCAGCTGGTGGTGTGTCATTACGGGCCAGGCGGTAACATAAACGGCAGGAGACCGTACGTTCGCGGTACGTCTTGCCGGGTATGCCCGCGAGATTACTGGTGCGAAAACAGGCTGTGCACCAATGGCCTTCAGCGGCTTGCTGCGCCGTCGCTGACAAAACTGTTCTTGTTTATCATCGCACAAAGGGTGCTTGCGTCAACCGGGCTATTAGAAAGATAGCCAATCGCCTGCAGCAAACATTGCTGCCAGAAAACCAGCTGGAAACAAAAGCAAAACTGCTTTTAGGAACTTGTTCAAAACCTTTTGCTTACTGTTTGGCTGTTTGCACAACGCTTCATAGGTCCGGTGGTGGTTTGCGTAAACGTTCCGAGAAAACTAGGGTTGTAAAGCTGTGAACGCGTGCTGGGAGAGCCAGTGTTTCCCTCATCTTCATGAATTAATCAGACTTAGAAAAAGTCTGTCTTCAAAGCAATAAATGTGTCTTGTATTTCCTTAAAAGGTTTACTGTGCGAAAGTTGAATTTAGTGATGATGTCGTTTGACAACAGCTAAATATCCGTTTCTTGCAGTAATTTGTTTGGTTCGTTACAAACTGTTTTAGCGCAGGCATTAAGCCATACCTGTCTACCTGGATCATTCACAGCAGTTAACGGGCATATTGCGAAAGAGGCGGTGACTCGTGTATGGTTTGAAACAAAACCTTGAAAAAATACGGAATGTTTGTTTTGCTTGTTGTTTGTAACAAGTCAGCCCCACAATTTGTCCTCCTTTATCCACTCGAAAGAGCTGCTATTAAAAGTGGCTCATAGTTTTGTCAATAGATTAAACTTTCAGGGTTGTTCATGCAATACGCAATCAAATGAAATAAGAAAAACACGATTTGCCAATTAAAAGATATTAAGGATTTGTTCTATGAAACTAAATGAAGCTGAATGATACAAATATGCAACGTACTTTCAGCGTTGCGCTTTTTAATATTAATGTTTTGAAACAGAAAATAAGTCCATACAGTACGAGCATACGCTGTCTGCACAAGGCAGATTGATAAAAAAAATAGAGACAAGAGAACGTTTTGTAACGGCGTTGCAGGTATTAGTACGAGTCTTTTTTGAAGTAAAAAAAAAAACTGTAGGCTTATAGGTTTGTGGAGCAATCACCTACCCATCTTTAGACAGCAGCAGCTGAAAGCAAATAAATATACCTAATTTTTGTAGCAAGTCAAAGAAATTTAAGTAATTTCTGTAACAACTCAGACTTGTCCAGGCTTGTTTAAAGGTAACAGGGAATTTATTTTTTCGCTGCGGGCGGATTTAGGTTAAAATAGTTTCCTTGATTTTCTGTGAGAATTAAACACGTTTAAACGTTTTCCGCAAAGCGGCAACACGAATTTTCACACCTCATTTCCTTGTTCCCTTTCGTTGCCTTCATTTTTGTCTCTTGTTCGCATAGCTAATCCGGTTTTCCGGGACAGTCATGCAACAAACTGGGACACGGTCAAAAAAACGGAACCAACGGTCACCCTACACAGCAGGGATCACCAACCTTTTTGAAACTAAGAGCTACTTCGTGGGCACTGACAGGGTTTTTTCAAGGTTTGCCCTTGGTGACCACTAAGACATTTTAAGAGACCGCAACTATTTCATCTGAATACCGAGATAGTCACAAAGCAATATTTTAGTGTATTGTGATGGTGGTTATGCAGAGAAGTTCTATTGTATTTTCAGAGACCGTTGCAAAAATTTGAGAGACCGTTTCTGTCCCTCAAAACGCCCTAAAAAATACTGGGCACTGATATGGGAAGGGCTTCTAGTTTGACCCTTACGAAATAAAGCGTCAGTATAGGTAAATTTGTTCAAGTTACCTATACTTACATTATTATTAACAATTAATTATTTGATGGTGTTCATCTGTGTCAAGCCTCTGATCATGTTAACGCTATTTTTAGAACAGGTCTGTGGGCGACCCACGCAGTCCTTGCGGGAGATGTTATGCCAGTGGGTATCGTGTTAGTGACCCTTGCACCACATGATCAGATTCGCTGTTTACTCGTAACCTTTTTTCATGTAACCACGTACAAAAAACAACAGTTTTTAGGGGTTGGCCAGACGTGTTATCAATATCAGAGCCATCAGGTCCGCCCCACTGTTCTTCAAACCCCCAGCCGGGAGTGCGAATTTCACAAACATACAAGGGCCGAGCAATTTCACAAAACTTGAAATTTTTGATCAATTTTTGTAAGCTCAAGAACTCCTTTAGTAGCCTTTTTGCAGCGTATTTTTGTACAAGCGAGGGACTCGTTGTGATTGTGATGGGGACAATGTGGGAGTGACCCTGATCAGAACACCAGCTGCAAACATATTTAGAAAGGTGTCAAAATGCGTACATTTGAGGTCCATGCCAAACCTTTTTTTATTCTTCTGGTTGGCCAGGGAACGAAAGTTTATCCAAGATCGAACCTGAAATATAAGCAAAAGCAGTCTGTAAATCAGCAGATGGAACAAACCTGGCAAAACATTTGCTTAAGGTGTCCCAGCCAAGCACCCGAACATCACATCGTAAATTTCAATCTGTGATTCTCGTTTCAAAAACTGCTTTTAAATGAAAAAGAAATCTAATTCAGAAATTGTTAAAGTATGTGGTGTCAAACGCTTTAAGGCCCGGTCTCTGTTTTAAAGAATGTTCATCACGTTTTTGCAAATGGCAGAAATAATTTCATAGCAAGGGCTTCAAAATGCTTGTTTTGAATAACAGAATACTCACTGTGGTCTCACCTTTGCGTGTCGATGCAATGATGATTTAGAGTTCTGCTGTATTTTCTGTTGTATTTTAATCAAAATATTTTAGAAACATCACTGGAACAAAACATTATATTTGAGCATCGTTGATCTTGAATAGATATATTAGGAAGCAAAGTGCGGCTTTGGAGTGAACCTGCATCATCAAGAATCCGAATGTTGCCTAATTTGAAAAACCACATTTAATTGTTTTATAATCTGATATATTTTGAGGTAGGGTTGCCAGAGGCGTTCTGTACAAATACCGGCCGTTTTGTCAATAGTGGCAGATCTAGGCGTAATTCGCAAGCACATAATTAGTGGTATGGAATCCTCCAATAACACTTTTTACATACTTCTACAGGTTCACTTCTGAAATTTTGTGCTTCGCTTTCTCTCAAATTTTTGGACTGCCAACTGAGCAATAGACGATCAGTAGCTTGGAAGAGAGCAAACCAACGATTAGGAATGTGACGCAGAATCTGGTGATGCTCTTCCTGGACAAATTCAAAGCATTTCTTAAGATTAGCCACATTTTTGAGCTATGCGAAAAAGCATTGCATGCTTTCAAAACAAACGATTCAACATGGCACGACATGAGCTTCAATAATTGCCTCTCTGCGTCATGGTCAATGTGACAGTGACAATTAGCCTTGATCATGCTTGGTTGCAGCAGATATAACGTTTGGTGAAAGGAGTAATTCTTTCCATAGTTTACAGATGCGGTATCAGCTGTAAATCCAATCACATGCTTCATGTCCAGAATTAACCTAATAATTTTCACTAGTTTTGACCTTAAATGAATTTCACTGAAGGAACTGTCCTGACAAGATTGCTATTAGACTCATTATAATTTGACAAGTTCTGCGTTAGTCCTTTATATTGCCGTCACTGCAACGGTTTGCGAAATACCGGCTTCAAGCACTGATTTTTAAAATACCGGCCTTTGCTAAATTAACAGTAAAATACCGGCCAGGCCGATCAAATACTGGCCATCCGGCAACCTTATTTTCTTAACAATGCGTGTAAGTGAACTTGCAAAACCCAGTAACCAAAGCTGAAGCTGCCATGTAGTGTATCCAGGGGCGTAACGAAGTGAGATGGCGCCCGGGGCAAGAAGCAAGTTTGGCGACCCAATGTTTGAACCTGAGGTCATTCGGAACCAAATGCACTGTATTGAAGAAAGTACTTGTGACAGTATTGGGACTTTTCGGCGCCTTCACAATCATTCGGCGACCCATAGGGATTCGGCGCCAGGGCATTTGTGCCCCCCGTCGTTACGCCCGTGAGTGTATCGTGTAAACGGCGTGACTGCGCCAGATAAAACTCTGAATTCGTAGCAAGAAGAGCAGAGTGAACCTAGTCGAGTGGGGAACTTCTATTGCTGGTATGCTATGCTGAGGGTCGCCGGTTCGACTCTCTCTCTTTAGTTGGCTCAGGGCGACTCAGCAATAGAGTTTTCCCACAAGACTTAGTTCAGCACAGCATTGTGACTGCAACAACAGTAATGCATATGTGCACCTGCTCATAACTTGGCGTGGCGCTGCTGTGCCGTGAACCGAACATCAGTTTTACCTGACATAAACCAATCTGCCCTAAATCAAGTTTTACCATAAACTGACCTTTCGGTGGTGCGGGCTTTGCGAAACTCTCGCAGGGACTGTATTACATCACTTAGACAAGATGCAACCGTGGTGAGATCAAATGAGCCGGGTTCAATTAATTCCGGATTTGTTACAGTCAGGTAGGTAACTAGGGAGGCACAAGGGGGGGCGAAGTGCCCTTTAGACAATTTTTCGCCCCCCTGGAGAATGTGTTGGACATAGTTTAAAAAATTTCGGTCTCTTTCAGGAAACTCCTCTTCGTCCCGCCTGGTGTTCCAAGCTGGTTACGGGCCTGGTTACAGTTACACGAAATTCAATTGTGCCAGGCCTAATTCCAACAGGTTCAGAACGCCAGGTGCAGGTGAGCAGCTTAGGTCAGTCCGATCGCATAAGAATCAACCTGTACCTAAATAAGCTATTTTTGAATACCGTTGCTGGGTATGCGTGAGGTACTGAGATGCAATAGGTTGAGCCTTGTGGCTGGATTGAGTTCTGTTGTCAAATACGTTCATTGCCCGGCTGTTCATGTTTCCTACTACGAATGTGTTTTCCAAATTAAGTTGGAAATACTGGGTTCTTTCATCTAAACGCCGATTTAGGCCAAAAAATATGGCCTCGATGCTATTAGACCCACTTGAAAGAGATCTAAAAAATTGGCTTAAACGCAGTTTCTAAAAAACTGGTTTAACTTGATCAATCTAGCATTTTGCAAAACTGCAAACCTACGAATATACCAGAGATAATATCGAGCAACGCTTTCGGTGTAACATCCTGTGATTGCTTGATGACTCGCTGCTTGTGTTACGCTGAGGCTATTCAGAAAGACGTTATAGGCAGAACAATGCCTTAAAAAGTTACACTTACTAATAAACTTTTGAAACACGGCTACTAGTGTGTGCTGTTATGCCTTAGTTTAAAGAGGAACATTTTCTTAACTTTTTTTTTGCTTTTGGATTTCTCAAACTAATTGATGTTGAGCATCTGTCAGTCAATGTTGAGCTTCTGCCAGTCAAACTAATTGATGTTGAGCTTCTGTCAAGGAATCTGTCAGCCATGCTCTGCTTTCATAACTTTGCGATGATTCCGCTGCACCTGTCTACATTTCAATCACAATGTTCCACAAGGGTGAATATAGCAAAACCTGCTCGTACAGTGTTTTACTAGGAAATCGATTTCGCGTCATTTAAGCATCTTCACACCTACAAATTGTAAGCAAAAGTTTACGGATGAAATGATGAAAAACTAAAGCAAGATTTCTCAAACTAATATAGGAAATTGCAGACCACAATTATCTTTCTTCATAATAAACGTGCTTTTCTGTAGATGCAGCCTCTTGTTTTCTTGCCACTGATTGGTTTTGCAACGGCAGGCAAAACAGCATTTTGATGGGGGGCAATGTTGGAGTAGCCCTGATCAGAACAACAGCAGAGATATTTAGAAAGGTGTCAAAATGAGTGTAGTCATCAGAATTCGAATGCGCTGAGTAAATGAACTGGACTTCTGTGCATTACAAACAAAATAACTGCGTGGTGGCGATTAGCAACGCTGTGCACCAATCGTGGTAGGAAGCGGAGGAAAGTTTAGTCACTAAATTTTAGTGACTGACTGCATCGTGAGCAGCTTGGTGTAGCCGAACTAAGTACAACAATGTTCAAGAGCGGCCGACTTGTCTGCATAATTCGTCAACGATGAAGCAGATTTTACAAGAGCACTCATACACGAGAGCAGATCACTTCATCTTTCTCGCACTTAATAGTCTAAAATAGGACACAGTGGTACTTGAAATAGCTTGACGTACCACCGATGGAGAAGATGCGACAAAACTTGGCATTTCAGATAAGGCACATTGGTGAAGGAAGTACAGTATACTACTCTTTTGCCAAAACGCTAACTGTTGAACGAGATGTTGAAGTTTGCCGTGATTCGACAGTTACGGCTGCATTCCTAGAAATGGAGAGTGAAATGCTTTCAAAAGAGGTTAAACTTTAACCCCAAACTTTAAATCAAAAATATTTAGAGATAGAAAACTTAAAGTAAAAACACATTTTCAGGCTCCAAACGTCATCGTTCTGTTCAAGTGACATGAGTCATGCTTTGAAAGGTGTTCTGCGCCATACGAACAAATTTTTTCTAAACATATTTGCTACAAAAAAGAAAAGTTGTGATTGACAAACAATTTTTGTTTTTATTACCAGGGCCGCTGTAGAGTGGGGTCATGACGGGGGAATTGCTCTCCCTGCTCTTTCAAATTGGGGAAACGGGAGCAGAAATGCCTTTTTCAACCTGTAAACACTACAGAGAATGTTTAATTTTATTAGTTTGTTTTGCTTGTTCTTTTACCAACAAATGTGTACATCATACGTTCTTTTACCAACAAATTTACATTATATATGTGTACGTTATATGTTTGCTGGCTTTATGGAACGTTCATAACAGTCTTCCAGTTGCTACTATTTTTCGAGAAAAACAAGTACACTGTCCACACCTTTTTTGTTCTATACAAGTTTTCACTGCCCTCAATATCTTTATAGGCCCCTTCTGCCGCTTCTCCGGCGTTCCTTCTCTGCTAAAGGGAGTGTAGACTAACTTGCAATTTAGGTTTACTGTCGTTGTTATCAAATCGCGCCGTCTCCCTGGNGACCAGNGTTCCTTTNAGGTGCACAACTGCGCAGAACCACCAGAGCTTGTGCGCAGTGAAATCTCATTCTTGCAGCATTCAAATTTGATATCGTATATACATCGCATAGCCCTTTCGATACGTTTCACTGGTTGTGTGTCTACACCAGTGGTTCCCAACCGGGGTGCCGCGGCACCCTAGGGTGACATTTGCAATACCCAGGGGTGCCGCGAGATAATACGTTTTTCAATATACTGTATCATTAAAAAAATACATTTTCAAACTGTCACCAAACCCTAAAGCAAATAGGTGGGCCACTGGGTGCCGCGTACTATATATTTCTCTCTGTAGGGTGTCGCAAGTCTAAAAAGGCTGGGAACCACTGGTCTACATGGTTGTGAAATTGCATGCGCACTGAAGCAAACAGTTGCTCAATGTAAAATGTTCTTACAGGGACACTCCTGCTGACTGACTTCACGCACTTGTGTAAACACATCGATAAATGAAACAAACGTTAAATATGAGGCAACAACTCTATCAATCTGAGATATTGCTATTCATCTGCTGTAGTCCAGAAGAGCCACACAAAATATGTCGTCGACCCGCAATTCGCCTACCTAAGCGGCTTACCGCTGTCAGCAGTCACTGTCTTACTACATCACCTGCCAAGATACCTGCGTTCAATAGTTACACGCGGCAAAACGCATACTACCGTGGCTTGAAGTGCATCTTCGCAGATTTGTCACCATGTTATTGTTCGCAACAAAGGTCAATGGAAGAACAATTCGCTCGCAAGTTTCGCAACCTGGCTCTGCAGGCAAAGAAGCGGATTTAGTAAACTGCAAGCTCATAACTGCGTGTTACCGACACAGTGAACCTGACTCTTGTGCAGTGCGAGTGTCATCGGAAAATAAACTGCCATTGCAAGAATTAAGACCCGCAGGAGCCATTTAAATGACATATGATTTTTTTTTAGTTTAGCTGTTTTTTGGTCACTATTCGGGACTTTGAAGTGTCCGAACGGGTTTTTACCATTTGATTGGTAACAGTCTACATGGTAAAGATTTGACACTTATTATGGAAACGATGTTGAGTCTTTATCCTCACCTGTTTTTTTAAATCCGGTATCTTGTTAACTGACGTCAATCAATGTAAAAAAACGATTTCTGGGAATTAGTACAAACTTGCGGAGAAAGTAGATGTGTCTGAGAAATACACTGTACTTCATATACTGTACCTTGTCTATTGTATTGTTTAAAGCAATTTCGGTTTATATTTCAGTAGAACAGGATAAAAATATTAATAATGGCTGGTTTCAACATGGCAGATGTGAGGGAGAAATATGCAGACAAAAAGGTGCTGGCGGTCAGTCCTAGAGTGATCAATCAAATTTCGGCCGAAAAGATGGCCAAAGAAGAAATAATCAGCACAGGCGCAAGGCTACCACCTGCTAACGTCCGATACCACATTATCTGGTTTAGAAAAAAATTACAATATCATCCAATCAGGACCTACACAATCATTGACTACCCGGCCCCTGCAGAAATTGAAGGGCGTCATATTTGGAACGCCGCAGAATTGGAAGATTCCTTTAACTGTGCCCGCGGCAAATATCTTAAACACTCCTTTGACTACAGTATTAAAATAGTATAGGTGAATTTCGACCAACATTACCTCCAAGTTTACTAAAATAAATTTAGTTACAAGTCCAGAATTAGCATATCCAACAGTTATACGTTACGACTTTTCCGAGTGTACTTTTGCAAGATTTGTAGCACTTAACCCTCTTAACAATGTAGGAAGAATTAGTGTTGTTTTTCAGGAATATGCACTCCTTTGAGTTTTAAAGCGATGAATTGTCAATGTTCATATTCACTAGACCGAAGGTTGGGCTTAGACCTTACTCAGAAATCGATATTCGCTTAATTGCTGACCAGATACGACGATAACGAAAACCCAGTACCAAAACGAAGAACTTGAATCTCGATCAGTGTCAACCGCAAATGTTGAACATGAACCGTACTATCAAACTTTTCATCTTAAAATTGGCTTACAGCCGGCAATGATTATTTCATTTGGTTTCCATTACCGTCAATCTTGGGATAAACTTTCAAGTTACATAGGGGACAGATTGTATGCCCCAGACAATTTTTTCGTAACATCCTTGATAAACATCTCACAATAACCATATTTTCCCCGACTTACAATAACGACACCGGTGATGTTTATGAGGAGGTTCTGTCTTCATCCATAGAATGTTGTTTTTCAACAATTCCGTTTAGTCCAAGACAGGCTCTAGAAATTCTCCGTAAACATGGCAAAATGTATGAAATTAACATAACCACACTGAGATCCCACTGTTTCGTAACTGTGATTTGTGGGACTTTTGTTTGTTTTCGCAGAACTTTGGGTATTGAGCACTATATCGATGCTTTGACAAGGAGAAAATAGTAGCAACTCCGTGAGATTCGCTGAATCATGATAGATATCCTGTGTTCCTAGTTTAAATATTGAACTTATAGATGAGGATAGATGTTAGACACTCGCAGGTAACCACCATAACAATTCTTCCTTTGGTTACCCCCCACATTTGATGTGAGGTTTTTAACCTCGGATCTGAACAAAACCACTATTTCATAAGTCTCAGATCATGTTCAAACAGCTATATGGGTTAGCGTGTTTCCTATATTGTTTACTCATGTTTAATATCATTTCGTTTAACATCGAGACTATCTTATATCGTAACTACATATTGTTTAAGGTTTATATTCCGGATGTATTCTTCAAGCTAATAGAAAAATTTCTTTCAGATCACCAGGTTGTGTTTCAAATTTTTCAATTTTGTTATATGTCTTCTGTCATTCGGTTCATTTCAACACAGTGGGAGTGAGAAATGTAGTCACATTTCACTTCATTTAAACAAATTGTTATATGTTTTTAATGGAGTAGATTAA
>JGI24158J21664_10004388_pt1 | contig 18145 bp, 10 predicted proteins | sample Ectturendosymbi3_FD_21664 | JGI IMG/M metagenome (IMG submission 21664)
TGCTGAGCTTCGTCGTAATGGAGCCAAACTGTCTCAAGCGCACCATGCCATGGAGCCTGAATATCTGCTCCACTCAGCGCTCACCCGTCCATCGAGTGCAAACGCACGGCGCCTTAAATCGGGACACCCATTTGTACCCGCCGCACAACATCTCATCAGTTTATCTGACAAAACAACATCGTGCGGCGCAGTGGGTAGATCACCAATGGAATGCGGATTGGGCGGACAATCCCACAAGACTCCGCATATTCATCCCCGACACCGGCACCCACCCCCCGGAATGACCCTCCCAAGAAGAGCCTGGGTCCGGCTTAACCGCCTTCGCACTGGTGTTGGACGTTTCCACTACTGATTGTACAAATGGGGTATGACCTCCTCTGCGGCCTGTGTGTGTGGCGCAGAAGAACAAACTGTCGACCGTGTTGGCCTCCAATGTCCATTCCATTGATCTCCTCATGGACTGCACGGCCTAACGGTTCTGGATGATGAGACAACCGAATGGCTGCTCAACACCTGCTCCAAGATCTAGTGCGGCAAAGCAGTGGTTTGAACAACTTGCTCAAAAGAAGTCGTTTTCTGAAATTCTTTCGAAAACTTTTCGCATGCATCGACGCCCTTTTAAAGCGTTCGCCCATATTTGTTTACATAAAATGTTTTTCAAGCTCTACACCACATGGCATAGCTAACCACCCAAGCCATCATGCTGAGTTCTGGCAAACTTACTTCGATTTTTACTGTACGGTTGAGGAAGCTTCCAGACAGTAAACTCAAATCCACCATTGACAACAGCTTCAAGAAAAGTCCGGCTCTTCCCTCGGGATTGTGCTTTGTCCAAGCAACAGCAGCGGAAAACGTTGCTTCTTCTAAATACTGCTCATGCTGTCCAAATACACAGTACATACAGTTACGGAAACTTCTCTTTCATTTCTGTTTTTGACTTTGTGACCGTTAAAACAATTTTGAAGCAAACATGACAATTTGAAGCAATTTTTTAAACCAATGTTAAAAGCAATGTTTTTAAAACAATGCAATTTTTTTTAAAACAAAGCAATTTTTAAGACAATTTTGAAGCAAACATGGCCTGCATCGTCAATAGCCAGTCCTGAGTCGCATTTCCCATTTAAAATTTAAACAACTATCCTTTTTCTTATCAGGAAATACTTAAACAATACAACTTTCCCGAAAAGATGTTTTAATTTGAGTCAGTAAAACCTAACGCTATCAAGTGAGTTCGCATAGCTTTTCTCTTTTTGTATGGAAAAGCTGTCTTTTTTGACATTTTGCTTCTGTTTCTTTTTTCGATGAAACAGTTCGGTTACTTGTCCCATAATAGTATTAAAATTCGCCGTAACAGTGCTTACTAGCCTGTCTTTTCAGACGTTATGACCGAATTGAGTTAACATTTTTCAGTCAATCCAAAAAAAATTCGGTCGATGACCGAAAAATTAACCAAGATTTATTTTTCCGCCAAGCTTTTGTGAAGAAGTCGTTTATCACATACATGTGCAATCTAAAATATTATAGCTTCAAGCCATTGTTGGGTTGACAAGCCAAGAAATAACAGTTAAGGCTTTGAATTTTAAGTAGTTGCTTATAGAATTTGGTACAACAAATATAAACACTTTTGACATGTTTGCAACATTTAGTCCCAAATTGCTAATTTGTTATTAACCACTTGTACCTAAATTAATGGCGGTTTATTTAATTTTTAATCATGACGTTCTGATCATCATTTGTTTTATTTTAATCATCACTTGATGTGAATCAGAGACTTGTGTGGTGAGAACAAACATTACCAAATAGTGAGAGTGGAAAAAAATAGAAGCACTGATTTAAAAGAACATAAAAATCAATTAAAAGCATTTTAAAATCCTCATATAAACAAACGTTTGTTGTTTGTTAACACGCGGAGAGGGCACTATTGAGTTCTTTAACAGCAACAAAAACTCAATAACAATATTTTGAAGAGACTTCAATGAGACAAATATAACATTAAAAATTGTGCAAACCTTGTGCTTCTTCGAGGATAAAATTGCTGTCAATGTGTCAACGTCAAGAGTTTTAATCTCATCCCGGTTCAATACGTCAACAAAGTTTCCGGCGATGGTCTCATCCACCTTTTGTAATATCTCGTCCAAACGGTAGAGCTGGGCAAACACTCTTAATTGGAGACAGTTTTCAGGGGATACAACTTGTAACAAGTACGTTTTGCAGATGTTGGTCAAACCTGCCAGCAAACACGTTTTGCATCTAAGTACTGTAATGTCTTTGATTACAAAATAGCCAAAAAGAGTTTTTTTTAATGCATATTCTACTGTAAGTGTCAGCCGTCATGTCAATTCGATCCAATGCTACTTATTTCAAAGATGGTTTGCTGTTCAGCCACAAGTCCTTTAAAGGCTAATTTGAATGCAAAGTTTATTTAACTGATCAAACCTGCTAGTTACTCTTTCAATTGGTCCACACTAAAAGTCTTTCTCCGCGCTTAACCCGGTTATATAACAAGTCATGGAATTGTCAGAGCGTGGTCACGTGATCCATTTGCCTTCAATTTAAGCCGCACAGCATTATGAAATAAACACAAACGCTTGCCTGGAATTTGCGTATAATCAGCACTTTCAACAAGCTGATAGACGTTGTCCTCGGTAACATTTATAACTCCAGTATAAATATAATCCAAAATTTTGTCCAAAGTATTCTGGGACAGATGTTGAATGTTTACAACGTTGTCGTATTTCTCTTGCATCTGTCGGAAAAAAATTATCTGTGCTCTAGACGCTAAATTTTCTTTCAGCCAAGCAAAACTTGGAAATCCTATTTCAGGGTGGAACTCCTTCATACTTGAAAAATCTTTGGCGAAAATAAAGCAGCGCATTTTAAACCATCATTGCTGCTATTAAATACGCCATTTGTATTTTCGTTGCTACAACAAGGTGGGTTGTAACATTGGGTACTGGTATTGGAATCAATATGATGCCCGTTTGTGTCTTGGCAGCTTCTCTATCTACGTAGGTAAACTATAGAGGGTTTCAGTTGTTGCTACTCTAATGGAAGTCCGAAGAGCAAGGCAAGGGATATCTGGAAATCTAGAAAGATATCTATGAGCAAGGCGCACAGTGAAAAAACGTATGCTTTGGTTTCGTGGAGAAGAAACATTCCCTTTTTCAACAAGAAACGTAAACCAGGCCTGCGCCGCTGCATGTGGTTTGCAAACGGATGGCGTCGCCTTTCATGAAACAAGTCATTTCATATGAATGACTTGTTTCATGCAAGGCGTGAAACAAGTCATTCATATAAGGTTTTCAAAAAGGCAGAATAAAAACTTACCACTGCCTGTTTTTGTGGCTCGGGCAAAACTTTGCTGCTCTGAAAAAATGGGTCTCAAACTCATGGAAGAAAGAGGGCTAATTTGAACGGAAGAAGAGATTCACTGGGGAAAATTTGGTGCACTTCTTGTCCTGGTTTTCAGTCACACACCAAACATGTCACGAGTCCAAATGCGCAATGCAATACAGCATATATGTCCAGCAACTGACAGTAACAAAGCATTAAATTCAAAGAACAGGGATGATATTCGGCCTCACACCACGCAAGTCATACCGCGGGTTGCGTGTGCGAAACTCCTTTGGATCATGGCATTAATCTGTGGAAAATGAGCCGATTTTATGGCACTATGGGTTGACTTCACAAAATGTTCTCCAGTTGTAAGAAAGGTAACAGCGTAGTGCAGCGGGGATGCACTGTCATCTACTTTTGTTGTTAATTGGGCCGAGTTTCCTCAGGGTTCGCCACTGGCTTCTCGACTGTTTGCTCTAAATGTTTAAAGATTTGCCTGCGGTAACAAAATTTAATCCTATGCTTTTTGCTGTATTTAGGTCCGTAGGAAATAAACTACAAAATATAGTGAACACAAAATTACTGCCAAACATAGATGAGTGGAGGACTATGCCTCCCATCTTCATACTACTCTAAAACATTATGCATTTTTGCTACCCCTGAGTAGCACCGATCTAATAAATTTAGGAATGTCGTTTATAAAAGTGAAATTGTCCTGATACAGTGCGAACCATTTTATAGTCTGCATCTGCAACCTTGAAAAAAAATTTTCCCATTGCATTAATTCTTTTCAAGATAAGTTAATCAAACTTTCCCAGTACTCAATAGACCTCTTTTTCATAAATACATTAAGATCACTTTCTTTTGTTGCAATCTACAGCCACGTTCAATAAAATATTGGTACTCAGCGTAGAATTGCAAAACTACTTTGAACAGATTAAATGGTCTACTCAATAAGACAATGACACCAATGACATTTAACTCGTGTAGGCCATCGGGATTCTCTTTAACACATATTGACCCATTCAACTGTTGAAAACGTTACATCTCTACAAAATTAATGATATAGATAATTCAATTTATATATAATAAATTTCAGGCATAAGCTTTACTGTGAAAACGTTTCATGTAACTTTGATCAATTCTGTGAAAGAAATCCACTCGTTTACAGCCAAAGGTTCTGTTTGCAGCAGACATTTCTGTAGATTAGCTTCAACTAAATAGTGAAAAAGTTTTTACGAAACATCTTTGCAACGAAATCTGGGATACAATTTAATCTTCCCCTGGAACACTTAATTCACACTGCTTTTAGAGTTGGTCAGTGAGCACGGGACACATTTGTCTAAAACTAAGATTGTTCCTTTTTAAAACGATTTTAGTAAATGACGTTTTGTGAAATCGTTTTTTTTATCGATTCTATGCCCAACATCATTATTTGAGAAATTTCCGTATATCTTTCCAAAAGTATGCAAAACAGCGTTTGACTATGGAATAGTATGCGGATTGAGTGGATATTACTTCGTTGTTTACAGTTTCGTCTTATTGAAAGTTCCACCGCTTCAACCCTTTCCAGTTGCGCATTCTACACCAGTGCTTCCCATATGCTTTCAGTTTGTGCCCACTTTTTTGGGGGTTCCCCTTGAGATATTGCGGTAAAACGACAACGAAAAACATTGAGATACGAGAAAGAAGCAAAATATAAACAACACATACAATTTTACTCGTAATGAAAAACTTTAGCTTGCTTATCAGATGTTGTAAAATAAAATCAATAGAAAATTGGCTAATTTTCAGGTAAAGTTTCAGTACCGGAAAATTGTAACATTTTGAAATGCTTCCGGCAGCCCTCAACTTTGCTGGGTGGCAAGTTCTGCTCCACACGTTTAAATTGCTCCATTGCTTTTTTTGTTGTTATCTCTGTGTCATAGTTATTTCGCGCTATATTGATTTCTGCTTTGATTTTACGCGCCATTTGAATTGACGAAAACCTGACGCTAGGTGGCTGAAAATTAGGCGTTGTACAAGTTTTACAATATTTTAGCAACGATGTTTCATTATTGTTATCCTGCCGGTTGGTTCCACGCGTACGTGGCATTATTGTTATCCTGCCGGTTGGTTCCACGCGTAGTTAAGGTGAGGTGGACTGTAACTTTTTTAACATTTTCTTCTGTGGTGCTCTTCTGTTCACAAAGAGTGACACTCACATAAAACATTTTGTGTGTAAGTGTCATCACTGCTTGTGAGTGTTTTTTGGACTTTTCACAAAGCTAACTGAAGAAAGATCAAACTTGTCAAAATAATGAAAACTTTGAAATTTGAAGGTGAGATGTGGTGCAAATAAGACAGTCAACTTATGTTGCATACAATATGAACAGATGCTTACTTCTGTTGTAAAAAGTCTTTGAAAAAAAGGAGACATGACTCCCAAAATGCATTTGTGAACAGGAAATTCTTTTCCTTCTGAGTGCAAAACTTTATCACAAAATAGCTTGCCTTCTTTTCTGTCACTGCAACGAATAATATGAAAAAGTTATACTGCAGAGGGGTGGTAGTTGATTGAACTTCTACTTTTCCAAACAAAACAGTAATCAACCCACTGACGCAAAGCCATCGAGATTCTCTTTAACACAAACTACTCAAACAGCATTTCAGTTATATCAAGTAATCAGTACAGGCCCACAATCAGGGGAAACAATAGGGGAATTGCCCCCCCGAAAATTTCAAAAACGTTTTTATTTGTTAGATACAACAACAATTTAAAATCATTTTGCCCTTTCCGAAAATAGTACAACAACAAGTTACAACCATTTTGCCTCCGCCACCGAAAATATTACAACAACAAGTTACAATAATTCCCCAAAAAAAACAAAAATGCTGATTGTGGCCCGACTCAGGAGCTTTTTTAGTTAGCGAAACAGAACGCTCGCATCATAATATACGTTCTGATTTTTAGATGCTCATAATTTGTCATAAAGGTACGAATAAATTAATTTTGCGTTAATCAAGCAATTAATTTTACCCCACTTTATTGGATCTTTGACAGCGTCAGCTTAGCGCGTTGCCTAGCAACTCGGAAAATTTCGTTGCAACGAGAATAAGCCGTTTAATAATTAACAAAGGGACTGTGACCAAACTTCCAGTAAAAACACAAGTTTCAAAAAGGACAATAGAAAAAATAGTACGATTTACTTGAAACACACTTGCTTAAACGCATATTAAAGCTTGAAATGTAAAAAAATTCAACAGAATTGCTGAGACAAATGAAGAAAGTTGCCATTTAATGCTACACCAAAAAGCTGTTCTCTTGCTTGCATAACTTATCGAACGTAACTCTAAAACCCCATTTATTTCAATAAAAATAACTGGATCAAATACATACAAGTTTAGCAGCTTCATCATGGCAACGGCATGTTTCTCATTGTATTCGTCTGGCATTCTGCTTGAGTTTTCTTCCGTCATGTCTCGAAAGTCCCACTGCTTATCTTATTTAGTCTGTTAGTTTGTTCCACACTCCCAGCTCTTATTTTCTGCAAAAAGTATTAAGATACATTTGGCCCAGAACGTCGGAACTGTTTCACCCGCTGCGCGGCAAAACCAGTTAACTGACTGCAATCTTCTGTGTGGTGACTCCTTATTTTGCGCTGTGGGTTTGCTGGGATTGAGAGTACGTTATGAGCTGTCGTGTACCTTTACTGTTGTTTCAGGGATTCGTACACAGCTAGCGTTGATTTCCAGGTGTTTACCAGAGTTTCTACGTAACATTAATAATTCTCAAATGGAGAGAAAGCGAGAAGAAAACATCCCAGAATTACTGACACATCGATACGTGTAGGCTTTGCTTGGCTAGGTACCCAATTGGAAATTCAAGCCTCCCACTTCACAAGGCGATATACAAGATCCGGTCCCGAAGCTACAAAGCCTTCGAAAAAACCTTGGCTGACGACGCGTCTGGAACTTCTGCCCAGGTAAAATATTTTTTTGTCTCAATCACTAGTTCATTTATTGAACAGAAATTAACTTCTAGCAAACTTTTCCTATACTGGAAAGTCTCAATACAAGCCATTCAACTAGCAACGACGCAAATGCATTGGGTGGCGAGAAATCTGCATTCAATTACGCAAGGTCTGGTGTAACCAATATTAGTGACACACAGAAAATCACTATAAACTGACATGCCTGTCCCTATTTTGACTGCAAATAGTTTCATGCATAAAACCACCCAGTAACAAAACTGCTTCAGTTTTATGTGCAGGCTCAGCAGCACTGTAACACAAAGTTCCTCTCAGGGGCGGATTAAGGTTGTGTGGGGCCCCTGGCTGAAATCTAGAAAGGAGCCCTTTCTATATATACAAAACTGTCATTAATAGAGAAAAAATAAATGAACCAACTGAAGTATTTGTATTTTTGAAACAAAAAAACTTGAGCAAAAAAACGAATCGTTAACTAATATGGGCGTCACAAATGAACGACACTCATTGATTTTAAGTCACCATTTCTTTCTGGAGACTTGAAATCATATCGATAAACGTTCACAAAACACCGGTGGAATATTTTGAATATAGAGTGACACCATGCCGATGACCACCCCGCTGCCATGGATGACCACTTTAACGCGGTCTTCACTATGCTATTGCACTACCTTTTGCTCCACTAATATAACGCGACCACTCCGGTATCCAGACCGCGGCCACAGTCCAGCTGTAATAAAACTGCTAATCAAACACCGCGTAACACGACCACAGTATTCTATCGGTATCCTTACGCTTGAAAACTGGTAACCTGTCAACAGCAATTTGCGCAGCTGCATCACGTTGTCCTGAAGAGTCGTGCATACAGGGATGCAGGCGTGAGTGCAAGCGCAGTTAGTGCTAATGTGACGTAACAATCTCATAGCATTTTTGAAAACTTCAAGATTTTACTACCTTCTTTTTGAAATAGCAATTGTGCTTAACTCCAGTTGGCTAGCATCTGCTATCTTTGCTACACATTCACTGACGTAAAGACACGTTTCACAACTGCACACTCAGTTCTGTCATTCACCAGCACTGACTTTAGTTTTAAAATACTCCGCTTACCAATCCCTCCCTTATCACGAGATCAAAGGGCATAGATCAGTTAACCGATAAGCAACTCTCCACAACAACTCCTGTGACAGTTTATAAAGACATAATGACATCATCTTGTCCGTGCATCACAATAAAACAAACCTAGGTACATTTCAGTACTAGTACATTTCCGTACCAGTTCGTTGCAGTACTAGTACTTCTCTGTACCAGTATGTTGCAGTACTGGTACTTTTCTGTACCTTATTACATTTTGCTTGCATTTCAGCTTAGCATTTTGTTTTCATTTATATCAGGATGACCCTTTTTTACCCAAACAATTCCTGAAAACAACTTATTCAAATAGAATACGTAAAATCATGACACTGTAGTAACACAAAATAACACAACATTTCAATACTTTAACTTCATAGGACAATGCAGCATTGTTGAGGAAGTTTTTATTTCTACTGCCAAAAACATTTTTATGACAATTTATCAGCCTCTCATTCATCATTGGTAATGCCTGCCAGTTGTGCTTTTTGTAATTGCTCCCACGGTTGAGGTATCACAACTGCCTTGTTCAGCCCATTCGTAAATACCTTTCCGAATTACTTTGCTGGGCTCGCATTTGCTCTTAAGGAAAGTGTATCTTTGCTTTGCACACCATTTGTTTGTCGCCTGCTTTGCCACCAGCGCTCGCGTTTGCTCGCAAGTTTACTCTTGCTGGCGGTTATCCCCCTCCAGGTAGCAATGTGCTTGGCACATATCGTTACCAATTGCATTTCTGTTTCGATGGCTAGATCAGCAGTATATTCGTTTTACATTTACCATTCCCGTGTCTTGAACGTAGCTTCACTTGTCTTTTCACTTTTGGAAGTTCATTGGTGCTGAGTACTTGCTGGCTCAATGATTAAATCAGCAATAGCTTTGTCACCATAATTTCGTTCGCTTAAGGCTAATTTGTTTCTTCGGCCAAATCATTATTACTTCGAAATTTTGTTAAATGATATCCTAATTCTCGAAATTGCATGACTTCCTCATGTATGTTGCATTTTCCCACATACGCCAAAAATACATCCAACAAGTTATTCATTTTACACTCCTATATAATTCTATAACACAGTACAACATGATATTAACACAGTATAAGTTTTTCACATATTTTAATCTACTTCTTCCATTTCTGCGTCAATGTCCAATAACTCAGTGAATCGCACTGATTTTTCCATTACTGTTGTGTCACCACTTATTTCATCACTTTCTGTGTCAGTCATGTTATGGTTATAGGTAACCATAACATCACTCCCTCCTTTAAATAAAAGTCTCCCATCTCTGAATTAAATTGATTCAAATTGTTATTAACGAAGTTGATTGTATCTGTGACCTCCCATTTCCTTCAGGGTTCTTCATTCGTTGATTTAACTTGCATTGTTGTTTGATTGCTTCCTCTGAGTGTTGTTCATTTCTTTTTCCTTGTAAGTAAGGGACATGAATTAGAATGTTGCCATTCCATTCAAATCATTCCGCCATTTGCATCACACTCTTTTTAATTCATGATTCGCCCTTAAGGTTTCGTAAACCAACTGTAGACGATATTTGGCTAAACTTGACCCCGTTTATTCATGACAAAGCAGGAATCAAGTAAATTCTCATCCATAGAATCAGTGCACATTATGTCCGACTTTCCCCATCACCATTAACGTTTTTCATTAGTCGGGGAACATAGTTCCTTTCACATGAACCTTGATTAAAGTGCTCCTACTCATTATAATTTCCATTTCTTTTTAGTTCCGACATTTATTTTTTTGCAAGGAACATTGTCATTCCCATCAAGGGTAATCTAAACATTATTTTTAAAGGACATGCACTCTGTTTGGTGTAGGTACTTCCCGGCTCCTTTCGCAAAAAGGCTTCCAAGCGTCACCAAATAAATCTCCAAGCTCAACCATGCAGAATTGCGAGTGACGAGTTCGCAAAGCCACATGGCTGTAGATATACCGTGAAAGTGTCCTGTTACCAACCTCGTTTATGTGTCATTGCCTATAACTGGTCTCTTTCTTACTTTAATTGTATTGGATGCGTCCACCCATAATCTATTTAAATAATGAGATTTTACTCATTATGATCCCAGTTATTGATTTTGTCTTCGTGCACCTTATTTGAACAGACATACTTTACAACCATTCTCCTCTCACAAGAACATTCATTCGATCATTCCTTATTCACACAGTCATACCACATGTAAACAAACGTTTGTTGATGCATCCAAAAATGTTATTAAACAGGTATTTTTCCTGGCGCAACCGGTGGTTTCATTTTAGGTTTCAGATTCCGAGCGAATCTGTAAAATTTGATACCATTAATTTGACTTTTGCTTTTCCACTGACCATGACCATTTCCCTAGGACTTAATCACATTTTATGGTACCATTAGATCTTTATGATTAGCTTAGTGCATGTATTATATTAAGCATTTCTTTGTTTACTTACGCTACGCTACCTTAGTGCTGGCAATCCTTTATATTCATTATGACTAGTTACTTAAAATACCTTATCAAATTTTGTATCAATGTTAGTAGTTTATCGTATTTTTTACAAACCCCCATACAGAGCTCTGGAAAAATTCACCCTTACGCGCGTTATGGTCTCCTTTCTTATCTCTCCTTAGCGATCGCTTTTTCCTGGAAGGCTTTCATGTACAGACCCTCGCATTATCTCCTGCGATTAGCTCGGAGGCTTCTCTTTAGCCCCAAAGTGTCGACAACTACCTTCATTTTACTATTCCTATTCTTTTTCTATCATTCTCTGGTTCCTGCCTGCGTTTTCTGCGATACCTTTGCTTTTTGATTTCCAAGCTAGCTTTGCTGTTGTCTATTCGGCCATTTTTCTTTTTTCTTCTTCTATGCCCCGTCACTTTACTGGTAATTTATATGTATATGTGTAGCGCTCTTTATTTGTATTTATGGACGAAGACCACGTTGCAGCTATCACCCTCTCTTCCTCGGATGCTAGTTCTGCCTCTCTCTCGCCCCGGCGTGAAGACACCCGTAGTCCGTTTTTCCTACAGATCGTTTTCGGATGGTACAGCGCCGCCCTACTGTACCCCTCCACATGCAACTCCTGACTTTTGCGCCATAGTTGCCTAGCACGCTGCTGTCAGTTCTTACGTTGACCGCGTTGCTTGGGGCTTCCTGTATTTCTTATGCTTTTTGTTTATACTTCAGTGTTTTTTTACGGCGTTAATCTTTTCCTTTCTATTCGAGTATATCCGCGGCTTCTATTTGTTATGTGGTTCTAGCGTTTTCCACTTCGCTGTTTTCCCCGGTTCTTACGTCGGTCGCGTCTCTTATTGTTACTTTTGTAGTTGCTAACCTGGCGTTTTGCCGTCAATTGCCGTCTTGCCATTAGGTGTATACCGTCGCCATCTATGCCGTCGCCGTCACACCGTCCTATTATGTCTTTCAAGGCGCCCTAGGGCCTTCCCCCGCATACCTATGGTTAGCTAGACCCTACCTAATGTCTTTGGATAGCCTAGGTATTCCTGACATATAAGTCCCTATTACGTCTTACTGGAGATCCCTAGGTTTTACCTCCTGCGTACCTATTACAAAAATTACAAGTCGGAAGTATCGGATCATGAGGACGAATTAACCCTTGTGAATCAGGCGGCCTGTTTGTAGCAGTAACCGCAAGGCTTCGCGAGAGCTGGGTGGACATCCCTAACCCGCCAGCAGGTAGAACCGTCCTTAAAAATCCTCTACAAGGTTCATTCCCCCTACCTCAGCCGCGTGCTTCGTGTTGTCCCTAACCTACCGCTTTTAGGATGCCCTGGGCCTTCCTAGCGTTTGGTCAACCGCTGTAAATTCGTTGACATAAAACTTTTAGATCTTACAACTCTGGAGTGCATAAAATATTCAATTATCATCATTCAAATACAATTCTCCTCAGTTCCTTGTCGCTTTTATTACTCTCGTTACTTCATCTTAGAAATGCACTCTTTCCTTCTCCTACTTCTGATCTTGCCCATGCCTATGGCATTTATGTTTTTGTTTCCCAATATCTGCCCTTCTGCCGCTCTCGTATCTCCTGCTTATGCTTTTGTTCCATTATATTCTTCTCTTTATTGTTTTAGCTTGTGCTTATCTTACAACACCTTTATTCATTATGTCACGTTACCTCTACCTATTTTTTATACAAATTTTCATTAACTTTATACTTGGTATCGTATTTTGTTCGCTACGTTTTATTTCATTTTTTCATTACACTATTTCGTAGGAATGGTCACTCCGTTCATTTGTTTAGCATTAGGTGTACTGTCTCTACCCATTGCATTTCACCACCCTCATTCATTTTCCATGCCAAAACTGGCCCGGTCCGTTTTCATGCTGTCTCGTTTTAGTTGCCCCATGCTACCGGACTCTTGATGGCTGACAAGAGTCTAGCAGATCATGAGAGGAAATTAGAGGGTGTACGAAGTCTCGCGGTGTCTCTCGATCACCGGCGGTATCCTCTGAGTAATTTTCCAGGACCACCGTCCGTTATGCGGTCAGTTTTCCCGCTCTCAGAGTGTCGACTGTACCTTCACCCACTTGTACTACAAGACTTCTCTTGCCTCTCCTGGCCTGTTCAACCCTTGTTGATGCCAGATTTATGTTAACATACATTGCTTCACTAACAGTTCATTTCACATATTTCATTCTACACGCTGTTAGAGGTTCCTGAAAAATTTTTAAGATTTTTGTTTTTCAAGCACCCGCTTTGTTTGCCCATCACTTATGCACAAAGCTCTTATACCTTAATTGAGTGAACACAAGGACTTAACTTCCCTTGTGCCTTGACTTAAACTTAAGTGTCCTTGTGCGTTGCGTTAATTAGTAGGTTACTTGTTGCGTTGCCATTTTAACCTGTTACACATTTTCGTTGCTTTGGGTGATGAGCTTATTCTGCTGTATTACCGTTCAACCCTGGTGTACACCTTATTCTATACACCATTGGTTGGTCTTCAAAAATTTTGAAATTCAGCGAGCATTTTATGCTTGCTCTCACTCCCTCCTTCAAACCTTCTCATAGGGTATGTTCGTTATCTGCTTTTCATTTTACCGCTGTTTGTAATTACCCCGTTGCTCCCAGTTAATATTGTCTGTCAGAGTAATTTTCATAAGTTTTACTGCTAAGGGGATTTATCCCTGTTTCTCTCACCTGTTAATTTTGGTTTGGCCTCCGTGAGTTTTCCCAAAAGCATCGACCTTTCTTCATGCCGCTCATTATTCCCCTCTAGTGGTCTGGTGGGGCAGTTTCTTGGGAAGTGACCTGGCTGTTGACAACGATAACATGTGTCTTTACTTCTGATTCCGGTCGGGCAGGAGTTCGCAAAGTGCCCTTTTTGATCGCATGCATAGCACCTGACTTCTTTCCTCGATGCTCGTGTGTCCTTTAATTCACTTTTGCTTCTGGGTGGGCATTGTCTGGCAAAATGTCCTTCTTGGTTGCAGGCATAACACTTGACATCTTTCTTCCATACCCATAACTCTGACCTTTTTATTTTCGCCAGTAATGGAGCCTTCCTGGTTATCTTTGACACTCCGCGTATGGCCTCCTGCACTGATATCCACGAGCCATGTTCTTCTCCTTGGTCACCTCTTCGCACGGCTTTCATGGCCTCGCCTAGCAATTGGCGATTTCTTGTCTTCTGCCTTGTACCTTCCTCGTGGGATGATTCCTGTTCACTTTGCTCATGGGGTTGCCCCTCTATGTCGGTTCCTTTGCTTACGGGTAAGCTACTGTCCCCTTCCTCGGTTGGACTTCGCGACTCATTTTCTTCATCCTGTCTTAATTCTCTCATATGTATGGCTGGGAGCCCTTTCAAGGTTTCGAGATATTCTATTGCTTCTTTTCCTGGCTTCTCTTCATCTGGGAAAGGTGCATTACTTGCTAACAATCTCTCAGCCCATGGCTTTGCCAACCTTTCCACGCCTCTCTGGTAATTATGTTCTTGGTTAACGGGCTTATCATTTGGGATATCGAGCGTTTTAGGTCTTTCCAGTATGTTTGTTGTTTGGAGTGATGGTATCTCTGATTTACCGACCAGTTCCTCATTATGATGCGCATTGCCCCATTCTTTTTGTGCTTCCGCCTTTTCTCGTTCATCTTCACTCCTATTATCTTCGACAATCCCTTTCCTCTGCCCTTGCTTAGCTCTTGCGGACATCCCGGATGTTTTTCTTCTCACTTATGTTTTTACTTTCACAACACTCACTTTCCACTACTCGCTTTGCCTGGAACGTAAATGTCGGTGTTAGAAGAAATTTCAACTCTTGAACCTCCTTCTTCCCTCTTGGCTTGTTCTAGCTGCCTTCAGACTCTCTTGTCAGTAGATGACTCTTAACTCTGCTCTTGCTTCTCTCCGCTTTTGGCTGTCAACCTTCAGATATGAGTCGTTTTGGGTCATTACTGGTCATACTTTACGCCTGACATGTAGTTATTGCTATTCTTATGACACGGCTCTACAGCACGCATTCTTTTACTTACTCCTATCTAGTATGGGTGGGTTTTTTCTCATCCTAGTGAAGCGGCAGCTAAACCTTTATGTGTTGAAAATGTCTGACTTTCTTCATCGCAGCTTCCCAATTTTACATTTTTACAATGAACCATTTGCTATAGGACTAAGTTAATCAATAGCATTTTACTATAAGTTTCGTGTGCATCTAGCACTTATGCAGTCGGATTGCTTGCCTAACTGTGTCCGCTATGGAGGTTTTCTCAACACTACGTGCCTTTCGCATTATCGTCTTATTTATCCGATTCCCCATATTTACGCCAAGTGTTCGCAGTATGAATTCGCATCCTAAAAACCATTTCGCATGCTCTTCAAACGGTTTGTTAAAGGGACCAAAACGTTGTATGCCACCGTTGCAACCGTAACATTTGATTCGTTCTTTAGATCCTACATAAAAGAATCCTGCTCGCATCACACTGTCACTATCTTACTGGAAACTTAGGTGCTTTATTAAAGTTTTCCCTTCGCGCTTTTACTGAAATGCAGGCTGGGATGGCTGGTTCGGTTACCAGATGCGCAACTACTTGTGCAGCTTCCTCAAACATGTTTGTATTTTTGCTAGCTTTTTTATAATTTTACGATCCCTATTTCGTCTCTCCGCCAGCTTCACCACGGGAATTAAGTCAAATACTCTATCAGGGTGTCAGCCTCCTCTTGCCATTCCCTAGTGACGCAGCCGCACGAAATTCACTGTACGCGGTCAGCGTTTCCCAAATAAGACCAGCCTGCACGCTCTATTTATCCAGCCTCCCATGCAACCTTATTGTGCAGGGTTAACTCGCAATTACTCCATCATTTGGATCTAACGATTTCAGCCGAGTTTTTCCATAGCACTCTGAACGCTTACTAGTCTATCTGCTATGAGCAGGGTTTCTATAATAACCTTCAGGTGTCAACTGTTACTGGGTTTCACGTGCTTCACGTGACTTCATGCAGGGTATGCAGGGGTATAGTAGTTATTTCTGATATGGTTAGTTCTTTCCCGGGTTCAGGCCATCATTAAATGGGTTGCTTCGTGTCTTCAAAACGTTGAAACATATTTTCGCCAGTTTCCCCATTTTTCCTTGCTTCAGCAAGTGTAACTATTCTTATTATTTCCTACGCTGCAACACAATATCTTACATTTAGTTAAGTTGGCATTCAACCTTCAACATCAGCTTCTTGCTCTTTTAGCCATATGCGTTTCCCTCCTGCCTTGTGACATAGACCATTATCTTGAATCAATAGCTACAGCAACAGGGTAGTTGAAAATGCGTCATTTACCGCTCAAACTTCCACTTACTGTATATCGTATTCGTGCACCACTATTAACCCCACTATCACGGTCCTCAATTTAACGTCTAACTCCTTTATTAAGCAGACCACTTCATTACTAGTGGTCGTGTGTTGTTTGCCTTTAAATATTCGTTTACAATTACTGAGTCTATTTGTTTTGCCATGTCTGCAGTAATTTTTATCCTGACCAGTGCTATGTACCATAGCTCGCTTTGTCTTTTTAACCCTTACTGACGGACCATGTACTGTGTTATTTGAAAGCGCTTAAGGCAAGGATAATGTTCGTCAAAATATTCCTGCAGCACTGCAGTTGGCAGGCCCGAATGTTTCACAAGTTCAGTTATCTCTGGCAACATTGACATCAGCAATTTCGCCACCTTTTTAAAGAATTATGGCTATATGACCGGCGCCTTCCCTAGCAAGCTGCGGTAGCCTGCAAGCCTCGCAGCTGCATGTTGTTTTGGTATCGAAGTGCCATCAGCTTCCCATTCTTTAGACATGGCTTCTAACTTCTAGCTTTTTGCATCAGTCACTCTGTCAATACTGCAAATATCCTAAGCCCTGAGATCAGATGGTGGTAGGCTTTATTATTTTATTTTACTATTTTAGTTTTCATTAGCTATTTTTCCTCAACCTTAAAGACTCCCTCCGACATGCGTTTCGTTTAAAATTCCTACTGCCATTTTGTGCAAGGGTATTTACATGCTTCAAGTGTGTTTATGAACCGGTGCGCATGTCCCCGTGGGCTTTAACGCCTCAATGAGCCATGCAGCAGTCGCGATGCTCGGTGAATGAGACCCAGGTCGTAATGCAAAAGCAAAAGGCCTCGGCAGTCTCACGCCCTCGTGCATCTCGACTTTGCGCTGCAAAAACGGGTCAGAGTAGGATGACTCTCTTAGTTGCCGGCCATTTCTTGTGGCTTGCCTGCGGGCTTTGCTGAGCACGAAGCTCTACCCGCGTGTGCCATTGTATGTGCAGTTACCTATTCTTTGTCGTGTTTTTAATGTTATTCTAGTGTCATTTGAAAAGAACACCACATGTGCACTCCTTTCTACTACTCTTTCAACAAGGTTCCCGCGGCTCGCCCCAGCTCGCGACCGTGAGATAGCACCGTACTAAGCCAATCGGGTCATAAACATTGTAATCCCTGGAGCGGATTTCAAATCATTTTCTTGCTACCTGTCCGCCCAAAATGCCACTTCTTCAACACCGCACAAGGAGCATTTTTACTCCCAATTGTCGTAGCTTCAAAGGTTCACACGTTTTTTTTATTGGCATTGAAAATTAATTCCCAGCGTTTCTCAGAAACCTCTAGTTTTGTCGCTGTAATTTTGTTCAAACAATGCATTCAAAGCCTTTAGCAGTCACAACATTGCTCACGTACTTTTGTCTTTCCAAAATTTTTACCATGTTCGCAGAGTGGCCCCTCTATTTGAGGGTAGTGCGGCGTTCAGTAAGCTATTCCCTAGGCAACCTTGTTACCGCTGGAGGTGCCACGTGTTTGATGCGCGTCCACTGATTTTCGCAAATGGCGCTTGCCTCACGGCAGTCTATGGGGCGCCGTTTGTAAAAATATTATATCTGACAGAGTTAGCACAAAAAGTGCTATCTCTGCGCATATATAGCTATCTCTGCGCATATATAGCTGTCTCTGCACAGATTTAATTATCTCTGCATGCAGAGATGTAATCTCTGGCAGAGATAGCTATCTCTGCATGAAGCGTGTCGAAGGAAAGCATGGTATCCTGTCTGAACAAAAACTTGGTGTTCTGTTTCAGTAATCCAGACAAAATCTAGGCTTCTGCAAGGCATGAATTCCCTGGCGTCATATATAGCCAGGTGGTTTCAGGTCTAAATTATACTGTTTTGATTATAACATTTGCTTGTGTAGACGAAAGACTACAAAAAACTTGGGAAGGTTGTCTCAGTGAGCA
>JGI24158J21664_10004389_pt1 | contig 18145 bp, 7 predicted proteins | sample Ectturendosymbi3_FD_21664 | JGI IMG/M metagenome (IMG submission 21664)
AATATGCATTATTATGTCAAGAAACTTCGCCAAAACGTTGGTTTGGAAACATGGAAATGACGTCAAATTGTGACGTCACAAACAGCGAACACCAAATGCAAATGACCACCATATGACTCTGAACCAAAACCCCCCCATGAAAATTTTCTGCGTACGCCACTGGTTGCGCAATGTCTTTGTTTGCATTGCAAAGCATTTTCTGGCCATTTTCATTGTGTGTAAATTTGCCTTCTGGTTTTACACCTAACTTCCATTGAATTACTTCAGAAGACTGATGAATAGTTTGTAGTCTAGTGTTTTTTTGTGAATCTAGTGTTTTTTTATCATGAAATCTAGTACATTTCCATAATAACAGAGTGGCAACACTGAGCGTGGGTACTGGGTAGGGTAAGGACCTTTACATGCACTATGCAGTTAAGAACAGCAAGGTTTCGGCACCAGTCGACCAGTGGCACTTAAACTAGCAAAGCCGCGCCGCAGATAGGTATGTGTGTATCGGCGTTGTGGCCGTGTACCTGATAGCAAGATGTAACAGCAGGCATGAAACTTGCTCAGCAGATATTCCTAACAAAGTTGTTCATTTGAATATTCACACTAAATTTTTCTCTGACTGATCCCCAAAAGCTGACTTTTCAACCCTGCTTTAATTTATGACAGTGATTCCCAACGGGGTCCAGGCGGTCCACCTATCCACAGAGAGTTTCTTAAACCTTTGATAAAACGTTCACTGACCAATGTGCAAGTTTCGACTAGTTTTTCATGGGGTGTCAGCATAGCAAAGTGGCCCATCGGATACTTTTAAAAAAGATGGTCCATGGGCCAAAAAAGATTGAGAACCACTGATTTGTGACTATCATGTCATAAGCGAAACACGCACCACCTCAAATAACCCAAAAGAAACAATTAAACAAATACACAATGAGCAATACGACTCTCACACAAATCCCTGCACCGCCTACGTCAGAATTTCATCTCAACATCAACTCAGTGTAACTTAATCCTATCATGTCGACTGTCAAATTCATCAACGAAGCCATCTAAATCTATTTTTCAGCTCGTACTCTTTCAACTGAAAGTATAGGATTGCTACTCAATCTTTCACTGGTAATGGAATTTCTGAGAAATGTTTTCACTAATTTCATTTTTGAAAAAATTCTTTCGCATGAAGCTCTTGTGACCGGAAGAGTTACAGCTATTAGTAACAACTTGTATAAACAGTCAAACGCACCTTTGTAAGGAGCTATAAATGAAATACATTTTTCCTGCGATGTAGGCAGCTGCGACTCTTTCCGAAGCAAATTCCTTGCCAGAAGTGTTCCATGTTTTAAATCATTTTCACTAATTGAATATTCATTTTCGAATTTTTTCAAGTGTTCTTCTGATAGAAATGATTGACCTCCGGGTCAAAGAGCTGAAATGCCGGAAAAAATTGCTCCTGAACCATTACAAAATGTCATTACAAAGTTCTATGAGGTTGCAGGACATGTGTAGGTAGACTTAAACTGAAGTCACGACCAGTTGCGTAAGATGCTTCGAAGTCATACGAGACACAAGGCAGCAGAACACACGGCAGTCAGGATAAATTCACTTACACCAATTCTTAATGCTGTCGCAAACATTTTGCTACTGGGACAAGCAACAATCTGCTTACAGTAATATAACCCAATTCTTCCTCACAGTGAAATGCACGATAGATCAATCTTCCCATTTATAACGACTGTTTCTTAGCTTCGAACTGAACCTTTCACCACCAAAACCGCGGTTGGACTAAATTTCACGCAGGATCCGAGCAACCACTGATGTGTGTCGTCATAAACAACTCCCATTACCCGGCGGTGAAAACCAACAACCCAGCTTATCATGCATTTGGGAAATGTTGAATGCAGGCAAGAGGTCTTCTCAAATATCGTTTAAAATTTTGCTGGCTGAAAGTTATCTGTTGTATATGTCAATCAAACGAACTTGAACATGAAATTAAGCACAAAAATGGGGGGCAAGAAGGGAGCCAGCCAAAAATATGGGGGGCCGTGGCCCACCCAGCCCCCCCCCTTAAAACCGCCACTGTATCGCCCCCACTTATGCTTTAATATTGGCTAAAATAGTATTTTAGTTTATGATATTTTAATGCTAATGAAATAAACAGGCGAGTTTTGGTATGCCGACAGACTTCCAAATGTTATTGCTTGATGTCTCTTATTTGACGTTGCTCCTGCAAAGACTAGGTCAACAACTACCAAAGTAGACTACATATTGTAACACTTTTTCCACTATTTTACTGTATCTTGTTTCAAATATACCTGGAATTTCGTCAAGAGCCGCAGTGCTTGGCTCCAAACCAGTAACACTCTCCATGGCCTTGGATAGTTGGTGCAGTGAAACGTTACACAGGACAATGTTAGTTTGATTGCTATGTTGCTAGTCCTATATAGGCCCGTAACCAGCTTGGGACACCAGGTGGGGCTAAGTGTTTTCTGAAAGGAGCCCAAATTATTTAAACCATGTGCAATAGTTTTAAACTATGTCCAACACATTTTTCCAGGGGGGGCAAAAAGTTTTGCATGGGGGCTTATAACCTCCTTCGCCCGCCTGGTTACGGGCCTGGTCCTGTATCTAGTGCTTTAAAACTTTTGTTACGAACCATGAAGTCGAAAGTGCTTTAAATGATTTGGCTCCAAAGTGGAAAATATAGTTTTTATTTTTGGAAGCAATTCAGAACTTTGGTATATTCTAACTTGCGCAAATCGCCCCTCTGGAAACTGAAATCGCCCCCTAAATCTGGTAAATCAGAAAATCGCCCCCGTTGAATACCACTGAGTTAAATGAAAGACAAATAAAGAAAACTCTCAGAAAAACTATCCACGGTTTTGATCGACTGCTGTAAAGGAATTCACATAAAAGCTAAAAGATTTCTCACATTCCAAACAATTTCAGAACTTGCACTGACCACTTCACGAACTGCTGAAGTTTTACTGCGATGATAGTTCTCGTTTCAGTGTTGAATGGTGCCACGTTTCACAACTGGCTGCTGACGGCAAGCTGGGATACGATTGGCAGTGTATAGATTGCACGTTGAACAGTAAATCGCGGTGTATAGATTACACGTTGAACGGCAAATTAAATGTTTGACAGTAAATCGCACCACATTTTTTTGTAAAATTATCGCTAACATGATTTCATTATTCGCCTTTCTGCGAATGAAAAGAATCGTCTTGGGAATTGCAGAGCAACGGTCTCATTGTCTCCAGAAAATATCAAAAATACTTACAAAGTAATTATATGCTTTCTGCGAACGTTTTCCTTTCATGAAATAAGTGTTCTTGAGCTCAACAGTTGAGAGTACACGTTTTTGAGACAAAGCTTTCGCGTTTCCCGTCTTTCGCCGTGAGGTTTAGAGAAGTAATTCTCAAAAGCAGGCCCGCTACCAGCTTGGAACACTCTGGGGTCGAAGAGTTTTCTGAGAAGGACCCAATTTTTTTAAATTATGTCCTATAGTTTTAAATTATGTCCAACATATTTTTCCAGGGGGGCGAAAAATTTTCCAAGGGCAGCTTCGCACCCCCTGCTCCCCCTAGTTACGGGCCTGCTAAAAAGCAAGTTCAACTCCACCATTTTAACAATTTCATGTTACTACGATTTAATAGCTTTTAGAATCTGATTCTTATACTGTAGGTAAAATCCGTTTTTGATACACCCCTCTCATCTTGAAAGTCTTCTGAAAAAAACAATTCTATAGCAAGTCGGATCGTGATTACTTGGAAGCTACGTGCAGAAAATACTTTGGAAAACTACAAAGGACGAACAAGTTTTAGGTCATTGTAAATTTAGTGGTTAGGATTTGCCTTCAGTCGCTTGAGAAATTTAAGAAATGGTCCTGTTTCGTAGGCAACTCACTTTATGCTTCAAGTCAAAATTCATGCGGAAATTTGTAAATTAACGGACGTTTCTGCCCTTTTTCTTTTTTGACTACTGTGAATTGAATGCTTCTGATTGAAGTTGGAACCCAAGCCACGAAAAACTCAAGGTTATCCAAAGTATTCAAATCATCGAAATACAAGAAACAAGAGTTGATCTTTATTACTTCAGCGCAGCAGAAGTTTCACCCACGCACTGCTGTGAAACAAAACGGTTTGTGCTGCGAAACAAAACGGATTGTGCTAATTGACCACCAGCATAGTTTCGTAACTTTCATGTGATGCTTTTTGCGCCCCCTAGCGGAAGGTTTCAACGTTCGATTATTTCCTGAATTGCCAAGTGTGACGTTTCTTGACAAAGAGCGTTGCAGTCACACCAAGGACAACAACTTGCTATTGATAAATACGGTTGTTTGTTTCAAGGATCTATGCGTCGTTTCTTTATCATTATATTTAAAACTTTGTAGCCACAACTTTTCACTGAAAGTGAGTAAATTTTGTTATTGCAACTGATTTTTGCAGCTGCGCTTTATGCCATGACAGTGGTATATAGAATGCATATCTTATAAGAGTAAGCAACATAAATGTTACAACTGCTAGCATTGGAATGTTCAGAAATGTTTATATTTGTGTTCATAATCTAAGATGCTGCGCCGCTCTACTTTAAATCGTCATCGTTACCCCTATGAAATGGATTATAAGCGTTAAAATGATACAATTAATGATGCTATTAAGAAATAGTGGAGAGCTTATTTTTTATTATCAAAAAACTATCAAGGTCCTATTTTCACTGACTTACAAAACACGTCGTCTATTTTACTGACTTGCCACAGACACGATGTCATTGTATCGTACCCATGCAGGCATACTGATGCTGTCCCCAAGCGGCATAAAGCAGATTGCGCATTTCTTTAATAGACATTAAATCACATTCCTAAGCCATTAACATATGCAATACAAGCTGAAGTCGACGTACCACAACGCTTATGCTGTCGACATTGAGCCAATACTCACTGGTGTTTAGAAGAACCGGATACACCAGCTACTGAGACTCACAGTACAAACCCGTACCTATATTCAACAAAGTACTTTTAGTTACACTGATAATCATCATTCTTTAAACTCTATTCAATCCTCATCAGTCCACCTTAGGCTGTCAGTGCTGACGTCTAACTAAAGCGAGGTACAAGAAATCGCAAACAATTAATGCTCTCAACACCACCGGGTGCTGGCGTTTCTGTACGTTCACAAATGTGGACCTAAGAGAAATATTGGACTAGATCTAGAAGACTTGCTTGCGCACACACCTTGAGGTAAAAAGCGTTAAAGGTGGGAAGACACCCAAGAGTTCAAGTAGAAAACCACAGCCATCTTAATCCCAGGCTGAATTGTGGCTGTTGCTAGGTAAGTTTAGTTGTTTTTGTAATGTAAGCCCAGCAGTACTTTTTAGAAGACTTTTTTGCAATGTGATCTGTTCAATTTTCAGAATAAAAGCACAAAAACAAAACCAAGACGAAAACTTATTGATTTTGCATAAGTTGATAATTACCCATTAATGAGAGCAATACCCCAGAGGAACTTCGAACATAACAGGAAATCATCGAATTAAATGACCATCTACGATAGATTGTTAAGTTCACTGCGAACTGAAGATAATCGAAATGAAATGGCCTATCAGTGGCAAATTGAACCTAAATAGAGCTCATTACTGCTCCCGAAGTACTCTGCAGGATAATATTCAGCAAAAGCTATAACTGATGATTGTGAACTAGACTGTTTGAAAGTGATTTACGTCTTAAAACATTTTATGCAAGTATCTTCAACTTTGCCTCTATCATTTCTACAACAATTTTTTTTAGTTTTGCTTGTTTCATCCTACTAATAGTACTTAAACCCACATGCAATAGAAGTCGGTTAACCGACCCTAACCCTATTTACTATTGGTAGAACCATTTTCTGTGGAAGTAAACAGAAAAAACAATTTTTTTTACTTTTGATGATAACCAACAGTGCTGAAGCCACTTGGTCGGCGCTGCGTCGCATGCGCGATGCACCACGAACGGGAAGTGCACTAAGAATAGCACCTAGCCTATATGTACCTGGAGCGAAACAGTAGTCATTGATCTCGATTAGAGACCTCTAAGAGCTTGTGAACCTACCTAGTTAATCGTCGAATGTGTATCCAAAAAGTTGTCGAACCTTGTGGTGGCACAGAGTGATCTTGTCGAGTGATCTCTATTGTTACTTGCTGCCTAAGTGTGAAGCTTGCCGCTCGGACCCTCCGACCGCAACAAAAGAAAAGGTAGTCATAAATTGCCCCCAAAAGGCTTGACGGTTGCAATTTCTGAGTACAATATTTGGCATCAGCGACAAATCTGACTAATTTTTTACATAGAATTAAATGTCATCTTTAGGGGCTATAGGCTTCTTTAGGGGCTACTGGCAGTTATTATTGATCAACAGCTCATATGAACGAGCGTAAAGTATTTTGAATGAATATGAAGATTTAGCTTTTGACTTTGCCAGCCTCTCGTCGTACACATTTCGTTGGAGTCGATCTTTACACATACCACTCAGCCAAGTTAGATTTCTGGGGTTGCATTAAACAAGACGTCCTGGCCTTCGTCATCAGACACCACTGGTCCATGTGCCCCATGAGGAAGTCAGTGCTGAAATGCCAGGACAAATTGATCTGGGATTTGTTCCGTAGCGCCACACTGGCAAGCCGCTGATAGAACCAGACCTCATTTGTACATGTTGAAGTGGAACCGTCCGAGACCAGTACGAAGTCCGTTAGCCTGACCCATGCTGGTCTTGCGATGGATATTCCAGCAGGGTTGATACTGACGTCGGATAAGAAATCACGGAATCCAGTGCTGTTTCTTCTTTACTTAGTGTTACAAATTGATCCACCCTGTCTTCACCGCTGTAGTTGGAATTGAGCAATTCCTGAGCAGAAGGCACAGAAAGATGTCTCGATTTTAGCTGCCGCTGCTTCTCATCAGGTGGATTGGAAAGCGGGGAGTGGAGCAAGTGCCCAAGCTCCAAAGCGCAGCATGCAAGAGACGGTGTTACTCTTCTGTGACGAAGCTCAGCAGGTTAGATGCCTGCCAGGATGGTGTAGGACGGAGGCATCCGCAATCACGATTCGCAGTGTGTCTTTGATGGCTGAATCCATGAGGTGGGTGTGTGCACTGCTGCACCAAGTGTAGGGACTGCTGTAGGAGGGCGATGTAGGATTCTTAGCTGGTTGCGGTACCGATCAGCCGGTGGATTACCATTCCACAGCGATCCCTACCAGCTGAGGGGTTAACCTAGTTGTTGCAGGTGCACAGGTCAGTCTCCCCACAAAGTAACCTGACGTCTTGAAGTTGCCATGCCGAAGCAAGGCGTATTAAAAAGCTCGCACCACTTTGACCGCTAATATAATAAATGCTCTAAGTCAGCGCTTTTCAAACTTTTTTCTCTTACGGAACGTTAATACATTCTGAATTTGGCTGCGGCACACATATTTTATGAAATCGAAAACCTACTTTTCACAAACCTTGCGAAAACCTACTTTTCACAAGATTTGCAACACAAGGTTTTGTCAAAACATAAAACTTTCGCGGCACGCTTCAGCCTGTTCAGCAGCACACCAGTGTGCCGCGGAACACAGTGTGGGAAACACTGCTCTGAGTTGATTGCTTCTTTCGATTATATTCAGATATACAACAAAAACTCCGATACACTTGAGCGTGAAGTCAAAACAACGTAACGTTAAACGGTTCGATGTGGCATTAGAATAGAATGACGACGAACAAAAGCGTTGAGGGTTCGAATACGCCACAGGAAAAAGCGACCGACTGTGGTTATGCAGATTTGCAGGCTATCGTGTTGACGGTCGGTCTGTACGCAAACAAAAACATCGCGGTGAATCACGAATGGAATATTACTGGGAATCATGCAGTAAGAATGCACAAAACATCAAACCACTAATGTGTCCACTATACATGCGGGAGAGCAGTACTCTGCAGTTGAATGGAAATCGATGCCCAAGGCTACTTCGGCAAACAACCTTTGAAAGTGCGACGATGGATCTTAATCTTTGCGAAGAGGCTCGAAGTGCCGGCGGGACGTAAGCATTCTATTCAAATTTACTCCGAAGTATTTGGGTTCGGAAAAAACTGACACGGGTTCCCCATTAAGGTGTACCTCATCAAGCTCACGTTTGGATACCTCATGATGGATGTGTGAGGCGCCGGCATTGTTCTGATTGTGCTGAGCTTTAACTTCCACATCTGGAGGTATGCTGCTGGAGTTACCACGTTTTTGGACAGAACCTCCCCGCTACTGACTGCCACTTTCCATCAGCATGCATAATAGCCAGGTCATCAGCACATGCATACTTCTTCGAAACAGTGGTTGGCAAGTCAGAGTTGCAGATGTTAAAAAGAAGGCCAAGACTGATACATGTGTGAAGCAATTTTTCAAACGCCGTCTGCTTCGCATTTAATGAAATATGAAAAACGTGCCAAAATTGGAAATGGAATCAGAAAGATAACCACAGTTAACAGTGCCGCTCGGTTTAGTGTGTTTTTACCACCTTTTATACAATTGGAGTTTAACCACCATTTTTGATCACCTTGTTTTGCAATCGCACTTTTTGTGCTCAGTAGGCGATCAACTTAAGTTCAAGGTGTTTGGAGTTCATTGGAAGAGAAATTTCAAATACTCTGACTATTTCGTTTTCGCATATTGAAGAAGAGATTTATCTGGTCTTGTATACAGCCCATCATAATTAATTTATGGCTAGTCGAGTGGCTTCGATATGGCAGCTTTGCAAACAGTGTTTAGAAGCACATTTAGCCACTCATGTCCTGAAATTTTAGTGATAAAAGATCAAGCATCATGTGATTTTCATCCATAACTGTCTATTTTTTTCACAACATTAATCATCGCTTGCCGTGGTTGTAGAGTCCTGCGAATTTTATTCAAAACACCAACTTCAACGTTTGATTGTACAGAGATGTTATTACTTCTACAGCCGAATATCAATCGCTTTTACTGCACTGTACTTCCAGGCCACACTTATGCTACGACAAATTTGCCAAGGATGTTGACGGCCCGTGACGTCTTGGCTCATAGTGTTTGAGAGACACCGACGGATCGATTTTCGTGGTGCTAACTGCTAACGCAACGGTGAGCTCGAGTGCTTTGCAAGGCGAGAGGTCGTCCAAGTTTCTAAAGTTCTATCAAAGCGGCAAAGCGTGTACGGCCTGATCCCTTTTTAAGCCACTTGTAAGCAATTGTACGTGCCTGATTTCTAACAACCAAGTCAATTAAAACGTACTCGGAAAACTAAACCCAACAGGGAAAAAGAACCTTGTCAGACCTGCATGCACTCTATTCCACTCTCTATGCACGCAAACCTACCAGGGTTCAAACTAGCCAAGCGGGATCGGTGGTCGTAGCAATAAAATACTGCAAGTTTAAGGCTCACTGGTCAGGCCTACATCATTAAGATTATTTAGGTCCCGAAGACCTGAAAGCAACGTTCTAGCCTCGGCGACCACCACATAAAAACAATAATCGCGATGCACAAATGAAAATCAGCATGATAAAATAATTTCTGAAAGAAACTTCAAAACAACCAGTTTTTTCCCCGATGTATATGCGCGAGAAGGATTTAAATGTGTAGGATTTCGCCAGTAAAAGGTTGTCCCGTTAGGGCAGTGGTTCTTAACCTGGGTTCGATCGAACCCCTAGGATTTTACGGAACCGTTTCAAGGGTTCGACGAAGGTCATCTGAAACATGACTAATAGCGTGGGACTACTGTATAATTAAATATAAACTGTTGATTCATTTCATTTCAGTAACCCATTTTTACTTTCTGCTATATTGGGCAAAAATGGGGTTCGACCAAAGCTTGGAAAACTACGTAAGGGTTCGGCGTGTTTGTAAGGGTCAAAAACCACTGCGTTAGGGCACGTCTGGCACTTCTCAAAAAGTTTTGAATAAATCTCTTACGTAAAACCGGCGCAAATAATCTATGCATAAAATGTCTCCATGAATAAATTTCTATTTCATCTACTAAATAAGCGTCCAACCTCTCACTGCCTTTTAGTTTTCACGAAAACTTGTTGGCACGTTTTGCAATGGCAAATCAATATTGCTTCACAAACTGGAAATGCACTTCCTTTGAAAGAGAGGCCAGTTGCGGAGAGAAGCCAGATCATCTGTAACTGCTGCTGCTGTGAATTCATTTCCTATTTTTCTTTGTATAGTCACTGTAGCTATAAAAGAAGTGAACAGAAATGGGGAAGGTTTTAATGTCTTGCGGGACAACATTGCTTTTTTAAAAAGACTAGCATTTTTCATGAACTACCGGTTTTGACGAATAAGATCTTTGACAATAAATGTATAACTTCAAACTGATATGATTAGTCAACGTTGTACAAGCTGTGACTTAGACTTGAGTCATCGAAATGAGTTACTCGACGTACGATTTTTTACACCAATTTATGGACCTGTACAACGATCATTACCCAATTCCTTCTCAGAAAACGGGTAGCTTTTGCCAAAATCGTTTTCATCTTCTTTGTTCACAATCACATAGCCAATGCCATTTGGCTTTAGCATTGCCATGTTTCAAAAAGGAAGACAAGAGACTTGTTATGGTGTTGTTAAGGGTCTTGTAACAGCGCCAACAAAATGAGTGTTAAATCCGCATACAAGTGAAAATAGAGTAGTGCTTCATATACTGTATTACCATTGCAATTTGCAATAGTTGATATATAAAGGAATTTTGGTTATTGAAACTTTGAATCGTCTGACCTAGCAGCTGCTGTTATAGGAACCTCAGTGCTGTGGCCAATATTACTCTGGTTTCTATTCACTTAAACTGATTTGAGAAAAATTGTTTTTTTTGTTTAAACAAAGCAGGCCATGTTTAGCAGTGAATCAAACAACATGAACTTTTGCCACGAAGCAAAGGTTGTTGGACTTTGATTGCAGAGCAACAAGAAACAGTATAAGACCAGGTTGGTTAGACCCGATTTTCTCTGATTCTAGGGACCCGATAATAATTTTATCCGATTCTAGGGACCCGAATCGGCTCACTAAAACGCCTAAAGAAAATCCTGTTCTTGATGTTAAAGTGGCTGAAGCTATCTCGAGTAAATCGTCTCCTGTTGAATTAGATAAGCCCAAAGATGCTTTTTGGGGATTGCCTTGTGCCACTGGTGCAAAGCAACTGATTTTGATGATCAGCCCTGTTGCGTTCACGGTAACGTTGGACATATCAGTGATCCTTAAACTTTTAACGTGTCAATACCCCTAAGTTAAAGTTTCGTCAATCTGGACATCCCTTTTGAACAAAGTTTACTAGCAAAAAATTGTAAGAAATAAAACAGAACTGGCAAAGAAATATTCACTAGAGTAGCGAGTAAAGAGGTCAGTGCAAAGGCTGCGTCACATTCATCAGCACCACTCTTCTTCATGTGGGTACAATGTCGCTAGATTGCTAGAAAGAATGTAATAATGGAGTGTCAATACTAATGAATTCAATGGAACAACACTGTATAACAATTCAACATTGTCAAATCATTTAATATTTTGTTCATGCGTAGTGTGTGCCCGGTGTTTTTGTTTCTTGGCAATAACCAATTCTTCGAGTCGTGGTTCCATACATTTTTGTGCGACGAATCCGGCGCCCACGGCGTTAAGAGGTTTGAGCTCGGGTTCAAATCGCGAGAACGCTACAAAGTCAGTGGGTATCAAGTCAAAGTCGATCTGGATGGAAACAAGTCCAGGTTCTTAGAATGAGGATTTAGAGCAGTGGTTCCCAACCGGGGAGGCATTCCTCTCTGGGGATGAATTTCATGAGTTCAGGGGAGGAATTTCCACTTTATGGTGAAAGTTGCCAATAGATTGTTGTACTTTTTAAAAAATTGACATTGGTTCTTTCAATTAGTTATATCCCTTTATATTTGTAAGTTACTTAGTGGTCTGTAGCACGCGTTTTTGTTGACAAACTTTAGTGCCATTATTTGACAACAAATAGTTTTCGTCCCACTTTTATTAATCAGGTCTTTGTCATCAATAAAGACCATTGTTCCAGTTGTGGTTAATACTAGCCTACGAACTCGAACAATAAGCAACACCGTAATAGGCAAGAGGCAGGTGAGAAAGAATATATTGGTAGATCAGATATTCTTGCAGACTCTTTCCTGCTTTCAGTAGTTAGGCTACCGTTAATAACTGATAAAAAAAAACAGACTTTCTTGTCCAGGGCTGTGGAGTCGGTGCGCCGGAGTTGGGCATTTTGCCTGGATCCAGAGCCGGAGCTCAAATTAAAAATCAAAATGAGCTGGAGCTCAGTTGAAAATTTAGGACTGGAGCCAGAGCTATGGCCATTTGAGAGGTAGCTCCGGTCCCTTCCTAGATACTAACGGTTTTTGCCAAATAGACTTTCGTGTGTTCTTTATGGCGATTGTTATGAGTTACGTCACCAGACTGCCACAGTGAATCTGCAAGCCTTTGATGGTTCCGTGGTTCAATCATCGCTAAGGCTGTGGCATCGTAGCTGGGAGGCGTGGTGTTCCTTGTTGAACAATGGTTCTCAAGCACTGTTCTAAGAGCCGCATGCAGTTCCCAAGAATCCTTTGTGCGGCTCTTACCATTCTTTCAGTAACACCTCTAATATTTTGTGTAACAGACTTCGTTAGTGCAAAAAAACAAAACGTGTCAATAGACTTGCGGTAAAAAATTTTAGTGTGGCTCTCTATCAAATCGCTGGTCTGGATTTGGCTCCCTTCAGCGAAATGGTTGAGAACCACTGTTGTAGAAGCACAAAAAACGTTAACTACCACAACATCTTACTTGCGATATTCAGAATCATCAAACCGGGTACGTAGTAGTGTAGCGATCTAAAAAGCACTGCACTATAATGAGTAGGTACATAATATAATATCCATAGCTTTTGTAGCTGTGTAATCATCCTGTTAGCAGGAAGTATGTTTAAGATATGATACCATTGCAGATTTAAGCGTGAAATGCACGGCACGCCATTGTAAAGTAGAACTTTTTATAACAAGGTCACCAACACGGTGCCCACGGGCACCAGGTCGCCCGCACGGACCACGTGGGTCGCCAGCGGGCTTGTTCTGACAATAGCATAAACATGATCAGTGTTTTCACATTGATGAATATATTTAATTTGTATTAATGATAACATAATTGAGACAAATTGAGCACATTTATTCAGAAGTATGTGTATCAGATTGGTAGCCCTTCGCATGAATCTATACCAAAAAGTAGCTGTCAGTTTCAAAAAGGTTGGTGACCCCTGTTTCATAAGAAGCCATTACGCTTACTAGCAAGGTTTACTAAATTATTGCCAAAATTCACGAGGAAACATTACGTCTACAAGTAGCAGCATAACATAAAAGTTATAACTAAATGGTAGCGAAATGCAGTTTTCCAAACAGCCATTTTCTTGATTCTGTTCGTAAGAAATAGCAAAAGGTTCTCCGGCATTGACGCCAAAATCAACAACTGTCTTTCCATAAATTGTTTATATTATCGTTATCTTTGAGTTACGTTTCTGCTAGTAACTGTTCTCTGAATCGTCTGAACCTGTGATTGTTGTTTTGTCGCTGATTTCTTCATGGTAAGAGCGCTGCTTGTAAAAAAACTACCAGATTAAATTAATCAAATGCATTTGGTATCTTCTCTTAATATTCTCTTAGTTTTGTGTATCCTACTTCATACATTTCATTTTCCATTCAACATGAGGCACACCAAGACAATTAAAGTATTACTGTGTAAAAACGAACAGAAGCCGGAGCTGGATCCGGATCCACGAAAAAAGAGAGCTCCGGAGCCGGAGCTACACTCATGAAGACCAAGAGCTCCGGAGCTGGAGCCGGAGCCATGTTCATGAAAAGAAGAGCACCGGAGCCGGAGCTGTGTCATTTTCGCGACTGCTCCACGACTCTGTTTTTGACAAAGCATATTCTTGAAGTAAGTTCAGTAGGTTGTGCACCTCAGTGTGTGCGGGACTCCTTAGGTTTTGGTTAGGGTTCGGTTGTAAGATAGAGGTTCTTGAGCAGATGCGTGTAATGCAATTAAATTTTTAGTCAATCACATTATTGTCTTCTGCAGACTTCAGCCTTAGTAGATGCAAAAACAGGTTATCTTTGAAACAACTATATCAGCATTTAGTACTTTTAAACAACTATAACGGCATTTAGTAACATAAGTTCCACAATACAAAAAGTATGGTGATCAGTGATGTCGTCGAGACCGTAACCTACGAGACCGAGACCTGGTTAAAACTTTGAGACCGAGACCTCATCAAAAATCCCGTGACACGAGACTTGAAATTCGAAACCGAGACTCGAGACTTCGAAATTTCTGCAATTTGCGGAATTAAAAAAAATCGTTATCGCTTCTAAGTTGAATTTTTTCAAATTTCTGGCATTTTTCCGACCTGTTTTTGTTGTTTCTTACCTGCAAATACAACAAACAAAAAATCTTTGAGTTGTAGAAATTTCACTATTCCATTTCTTTGCTAAATTCAGTCTCGAGACCTGTAGCCATTGAGACCGAGGCCGAGACCTCAAACCTTCGAGACCGAGACTCGCAAAAATGGGTCTCGAGACTCGTCTCGTGACCGAAACCAAGTCTCGAGACTCCATCACTGATGATTATTCAATATATGCACTTTGTTTTTGCAGCAATCATACCCTGTATCCAACTACTCTCCGATGAAAAACAAGAACAAATTTCGCATGGATCGAGTTGAAAGTTGAACTAAATTGATATTTGAAACTTTTGCATTACGGATGTATTCAGTGTGTTTTGATTGTACTTTTGTTTCGTTTTTATCTTTCTGTCACGAAATTAACATTGGCGCTATCTATTGGATTATTATGTCATCAATGACACCTGCTTCGTGCATTCCAAGTTTTCTGAGTGATTCTTTGACTTTTCCACAGTTAAACCTGCTGCTTGTTTGAAACCACGAAGCAGAACTAATTATCATAAAATATGGCTTATTGAAAGGACGCAACAACGCCACTAGGATTATACTTCAGCCCACAACGTGCGATCTGAGTCATCGCGAAAATGATGTTTGAACCTTTTCAGCCACCCTTCTGAAATTGTGTAATAGGGGAGGAATGAAAAGTTCCAAAATGAGCCAAGGGAAGAATGCATCAAAAAAGGTTGAGAACCACTGATTTAGAGTCCGGATTCGGACTTTACTTCCCAACACTGTTGAATAACCCCAACACCTAATCTTAATATCCCCTGGGGGTATTGAGGCTAACGTTAAGAACATCTGGTACAGACCCAAAGTCGCTTTCCAGCTGCAAATCCAACACCAAGCAAAAAATTTATATATTTTTCTTTCTACAGTGCACAATATGATGGCCATTGTGTCACAAGAGTGATGTGACCAATACGTGCGGTGCCTGATGACAAAGTGACACTTGTCACATAGTGCACGTGTTTCTGTTCGCACCCCTTCTCGAAAGAAACGTCACGATTTGGAAAAGTAATTGTTACTAGCGATCTGGCACGTTTTCCTTAAAATATTTTAATTTGCATCATAACTGTTTGAAAATACGCAATGTTTTAGATTGATAACCTGTTTTTGCACCTATTCCTCTGCTGTTGTCATCGGCCTCTTCACAATGAAAAAAAGTAAACTAGAACAGATATAGAAAAGAGTAAAGCATGCTTCAAAAAGACCGTACGGTTTGCCTTTCGTTTTTCTCTTTTCTATCAAAGTGTCATTATTTGCATTCGAATTGATTGTCACCATAGGGAGCTTCTCAGATTAAAATAAGGATAAGTAAAAGCTGCTGCCTCTAAAAACACTTTCCCGCTTATATGAGCCAGCGACTGCAAAGCAGAAAAACTGTTAAATGCACCACCAAGCTCGTTCAGTGATATTGATTCATCCCAGTCGAAAGTAGTGGAGAAAGTTACCCCTGTTGACCAGTGATGGCCGTAGGTTAGGGGGGCTTGAGGCGAGGTTGAAAGGTGCCCTCTGATGACGTCATCACGCTCAGTCAATCATTTTAAAGCCTTTATGATGAAAATCATTTTGATAAAAATGCGCAATTTGGAAACAATTTGTTTCAATTGGCGGGTTCTACGCGGGTCATGGATATATCTCTGAGACTATGGCATGGCACTCTTGGTTGCTGTTACTGGAAGTGCAAATGAGCATGCATGAAACAAAACTTAGTGAAAACACTGAAAGTTTGGAATAAAATACTGGCAGTGATACAACATCCAAGCTGTTCATACCAAATGGTGAAAAGAACGAATGAACTTGGAAATGATACTCCACAATCCAAGGTCTTTTTTGTATTTAATCATTATTTAATCTTCTTTCAAAATGAGTGATGCTAAACTTCCTAGTTTCTGCAATAGGGAACACAAAGCAGCTTACATCTTGTTGCATGGGTCAGTGGAGTACGCAGAAATTTTTCATGGGGGGTGGAGTAATAATTAATCACGTGATTTTGCTCAAGGCGCGACTCTTGGCTTGGCGTCCATCGCCACTGTTTTAATTTGAATCGTGGCATTTGTTCTTCGACAGTTGTGTGAGGCATGAGTCGGCTTGTTCGCCAACGTATTTGTTCTTTGCATGTAGTTCTGTTCTAAGACCGTTTAAACTTCAAATAAAGTCTTCTATACTGTAGTAGTGTCACTTCAATTAAACGGTCTTATACATGATGGCGGCAAGTCTGAATGAATTAATGAAACCTACGAGGTTTGATGTTGACCCCTCTTCTCCGAAAGCAGCGAAGCAGTTTAAACACTGGTTGCGAGTATTTACGGACTTTGCACAGAAATGTGATCAGATTGCAAGATCTCAAGATGCAGATTTTCCGGATAAGCTGCGGATGCTCTTTGCCTACATAAGTGCAGATGTGTATGAGATGATCGAAAGACTGTGCTGACTATGAGACGGCGCTCTCAAAACTCAAAAGAGTTTATGTAAAGTCTCCGAATGCGATTTTCGCGAGGCACGCTTTGGCTACGAGGGAGAAAAATCCTGAAGAGTCATTACAGACTTTTTTGAATGAACTGCTTGTTTTAAGCAAAGCTTGCAACTTTCAAGATGTTACTGCTGAGGTTTACAGAAATGAGCTTGTGCGTGATGCTTTTATCAACGGTTTGAAATCTCATGAAATTCGCCAGCGTCTATTGGAGAATAATGAGCTAACGCTGGATCGGGCGTTCGATATAGCCAACTCATTCGATATGGCTTTGGAGCATTCCGCTGCTTACCTCTCTCATGAAAAAGGTATGTCTGCTGCTGCCGCAATTACTCCAGGATATAATATATACGATAATGGAACGCAACGTGGTTCTAGTTCGTCATGCACGATTCCTAAGTCACGTAAGTGCTCTTTTTGTGCTAATGAACGTGACCNCTGCCCTGCTCGAGACGCTATTTGTTATTCNTGTAAAAAGAGAGGTCATTTTTCACGGGCCTGTCGATCCAGACTTGGGNCTANGTACAATGGTAAGCTCTCGACCTTCTCGGCATCGGNAACTCCGTACTTGTGCGTAGCGACGGCTGCTTGTCCTGCAGACCTGATGAAAGCATCTATTCCCGTAATTGTCGGTGGAAAAGTCTTCACTGCGTTGATTGACTTCGGAAGTTTCGAAAGTTACATTCACTCATCGATTTGTAGCAAACTCAATTCAACTTTATATCCCTTGTCGCACGAAGTCCGAATGGCATCGACTTCAGTGAAGGTGAAGTCGTTGGGATTTTGTCTAACTGATATTGTTGTTAAAGGTAGCAATATGCATTGACGAGATTGAATGTTCTCCCAACGCTCTGCTGCGACATCATTCTTGCCCTTGATTTTCAAAGTCAGCATCAACGCGAACGCGTCATCTTTGAACTCGGTGGTAATCTTCAAGATGTAGTCGTCCACACGATGAAACCTGCGCGGTTGCTGTAGCTGAAACTCAGGAAGTTAGTTTGTTTTCTAATCTAACAGCTGGTGTGAAGCCCATTACTACAAAGTCCCGACGTTTCAGTCATGAAAATCGGTTGTTTATCCAAGACAATGTTGACAAGATGTTGAGTGAAGGTGTTATTAGACCAAGCTCATTCCCTTGGCGTGCACAGGTACTCATTGTCAAAGATGAAGCTAACCGTCATAAGAAAAGATTGTGTATCGATTATTCGCAAACAATCAATATTTATACGGAA
>JGI24158J21664_10004390_pt1 | contig 18145 bp, 12 predicted proteins | sample Ectturendosymbi3_FD_21664 | JGI IMG/M metagenome (IMG submission 21664)
AACGGCCTCCCGCGCAGCCTCGCCAAAGCGGGGGCAACTGCCGCGGGCCCCGGGAGGCCGGTGGAGAATACACGAACAATGAACGACTCCCTGCAAGGGGTGCGCATGGGGCGCGTCCCCTAACTGCCAGTGACAGTCCAACGGCTGAGTTGTTGACAGACATGAACTTGCCACACGAGGCGGCGGTATAGCGCCCCTCCCCCCACGCAAGGCCTTCTTTATTTTCTATTTTATTCCTTTATTTATGCCGCTGTTTGTTATCATTTCTTTTATGTAGCTTTGACGTTCGACTTACCTAATTTCCACTTGCTCGCCAGGTTGACCCCTAGTTTTTGCCCCTGACCTCCATTTGCCACATCTGCACCTCAGGCGAGAGAGGTTTTTATTCACTACCGTAGTCCTTAGTTTTATTACAGCCCCTCTGCACCTGAGTGTATTGTCCACAGCTCAAACTTTCGCTTTCCGGCCCAATTTTCCGCCCATTCATCGCGGCGTTGGAGAGACTCGCCGCTCTCGCTGAACAGTGCTCCCCGCCGTGAAATGCACAATTTGTCGGAATTTCGTTCCATTCGTCAGTGTTTCCCCTTCGTTTCCTGACAAAAATTCCTTTACAAGAAAGGCCGAAGTCAAGAAGAGCCCCCCTCCCTGGTCGCGTCGCGTAAATGCGAAACATCTCTTTGCATCTTCGGCGTGCGTCGTTCAGAGGGAGGGGTGAGCGAGGTGGTCGTTCAACGAATCAAACAGTGGCGCCAGAAAAGCGCCCAGACCCGGCCCGGAAATGCACTTCGCTCATGCGCTCGCCCATGTTTGCTTTGCATTATTCACTCATATGCTGTGCTAATGTGCGTTCGTTGCCGTTTCGTTACGTTTCTTTTTTTTCTTTTTTCTTTGTTTGTTCTTCGATTGAAGCCGCCAGCGGCGCCGCGCGCCCTCCCCCCCAATCGTGTCTCGCTCGAATCAGATGATGCATTGCGCATGGAATGTACAAGCGCCTGAAAGCGATTCCGTCGGATTTTCGAAATACTTGCCCGCGGGCAATTGCTTACGAAGCAACTACCAAACTATCCGCTTTCAGTCTCTTGTGATTTGATGTGCAAGGCATTGTTTTGCATTTTCTTGTTTTCGTTCTTTATCTCGGCTTCACTGTCCGCTACGTACGATAATAATTCGTTACGGGCGGGTCCCCTTCCGTGCTCAAGGTTTGGGGTTCGAAACCAGACAGGTGTGGTTTGCGAAAAGTATTGGATCTCAATCAAACGTCATCACTGAAATATTTGTTGTGTTTGCAGTTCACGCGGGTATCAAAAAACATGTTTTACCAGGATTTTGAAAAATGATCAACCATTTCATTCGTTTGAGCAACGTTTCATCCGTGCTGTAATCTTCCGAGCTAATTAAAAGAAAAACATACTAAAATCTTCGAAAAAAAGAGAAAAAAAGTTTTTTTGACTGTTGCTTTCAACTTGGCGGCAAGTACCGACAAGTTGTGGTTTTAACTTTCAAAATCACGTTTTACACCAAAGCGGCTTTTACGGTTTTTTTCTTGTTTCAAAAACCAACATTGAAAAGTTTGAATCACAATCGCGCAAGCGCTTTTCTGTGCCCTGTCTCTGCTGGCGTGGCCTCCGACAGGAATTACGTTTTCATCTGGCATTCATAAATGCATCCTTGTTTCTGTATATATAGCATTGTTTTCAAGCTATTCTTACCCTATTTGCGACAATTGTGAATGTGCTTCGAGTCTAAAGCTTGTAAATAAATAAACGGCACAAACAATTGAGTGAAACACGTTCTGCTGTTTGTCGTATGATGGAGCAAATGTATTATGACGTAACAAGTGATTAGGATCGACGACGTGTGACCTGTTTACCAAGTTGGTCAAAGAGAACTGTCAGTTCAAGCATATGTCCAGCACAAACAATTGTTAGCGAAACCTTTTGCTGTCAGTGGGAATGGCGAGCTGGAACTGAGAAGAGCCGATTGAGCAGGGTCTGTGACGCAATAAAGGCATTAACAGGCAAGAACTAAGCGTTTTCGCAAGGCATGGAGACTAAACAACGTTGAGTTGATAGAAGCACTCGATACTGATTTTAGATGGCATTGTGTGTGTAAATCACTGCAAAGGAGAGATACTACGTGGGTCAGGCAGTAACATTTTTTAACCGGTAGACGTAGGCGCAAAGGAACCTTTAGCTTTGGGGGCAAAATTTTCGATTTTCTTGAATTTTCGTTTATGGCGGGGAGTGGTAAATTTTTGGTTTGCCCTAATTTTTCCTCAGAAACGACAAGAATTGCAATTGAAAATAATGGAAATGTTATTTCAGCATCTTTGAGCATAAAAGAAAACTTACCCAAAATGTTTTGCCAGAATTTTTTTACTCTTGCGCGAATCCGGGGGGAATTGCCTCCCCCGCCTCGTAGACCTGTGCCAGTAGACATTTTTCTCTTGCACCCAGGATGATGCAAGGCGTGTAAGTGCTTTGTTTTTTTTATTGCAAAATGAACTGCGTTGGAAAACAGGTTCTTTTCTTTAAGATGGCATTACGTCCAGGAATATTTTATACAACTTCCAGTGTAGGGAGCGGAGTTCACGGTGAGGTCAGAAAGTTCACTGCCCCCCATTCTGTTCTTATTCAAGCTTCCGTTAGTGGTCTGCCGTATTGTCTTGTTTACATTAAATATATACGGAAAAGTACTTCAGTCAAACGATTGGCTGACGGCTCCTGGAATCAGCGGCTGACTGGTTGTCCTGACTTTTGGGCATTGCTGTAGGAGCAGGCAATTTTTTGGGAGTGCAAAGAATATTTCGCTCAAATTCCCTAAATTTTCCCAAAAAACTTTTATGCGACAAACTTTCTTTCTACAGATTTTCTGCACCTGTTGGTACACTATATTTTCCTCTACCATACACTTGAAAATAAAAAAGTTGGTACTTGAAATTTGGTTCTTAATAACCCAACTGAAAAAATTGCCCTAAGATATGTAAGAACATTGTCAGAAGCCAGCTGTCTCAGTACTCTTGAGCATCTGTCTAACAGTTCTGAAGTTTGGCGTTCCATTCACATTCCAAATATTGCTGTCAGCAAGGAGCCTCAGACCTAGCTAAGATAGGTCTAAAGCTGCTTCCTTTTCTGAAGACATATATGTGATATATGCGGCATGTGTCATATTATTTCTATGAAGACTATGCCGGGGTATCACAACATTGTCTGTTCAATTGATGCACCAAGCAGTATGGCAAAATATGTTCATCCAAACATTGTAGTTAAAATTAAAAGCGAAAGCTTTTCTGTACCTGCTTGGCATGGACTTTACAAATATGAAGCAAACGCTCTGCAGCATATTCGATTCCCTCAGTGCACAATTAATAAAGCACATAAATGAAATGCCTTCTTTTGCCCAAACTTTCAAGTGAGTCAGTTACTCATCAACGGTCACATAATAATACACGAAGTTACTAGAAACAGTCGGTTGATTTTTTATATATTATGTGTTATATATGACGCAATAAACTTTTATTTATACACTCAATAACAAAGAAGCATAATTTCATGGATATTGTCAAAAATTTCCAAACTTTTTGAGTAAATTTTTTAGATTTTGCCCAAATATTTGACAAATCAAAACTTTTGAGGGAGCTGCACCCTCAGCTCCCTCGCCACTGCGTTTGGGCGATGAATGATAATATGGGTCGGGACGCTGTAAAAATGATCAGCAATTTGCTGATCCACTGGTTGTTATTTGTACCAGTCGAGAATTTGGGAACTGGTAGGCCCACACCATTTTATATGAGGCGTTGTTTAGTGATGGAACTGAGTATTCCCTATCCCCCTGGGAATCAAATAGTAATGATGCGAAACAATTTTATTGGCAAAGCTAAGGAGGTATGCAGACGCATAAAAACAAGCAAAATCTTTGGTATGTTATTCCTCTAATAAAGTCTTTGTCCAGTAGAAATCTCCTATAACGTCACTTCATGGGACCGAAGGAGTGCAGCTATAAGCCAGGGGTCTCCCAACTACGGTCAGCGGGTCAAATCCGTCCCAGCCATTTCATCCGCCCGCAAGGATTTTTTATCAATAATGAAAAAATAACATATTTACGAAAAATTATTTTGGTAGCATGCAACATATACCGAAACAATGACATTACGTAAGACGGCAACGCGAATTTCAGTTGGCCAAGTATAACTGTGCTGCAGGGTGGTCGTAATCTGAGTTCTTTATTAGGATTAGGTTCATCCTATTTGAAACCATATTTCTCACTATTATAAAATCAAAGAAGCAGTTTCACATTGTTTTCAATACATTTACCATTGTTATTAGACAACATTATTTTATTTTGGACCGGGAGTTTATGTCCGGCCCCCGAACTGTTGTGTAATAGCTCATCCAATAGCTCATGTGTAATAACCTGCTGCTCATTTCATTCGATGTGTGAAGCCTTGTTTCAGTCAGTAACGTTCTTGGATTGAAGCCTGGAAAGTTGCAATCCTTGTTAACGGGCTTGAAATTAGTTTGGCAAATAATAAACCGTCAACAAAAATTATCATTGCAGCAGTTGAACCGCACGTTCTCATACTGTGTCACAAGTACGTTATAGCATTTATAGCAGTGCTTTTACAGTTTTTTCAACTCACAGAGCCGTTTTGTGTGCAATGAGTCAAAACAGCTTTTTTTCCACGTTATCTGCACTAAGCAATCTAGTGTGAAAACCAAGGAATTTGTAAAAGGCAAAGTGATTTATTCCGAGCATTACATCCATCAATTTATTTTCTTAGCCTAGTTGTAACAGCTTCTTAGCCTCGTTATAACAGCACTTGACTTGAACGCAAATATTTCGCCAAACTATTTGTCGAGCATGAGTCGGTGACCATTAGCTAATAATTACTGATCTTCTGATAGTTTTTTTCTGCGTAAAATTGAACTCCTTTACTCATGTTTATATTTTCATAAAACAATATTTGCAAATACTTGAAAACTGATCCGTCGGCAATTTTTTGGTCAAGGTGTGGTGGGATTTTTAAGCATTTGTAGTGAACTCCGGAGTTTTACGAAACTAGATACTAATTTCAAGGATCTAAACCAAATTGTTTTATCTTTGCTTCTCAGCTTCGAACCTAGGCTTTCAGCCTGTATGCCAAACGTCGAAACAAAGGCTCTTGAACAAAACAAACTAGAGGAGAAAGTCTACTTCAACTTTTTAACAATATTAGGAAACTATATACTTCTTTCAACAGGTAAACGACATCGCGGAGGCGATACTGTTGCATAAATGAAATTAGGTTTTAGCGTATTGAAACACTAAATTGAACAGAAGCTTTGTTTTATGCATTGAGGTGAATTTTGATGCCTATATTACGGGTTTTGTCTGTTGGCAGCAGGAAAAAGTTTTACAAAATGATTGGCAATGTCTGTATTTCAAATGCGTATTGCTAAATGATGTCATGTTTTCATTTGAGGTTGAAACCTGCACACCCTTCAACAAAAAAGCCAACATTTATTAAAAAATTTTCTCATTTGTAAGAGCGTTGCATTAATATAGTTCATGCAATGATTCCTCTTGGCAGAATGTTACGGAATTTAACGCATCTGACAATAGATTGAACAGAGTCTGCAACCCATGTCTGAACTGACTATTGAATCAAAAATATCGAGCCAGAATCCAACGGAACACCGGTTAGGATTTTGTTTCTTTTGCAACAGATTTGGATTGCAGTGTATGTGCTAGCTGTGCTTGACGGTCAGTGTCACAAAATTAACCTTTCAAGCCATGTTCACTCGCAGAAAATGTAAAGTTATAAAGTTTGTGTGTAGAAGTTAAATTTGACTGATGGACTTTGCACCTCTTTGAAACATTTTTTGAAACATTGCGTCATGTAAACCTCATAACGAAAAATGGTAAAATGTCATATCTTTCATAACACGTTTGTCTTGCAACTGCATGCAAAAACGACCGTGACTGAAATACTTATGGGAAACCTTAGCCAGATCGTCGTTGATTACAAGAAACTGGTGAAAAGAAAGCAAGTTTTGTAATTTTATGTGCTTTCAAAAACAGCCTTAAGAGAATGCCAACTATTTCATGCACTTTCAATGTGGCCACTTAATGACTTCTAAGATTGCTTTAACGTCTTCTGTAAATTTGAGAAAAAGCTCTCAATTTGATGCTTTGGGAAAATATCGTTGATAATGTTCTCACATCTGTCACATTACTTACACTCACTTGCTCAAACGTCACTAATTACCGTCGGGATTAGCAAATGCAACAAACATCACATCTTGATTTGCATCTTGATTGATGGCGCAGAATAGACACAGACATCGACGTAGACATTGTCCTGAAACTGGTCAACACTGAAAGCATAACTGCTTTAGCGCCACAGACTTCCTGTGGCAGTGGGCTCAGGATTACTCAGCTTCCCGCACAGCAGCATCAGGTCTGTTATGCAGTGTGCTGGTGGCTGGAGACAGTAATTTCTGGTCTTGTTGCATTTCGATTGGTTGGTTAATCCTGGGAATACCAATCTCTTTGCCAACGGTCCGTAAAACGTTATGAGCTCATAGCATCAAATGCACAAACTTAATCACTCATTTGCCATCGCACGTTTGTCAAACGCCGTCAGTGCAGCGTATGCCGGTGGTAGCGCACTGCTGTAGACCGGAGCAAACGTGTCAACAACGGGCTGCTCGAGAGCGTTTTCAAAACGCAAGAACCTGCTTGGGTGAACAAAGACCGAGTTCCACGGCAGAAAATAAGACGGTGCTGACGATGTCGTTCCTGCGCGCCACATAGTGGTTGGACTGTGAGGCAAATAGTGTGGGTGGTGGTGGTGGAAAGTTGGAAGACAACTGTTCATTGAAGAAGTGGGAGAGACCAACGAATTTAAAGGGAATGATACCGAACCTTCCGCTTGCGTTCGAATAGAGCTGTGACCAGGTATCTTGTCTACATCATTTTCTGTTGGTTCTTGATTGAAAATCAAGGTTCCGCGATGCTTTTTTTTAAATTTCCGATGTTTAGCTCTTCGGTTTTGAAACCAAACCTAATAAAAAGAGAGATTAATCACGGCGTAGAAAAAACTCAAATCCAAACTTTTTGGTGTTGTCTATCTATCTTAATACGTGGATCGCAAATGGCTGCATTTAAAAATGGCTGAAAAAATATTATTTCTCCATTCAATGTAACAAAATCAAGGATCAAAGTGAAACTCAAAAGTGTTGTAATTTGTTCCAATAATAATAACGCAACAACCAATGAACAAAATAACCAGTTACATTGGTTTAACTCGAATCAAAAAATATTCTTGCATGATGCTGGCTTTCAATAACATATGGACATGATTTCCGATTACCTGAAGTGCGTCTATTTCCTAAACTGTTCACTCTGATTATTTGCAGGTATTTCAAATATTTGACGAATTTTGGCTGTAGCGACACTGTACCATTCCAGAGAGAGCATTCGCGATTTTTGTTCTTATCAGGATGTGGTCGGTTAAAAGTAGATCTTCATGACACTTCACAATTTATTCGTGGCTTCAGCCGCAGTTGCTGAATGCCAAGCTATGCTTTCTTCCTGCTTCTCTCCGATTGTCAAGAAGCTCACTCGTTCTTCATAATCGACAGTCAGTTAAACGTCACCGAACAATTTTCTTACCTTGACAGCAACGTTCGTTACCTCTAAGTGCGACCTCACCAATCAGGAAGTTTTGGATCAACCTTGCGTCTGCTTCCTTCTGACAACTATCCAAGCGCGTGTACGCAAAATGCAATCTGGCCATTCGTACCAAAACAGCCGCGTGCAATGCCGCCTGTATCTCAACTCTGCTGCACGGTTATGAGAGTTTGACGCCATGTTGTAAGCTTATCACATCACTCAAGGCCTTTCACATTCGATGCTGGCAGATCATCCGAAATCTGTGCTGGAGGAACAAAGTGGTCCATACTGAGGCCCGCCACAGAGCCGAGCTGGCACATCATGTCTGGAGACCAAGTTGTTGCATTGACAACATAGATTGCTCGGGTCAGGATGTCCGCAAGTCACACGCTATTCATTGAACTTCAAATGGGTCATCGGGAAAAGGGTTTCAAAAATGCAAGCCAAATCAGAACCCCAAGTCTGTAAACGCTACTGAAGACAAACTGACAAACATGAGCGGAAAAATCAAATGAAATCTATATGATGGAGATAAGGTAGGACATCTAATGACCGTGACAGAAAATCTATCAAGACCTACAAATTACTGCTCATCCGTAGATGTTCTCCAATATTAGCAGATATAGTGGAATAGTTTTCAACAGCAGAAGCATGCATAGCCTCTGATCACAATTTTAAAGTTTGAACTACAAAAAGGTAAAATTCTGGTTTATTTCTAAAGAAAATATGCTTACGCTCAAACTTGCTGGAAATGTAGTAAAAAAACAATCAAAAACTTTCTTCTTTGGTCCATTCAACAGACCGAATTTCGTAAACATACAAACAAAAAAGTAAGCCTCATTTTTCAAGTGCTTACCTGAATGCGAGCTTCAGTGAGATGTGTCCTGGCCGCTAAGGCATCCCTCAGGAAAATGTCAGGATACTGAGTGAGTTTAAATGCATCCTCCAGGATCGTTAGTTGTTCCTGTGTGAATCTCGTGCGGTTGCGACGTCTTCCGCTTCGACCGAAAGGGAAGGGAAAAGAAATCTTTCTTTCAGCACTTGATTCTGTCAAAAGTTCACTGCATCTCAACACAGTTATTCCCCCTCAAAACATTCGCTCATTCTCAACAAAATCACTCAAGCTTTTTGTTGAGAGGTTTATAAGATTATCGTGACTGCGTGAACTATCGCGAATAATTGTGAATTTAAATGGCTAGAAGGTACAGCTGGTACCGTTGTTTCCAGAAAAAAACACCCTGAAGAAAACGTAGTAGAGCCTTCAGCTTAAAAACTGGTGAACAGCAGCAGCTGACATGCCGCCGAGTCGAAGATGTTGTTGATACAAACTTGGAGTGAAATAATTTGACACTGACTTTATATTTAGGATTTCTGTGCAATCAAAAGAAAGTTTTTCTTGTTTTGAGAAAGTTCGTTTTAAGGCGTATAACTGGCATAGAAATCTACAATTTACACATAAAAAAAACAAGACCAGCGACCATGCGTCGGAATGTTTGTAATTAGAGTAAACGAACTGCAAATCCTTCAGTCACGTTCTCTGTTTTGGAAGCAAAAGTAGGTATTACTACAGGTGAAGATGTACCTGTTAAGCAAACAACCGTGCCTTGTTTCTGAAGTACGTTAGTTGTGATAATATCATGTTTGATAGGTTGGAATTGTGCGTGGAAAGGGCTGCCAAAAAACATAGGAGTTGTGTTGAAGTTTTTCTTTACCACTCTGATTGTATAGTGCATTATGTGGCTCCACTTGATAAAAAGTTTTGAATAGTATTGCAAACACGTGCTCTTAGTTTAACAAACGATGCAATCGTCAGCAACATGTCAAAAAATAAATTATCACTGGAAGTCACAAAAACGGCACATTTCTGTTGAAAAACTGTGTGTGGACCTTTCAAATTGTCAGCAAGCATCTTGCTGTGGACTGTAGACAGCATCTAAGAATTTAATAATCGTTACGCTGTATCTGACTACCAATGATTACTATGGTTTGAAAATCACAATTTTTTTACCTTGATGTTTTTTATCAGAAAATCAACTTTTGCCAAATCAGTGCTTTTCAAAAAGGCGGTGGTTGATTGATTAAATGATATTGAAAATATTTTTGTCAAAAACGTTTATCAACTATTCGTACTTTTAATGCATCAGAACCAGCGAACATGAACGTCCTATAAACCTCTTCAATCCATTAAAGTGTGATGCAGGGAAATTTACACAAAACTATAGCTTCTTCGCGGTTTCAGAATTTTTCTTTGCTAACTCCTGAAATAGGCTGTCAATTGTGTTATTTTTAAGTCAGTCTGATCAATTTAAAATACAAATGCTCACGTGTTTACTTCATGCCACTAAAGTTTCTAAAGAATTTCTGTCGGGTTCAACATGCGTTGTGTACCAAACAAATAAATCTAAACAGAGTACATTCATGCAACTCGATGTAGCTTTGCTAAAGGCAACAGTGGTCAGAAGCACAGAAATGTTTCCAACGTGTCCGAGATCTACACAACGATAAGGAAGAGTTGTTGAGAGGATCGATGTGTTGCGATTGTTTCCAAAGATTGTTCAAGTTACGCAGCACGACCATTCAACAAATGCGTCCGGCCACTCGTTTTCCCGAGTTTACACTTTTCATTAAATATTTTTTCCTCGCTGATGGTGGTTGTAGGCTGAGAAAGTTGAAACGTTTGAGAATGTTTTCTATTTTTTTCGATATGAAGCTGGTTAGTAGCATAACAACATTGAAGATGATTTGCACCTTCGTTAACAGAAAAGTCTATACATTTTCATCCTGATATGAATGGAATTAATTGTATCTATAAAATTTGAAAGATTATTAGATATTATCCAATTCTTCTCTACATTTCATGATTTTTGTATGCTAAAGCCTATAAAACTATAACGTTGGTTGGTGTACATATCTAGATAAGCAAAAGTTTTAAACAGAAATCGTTTTGAGAAAACTGTTTTTCAAATGATCTTGTTTTTGTGACCATACAGTTTTGCAAATTTTGGAAAAAATTTGCATTTTTGTAAAAATTATATTGTTTCACGTGGTGTAGCATGATCTTCATGTTTAGTTCTCCTGGGTAAACGAAAATAGTTTAATATTTGCAGGCGTCCATAGGCGCGATCCACATACTTTACCGTTGTGATTATCAGGAAACAAAAGTAAATGTTTCAACACTTTTTTCCGAAGTCCGATAATTTTACTGATCTTTCGAAAAATCTTCAAAGACACATCTGAACAATCTGTGGTAAATATAAAGAATTAAACTCACAGTCGTTGCAGCGTCATGTGCCACATTACTTTCCCCAGTAATTTTACCAAAATACGGAATAGCATTGCACTTTTGCAGCGTTTTTTTCCGACATGAGTTGATGTTGACTGTTGTTCAAAATGATTTTTTAACATTTAAGGAAATGGTTTACGCGTTGCCGTTCCATTTTGTTTTAGTCGCATTAGCTGCTTGACAAATTAAAAAAATAAAGTATAAGCTTTTCCTGTAGTGTTGCGCATATCGTCCGAACTTCACGTACATACCGCACAAAAACTTCTCCAGTGGTTCAAAGCAGGTTCGATCTAAATAAATAAAATAACATTGCAGGAAAATGAGAACTTCTAATTTTAAGCGCATAAAAGGTGTGCTGAAGAAGATCAGAGGAAACCAAACGTTGAATTTAAAATGCAATCAAGGAATTTTTAAATGATGTGTAAGACTTTTGAGGGAGATTTTTTATAAAAGCGGAACTCGAGATAATTTTTTCTGAAACGGACCGGATTGGTTGGTTTCGTTTTGACCCCCAGCGAATTAAGAATACCGGATTTTAGTGGGAGGGAATTAGAAAAAGGTGTGTCTTTACTGCTCCTTTACAAAAAGGGTTACAAAGTTTGTTTTTTTCACAAGTCGATTACTTCAGACTACACGTAATTTTCAGTCATACAGCATTGTGGGATTAATTATTTTTCAATCTGTTGGAGAAAATGAGAAGATTTACTTTGTTTTACTTTGCATGACATTGCATCATTGACTAACCACTCTAGAATATGAGCGCTTTTGGTGAAAGCAGATTGTAATTTTAAAAAAATGGCAATATAGTAAAAGACATATTGAAGACAACACTGCCGCTACAAAAAGGATTTGTATCACTTAATTTTTCAACGCCGACCGGCAATACCTACACAGTAGTTTGTTCCATCTTTTTTTATTTTCTTTTAAGTATCTGCATGGAAACATTGCCTATGGCTGATGAAATTTTGTTTGCAATAGCGGATAATTGCTCCAGAGTTTGGTAAAAATCTTCAAGTAATGTCGTATTCATTATGATCACTTAATGGATTTTTTGCAGTCTCGGAAAATTTCAGTTGAACAAGTTTAGCCAAAATAAGAAAAACAAAAAGATGTTGGACGAAAAATGATATTAGAATTCAATGATATTAGAATTCATTTTGTTCCAAACGTAAAAATAACGTTCGCTTGGAGTGAGATTGAGGGGAAAATGCAGAAATATTTTTTTCGTTAACATTGTTTTTTTACATATTTTATTTAAAATCATAGATTAATTTATGTCCATGTAACCTCTTCCACTTATGGGAGTTGCACGTAAAAATATTTGTGCATTTCTTTTGATACACGGCTAACTTAGTATCATGGACACGTATAAAATTATTGGCCGTCAAGCTGGCCATTGTTTTTACTTTATAACACGAAGCTTTGTGAAGCGAAAAAAACAAACTAAGGTTGCGCTGCACGGTTTGTGGAAAAAGTAAAATATTTCGTCAAGGATAAAATCTTGTGCAGCAGCACTTTCAAAGATTTTGGATATTCTCGGGAAATCTGAATGCACAGCTTAAAGGAAAAATTATTTGCTTTCAACTGCAACAGTGCATTCAAATGAAATGTGAGAGCGAGATAATATTGAATTTGGAAGATTGTATTTTTGCAAGGTCATTCCATGCTGGGTCAAACTACTCAAAAACCAAACAATACCTTACGTTTGTTTTATTGAGAAGTTGAGTAAAACGCACATATCTTCTATATGGGATAAGTTTCTCATTTTACCAGAAATACGGTCACTGAAGTAAAGTTGAATAAGTGCGTGTCCTGACAAAGTGAAGAAAAAATTCCTTACCTTGCGTTAAAGAAATTTCGTCATTTGCAGTTCTTCTGCCATCCACGCTCATCTTTCTTGAATTATTCAAAACCTGTTTACGTTTGCTCACCACAGACTGCAACACTCCTTTCATCTGAAATGAGACGCGATTTCTTCATGTCTTGGTTATATTGCAAAAAACATTCAACTGTGCAGCATCGAGCTCATAAACCTCAATCAGTGACCGACAATTGAGAAGTCCCGTCATGCTCGTCTTAATCAGCAGCACCTTGAATAAATCAATGGCCAACTTCCCTCCACTCTACTGCGAATTTAATGTCTTAGACCCACGGGATTTTGCGCCTTAATTCCGGGCTTTGTTAGGAAACCACATAATTGCCAAAAAACAACCTATTAAACAGGATGAACCTAATGAATATAGCAAAGATGATTCTGGATGGTGAACGCATTGATTTGGTGTTATTGTACAGAGCGCTCGTTTGGTTTATTCATCAGCCTTTGTCTGACTTATAATGCCAGGAGCAGATTGTTCATCATTGCACACAACCTCGCCATTGCAAAGCACGTCATAGTGAGCCCTTGTTTAAATTAAAATTTAGACCTTGCTCTGTATATGAACGAATGGCGATGCTCAACGCGTGTTTCTTTCAAATAGGAAGGATCGTGACTTATCTGGATGTGCTGCGATTGTGTTTCAACCGGGTTTTACGGTTTGAACTCCAACATTTTGAGCTTCAAGAATTTGATCCTGTTAAAAACTTCCAACTAGTAAATTTTCATAACTTTGTCAGTAATGAATGCGGTGAAGCATTTTGTACGAATGCGGGGGCGTGCAGAGGTCTAGCGATGACCGGGACAACTGCTTTGTTGTATTCCCACTACCAAATTCAAGTATTTAGGAATATGGGAATACAAGCGTTTGAAATTCATAAAAAGTAGTGTTGACTAAAACGAAGATACAAAAAATTAAATTGAAAATGTTTCAAAGTGTATTTTTTCTTCAGCATAATTTGTTTTTTTTCTGTGGGCCTGATACATAGCCTATGTGTATAAGAAAAATCCTTCTGGTAATGGGTATGCATTGAGGAACTACAATACCTATAGCATTTACGCATCAAAAATAAGTGTCAGACAAGCTTACTAAAAAGAAGATAACACTTGTTATGCATGATAGGAGATAAGAGTTTTTTTTTTCTATTATGGAAAGCATTTGAAATTGTACAACCATGCATCTTGATGCATTGCTACCCTTTACGTTTTTCCGAACTGCAGTATAAACAAATTGCTAAGGATGTTAGATGTTGCAAATTAGATTCATTAATTCATTAGGATCAAAAATTAACTCGTCTTATTCAACTAGATCACATTAACAAGCCAGTTACGCACTTACACTTATTAATTTCTCTTTCCCAAATGATTTGCATGCCCACGTTTCCATCAGATCCATGCAGCATGGGCTAGCAGCGTTTTAATAAAATGTACTTTTTGTTATTTAACTCTTTAGAGGCCCCCTTGCCTGGGGTACCCGGGGACCTGTTCGCCACACCCACGTACGTGACATTGTGAAGTAGCTGAACAATCACACTCACCGAAGGCAAGTTAAACTGATTGAAAATTGTGCTTTGACATTAAATACAAGAACACATCAAGGAACTCTCCTCAGGCTTGTCATAAACCAAAATGCTGTCCAACTACATACAAATCACACAACTTTTGTCTCTAAATTTTTAACACTTTTTAGCACTAGAATCTTGTAAATCTTAATGTGTGGATCACGAAAAATTTCCATAGTGCTCACGTCACGTGAATCCTATCGTTCTCACAACGCAACATCTTATCTCCTCTTACGGAAATTTATCCTCAGATTAAACTATCCAGTTTGTTCGCCTCAGCAATCTTACGTTGACAGGGGTCGCCCTTCCATACCGTGGTAATAACTTTTCCTCACATCGCTCACATTTTAATGCATGCAGCACATGCACTTCTAACCCTCGCTTGTTATTTTGATTCATGGTCGCAGCGTGTGTCCCGTCCTGTTGCCACGTCATCGGATACAACGTCATGAATTGAGAAACCGGCGCGAGTGGTTGCTTGATCGTGACTGACGTTACAACTGACGCGGAAAATCGGTTACGTCACTTTAAGCAGAAAAAACAGAAAAAAATGAATTACTTTTCCTTTCTGCACCAATCTGAAGTGCAAGTTGCAAACTTGTCAAATGAAGAAATAGGGAAAACGAATCGATAATGGTAATTTCGTTCTAACCAGATCTTTCGTGCCGAACATCAAAAACATGCAGAAGAGTCACTGCATCTTCTATCGGTCAAGCGTAAACGTTGTGACGTCACAATCGAGCTGCCCACAATGACTCCAATACCGTTTTTATTTCAGCGAAAATAATGAAACAGGAAACAGTGGATTGCTACGACAGTGCGCCATACGTCTGGTGTGGGATGGTGTAACAAACGGTGTAGGGTGACATGCGATGACGCTGAACATGAAAATCGATCGCCCCATGGAAAAGTGCTTTCGCATTCAAGGCTATGTATTTAGGTTTCAAGTTTATCATCGCCAAGTGATGCTGGAGCCATTTTGTCTTCACGCACGACGACTCAACACGATTACAACTTTCTGTTGTTCCAGTTATTTTCTATGTCCTCCTTGACCAGAGGTTCTACTGCAAGGCAGAGTTCACTGAAGATGATTACCTGGTCCACTTAACACGTGTAATGAGCTACTTTTACACGATTTGCGAAACATTCGTAAAGATTTGAGTAACATTGTTGCCTAAATTACTGATAAATAATACTTCCGCTATAATGCCCAATCATTGAGATCATCCTGGAGATAGAAATGCACAAGCGATGCCAGAGTTCGCTTGAAAGTATCACCAGACATTAACAGGTCCTTCTGTCGAATCGTAACCCAATGCTCTTCTCTCGATTTCAAAACAGCAACTGCACAGCGGGTAATAAGTTGAATCATGTATTTTCAAGTGGACGACCATAAAAAAACAATATTTGAAAACATGTTTTTCACAGTAGTAATAACGAAAATGGAGCACTCATGAACAATGTTTGCTGAAGAAAAATGCACTTTCCACGTATTTCATACGAGGTCGCGGTGTCTATACGAGGTCAGCCTCGTAGGTCGATACAAAGAAACAAAACATTAAATTTCTTGTGACAGTGACGTCATCCAGGAAATAAACGAGCATGATTGTGAAAAAGATTAGTTTGTGTAACAAAGAAAATTCAACATTTAGGAACACAAAAAAAATTGCACTGAAATACAAAATAGCAAATTAGATGCAGAACACAACAGACGCGGTTTCGCAATCGCTCTTTGCATTGAAGTCACAGGCCTTGATGTTAGGTCGCCAGAAATAGCGCAGGGACGAATGCGCGCGATCTCACTGGGACTAAAAATGTCAGAAACACAAGCTATCTTCATTCACTTCACAGTAAACAACATTTGCGTGTCAGAAACTCGTTGTGACGTGTGAAGATTGTAACAAACGCCCAGGTTTCAAAGTCAAACAACGAGCTGATGAATTATTTATTACGCAGCTCAAGTATTGTCGCCACGTAGATGTTTTGGACGATATATTAGGATCACATTGCGGAGGTCGCCCATAACAGCATGTTACGCAGGTGTTTCACTCAACCTGGTGGTCGCTGACATTAACATCTGAAGACGAAGACGCAAAATCATCAACTCATAACCAAATTTGATGCGTTAGCATTGAAAGAAAAGTGCCGATAATGAGGCAGGTGTTGAAGAGAGGACTTTATGAGCTAAAAGGTCAAAGCAGGAAAATAAGCGCAGGCGTCATCGCGTGCAAATAATGTCAATTATTAACAACGTCCTTTTATCAACAGCGCCACCCGCCGTCAAGATGTGTTTGATTTTAAAAGAAACGTTTACTGGCAACGTTCCAGGACCATTGTGACGTCACGGAAGGTTGACGTCGTCAGAATATTTGGACGCGGTGGTTTTCGCGATCGCTCACGACAATGTCGTTGTTGTTGAGGAGCGCGACGCCTTCTATGCCCTTCATTTGGCCCGGAGCAGGGCCCCAGGACCCGAAACCGGCAACATACGTTCCATCTTTGGTGTAGATCTGCGTAAAATACGTGTAAGGACTTTTACACAAGCTAAAAAATAAAATTAAGCCGTGGATTACTCGACGTGTCCTTGTTAAAAAGGTTTGATTCTGACGTAACAAGTGCAATCAGAAATTTCTTGAGAAAGGTATGAAAATTTTCAAGAGCATGCAATGGTATTTTAAAAAATCTTGCAAAACATATCAATCTATTTGCGTCATATCGTGCATTACGTAATGTAGACTTTCATTTCAATAACAGCGATTTCATGAAGAGACTGGAAGCTGCAAACAGCAAGCAACATGAAAAATAACTGTATACAAACAAATTCACTGGCACTGGGTACTTATTGCATTGTCAGAAAGATTTAAACAAAAACCAGGTTGTATCGCTTGGTGGAGTGTTAGACATTCGCAGTATCTTGTGTAACAAACCTTTTCAACGCCAAGCCATCTCTGCCGTCATTTAAGTGAATGCGATTAGCAGCAAAGTTAATGAAGAAAACGATGCCGGGAGCCAACAAGCAACGGTCAGGTGAACCTTCTATGGGTGGGTTTTAGAGTAAGATAGACCGATACATCGCCATGCCGATATAACGATGATGGCGATGCATCATATCGGCAATATTCAGCCGATATATAACTGGAATATCCAGATAGTGAGTATGTGTACTTGAGCAAATGCTTAGAAACTGTGCTTCCTGAAACGTAACTTAACATTGTTAAATTTTGGTTTTCAAATCTTTTCTCGCAAAAATGCAAACATTACAGTGCATTTGTCCAGTGGCGGGCAATTACCATTTTCTTGTGAGTTGGTTTAATATGCGTTGCAAAATGTCTTCGAATGCGCTAGTTTATTCTTTTTCACTTTCACTGTGTCGTTGCTATAACAGCACCACCAGCGCATCCTTCAAAACAACACAAAGCAAAACCTGCACTCTGTTGTTGCCACTGTCTCCGATGACAATGTTTCCATGCCGGTCGACAGCGACACCGCGCGGATACTTGAACAAACCGTCGGCGGAACCTTCTCTGCCAAACTTGAAGAGGAACCTTCCGTATTTGTCGAATACTTGCACACGGTGGTTGCCACTGTCACTGACGATTACCTGCGTGGGAAGATTTGTATAAGTTTCGCTGCAGGAGTGTCTAAAACCTTTCATAAAGCAACAATACATTTAAGTAACAATTACAGGCCCTAGCTTTTCAGCGGGCATTCTGAGGGATCGCCTGCCTGGTTCTGCTCCCATCTCCTTGCAATGATTCAAGCTTGTACTTA
>JGI24158J21664_10004391_pt1 | contig 18144 bp, 10 predicted proteins | sample Ectturendosymbi3_FD_21664 | JGI IMG/M metagenome (IMG submission 21664)
GTACCATTTCTTCACGTCACAAAGCACGTACCATTTCTTAACGTCACAAAGCACGTACCATTTCTTCACGTCACAAAGCACGTACCATTTCTTCACGCCACAAAGCACTTAGCATTTCTTCACGTCACAAAGCACGTACCATTTGTTCACGCCACAAAGCACGTACCATTTCTTCCGGTAGTCTGACTTCCATAGGTTGGTATGTTGGCCAGTAACCCATCGTCAGAATGTTGACCGTCATATCGATCGGGCCTGGCGAGTGAGATTTGCTCGACTGGTACTAAAAATAACAACACACGAGTAAACATCTAAAGCGCATCAGAGACAACTTGCGAACAAAACCCAACAACACAAGTCACTTTAAACCGCCCAAAAACAGATAGAATTTGGCAGAAACAAAACAGTTGCCTCTTTAACTTTCCACCTGCCCTTCGTTCAAAACCCAGGGGTGTGGTGGGGTGGAACGGCATCCCACACCTTTTTGCACTAGTAACGTTACTTGAAGATTGAGATTTTTCATTTCAATTTTTACGTGTAGCGCATGTAGCAGCGTAAGTGAACAAATGACAAGTTATCTCGTGTATAGCACCGTACTATGGTTGTGCAATTACCGTCTGTGACATCAACAATGGTGTTTGCATACTCCACGCTTCGTCTGATTGTTTGCATTAACCGTAACTTTGCTATCTACGTTTCAGAGGAGTAATTAGCCTTGAAGTCTTCAGGTCGTTGCGGAGTAGGTTACACCTTGTCCAGGACCGTAACTAGGGGGGCACAGGTGGGAGATGCCCCCCTGCTGTCCCAAGCTGGTTACGGGCCTGAGCTTGCTTGAATGAATTGCAAGACCTAAAGGAGCTTTTTGCGTGTGAGGGCATCTGAGCATCTGAGCGATATTTGGTGTTAAGAGTTCGGCTTTGCCTAAATCATGGGTGCAATGGGGGGTGGGAACGGCATTCTCACATTTTATCAGCACGACACCACTGTCAAAACCATTGTGTTGGTTGCCCCACAGGCTCTTCAAAACTTTTGAAATCATTATCTCATTGTCACAATTGTCTATGTTAGCAAACAACCGCCGGTCCGGTTGTACCACGCAATAATTTTCCGAGTCAGTCAGATTCTGACGGTAGCATTGCTGACAAGACACGCGAGGGAACCAACCCGCAGAAATTCAGGAAGAAAAACTATTTTACAAGAATAGGCACTTGTTGTGAAAGGTTGACAAGTCCTGCCCCGCAGGAATACAAACAGGAACAGGCGGATCCGCTAGATCTCCGACCTGGCTTAGAAGCGCCTTGGCGTGAAGCCAGCATGACCGTCAAGGTTCAACGAGAACCGTAAAGTGTTTCGAAGCCTCGTCCTGGAGTTTCTACTCTGCGAAGCTCCAGAGAAGAAATCCGGACTGAAAAAATGGAAAAATGCAGCTACCGCAATGGAGCACTGCTCGTATTCCCTACTTGTCTGAACTGCGTCATCAGCTCCTTGGAGTGTTCCATGTCTTTGAACATCCCCTCAAGCTTGCTGGTGAACGCCCCCCCGCACTCCTGCTTCAGTTTCAACAGCATCGACTTCTCGGCGTCCACCGAGGCGCTTTTGCCCACTAGGAGCCGCTTGGCGAGGTCCTTCTTGTAGAACGCTTCGAAGACGTCTTTACCTGCAAAAGTTTCGAGCGCGATTAATAACAACCACTCGCGCGGAAATGCCTCCTCCGCTGTTTCATAGCGGAAAATATTGTTTGGATTTGAAATTTGGGGGCGGAGCAAGCTTTTTTGGTTGACTAAAATTAGCCTTTTTCGTATCATTTACGGTAAAGGCCTGAAACGCGCATCCTGCTGGGGCGGTTGAGCTTGACGCTCTTGATAAAGCGGCACATCGGCCATTCATTCAATTGCCGAGGATCGAACTGTCAACCTTCCCTTCATGCTATCGAACTTCACGAAATGGAGGTTTCGGTGGCGAGAGAAGGGCGCTTCACCATCAACAACAACACGCCAGGTCGAATTCGCGGTTTGTAAAAAACAGGAAACATTGTAGACAAAAAATTGTAAAACCAAAACTGAGGTGAGGTACTAAAACATCAGTACTTGTACATAAAACAGTGCATTGTAACCAAAATCAAGTAGGCCAGCACATCTATACTCACGTCCATCTAATGCGAGTTTATGCAAGGAAGGCCGACGATAACAACTTTACACCCCCTGATTTGGTGATCAACAACGATCCGTCACTTCTCGTTACAATCCGTCCTCGGGAAAAAGTCTACAGACTGGAACCTCTACATTCGCCTCCGGGTTTGGCAGAGCATTTGACACAACTTGCTACTTATGCCACACAAAAATATGGGCTTCTTGTCACGGTAAGCCCACTTCAATACTCTTCAGTAGCTTGCCAAACACCCTGGACTAACGGGAAACAATTTGGCCGCGTGCACGTGCGAGAACTTTGCGGCAAGCTTCACTTTCTCTCACAATAAAACCAACAGCGCCACCCACCGTGTATGTAGCGAAATAGCAGCATGATGCGGTCGAGCGTGCGATCAAGTTCCGCTTCAGTGGCTTCCTTGTTTCCAGATCGCATTCGCTGGTCAACGTACTTCGCTGCGCAAGGGAGTAAATTACTTGAAAAGAAGCTCAATGCAGTAACCACAGCGGGGCGAGGAGCAGCCGGACAGCAACGAACGACAAGAAGCAAATGCTCAAAAGCAGGTGTGCAAGACCTTTTCGCTATTTACGGCCGCATTGCGTTTATTTTTATTAATTACGGCCAGTAAGTTCAATGTTATGAATTACGTTTCGGAATAAGATTTATCCGATAATGTCCTATTTACTCGTGCCAATACGCCTAATGTAATGCCATACATTTTAATGAATTTATTTAAACACAATTCCCACCGCCCGTCTGGCGGTCTTTCTACTAAGTATCCGCATGCAGCAGACAAACAGCCTGCACCGCCACCATATAAATCACATGTACACGGCCGCATAAAATTTCAAAAAGGTGGCAGGTTGCGCACCCGTGCTTAAAATATATTCTCAGCCCCACGCACAGTATCTTTTCTTCGCGATGGCAAAGAAAACCACAAACAGCCATTTTCATACACTTCAAGCATTCAGCAACTAAGCAGAAAACCTGCTGCAAACCTATCAGCTCCGCCGGTTTGTTCTGTCGTTTGTTGACCGAGCTTTCGAAGGCGCGTTGCAAGCCCGTTACGAACTTCTTGTCCTGGTTGAAGCAGGTCTTCACAACGTTGTCCAGCTTTTCCTTGAGATCGAGCAAGTCTTGCACCATCGTGTTGTCGCCGCTGGTGTCCAACACGATCGTGGTGGCGACACCCTGCGGTGGTTTGAAGGAGTAACGGAGGACACTAGACCAGGGTTTTGAAGGAAAATGTTAGGTACCCGGTATGAACCTGTAGGGACCCGATGATAATTTTCTGATTCTAGGAACCCGATTTTCAATTCTAGGGACCCGAACCGGGTCCGAACCGGGTCCCTAAAACACCTTGAAAAAAACCTGCAAGTTCCTACTCAACTATCGGACAACAGACAATAAGTTCCTACTCATCTATCAGTTCGCTTTACGCTCAACGTTCACCAGGAGAGTGTTTTGAAGAACTTCGTTCAAAATTATGCTTTTCCCAACAAGGACCCAAAACTTTTCTTTTTTTCCAGATCTATGCTTTTTGACAAGGACTCAAAAGTTTTTCCTTATTTCAAATCTGTATTTGTCCATCATAGAGCCAAAGTTTTTCTTTTTTGTTGAGCTCAATTTTACTGTTGTTGATCATGGATCAGAAGCTGTTTTATTTACTTCAAAACAAATACAAGTATGACTCTTTCTGACACACGCGAGGCGACCGTGAATTCCCGATTAAAAATGTAATAAGTAGCAAAGACATAAAAAGCGGGCGATGCGTCTTTAAGCGACTGTTTGCATGAAAAGTCTTGTCACAACCTGAAAGCATTACTACCGCTTTGCACGTACGTAGGGGTAAGTGAATATGGTTGAGGTAGAAGCTGGTTAATTTTTCTCTTGGACAGTGAGAGAATGAAGCTGTTAACCGTGACCAGGGCCGCAACAGCTGCTATTTTCGGGGGGAGGGGTAAAACGGTTGTAATGTGATGTTGTGCCTAACAACTTAACATGTTTTTGAACATTTCGGGGGGGAATCGCCCGATTGCCCCTCCCCCTGGTTGCGGAGGCGATTTACGATCGTTACGACGATACAAGCCTATTGTAAATGGTCTTACCGGACACGAAGGTCCGCTTTTAATCGCAAACACTCGCTTTCATGCTTCGGTATGAAAATCACTTTAGCGGATTTACGACCCGGAGCGAAATGCGATCCCCCCTCGTTAAACTGTGCTTGTTTGACCACACTTCGCGACAAACCATACAGGACAGCTTTAAAGACGAATACAATCACGACATTTGACGAATAGAATCACGACATCAGGCAAAAGATTGATGTCCGATTTCAACCGCTGCAGTTTCTAATGGACTGAAGATTGCAAGCAGTGCCCAGTAATTAGAAAATCAGATGATTATCAGTTTTTCGCATGGCACACTCTTAGTTCCTTTGAAAGGCACAGTATACGAGCGAACGCTAAGGTCCCGAACAAGAAAAACGAACAGCGACGTCTACAGCAATTCGAGCACATGTAGCAGCTTCAACAGCTAAAATGATTTCGTTCAAAATAGAAGCGATCGCGCATTAGGAGGAAAACACAAAGAAACAAATGAACTGAAAGATAGCCAGTCTATAGAAGCATAGCGAAAACAGCTCAGTTCACTTTTCATACCCGCTCTTCCTCACTGGAGGATCGCGGGAACAGCATTCCTAGAACTCGAAATGCAACACGGTTTTCAACAACCTCGAACTAATAGGACTGCTAGCTCCACACCAAGGTGGGACCAAACCAAGTCGGAAATGTAAAGACGCCACCCGGCCCTTGGTCGGCACCTAAACCGCTTTTCCGCGGGTGCAGAAAACAGAATTCGTTTTGCCAACCTTTTATGAGGCATTCTGGTCACGTGACCGAACCGTCGTAGCTGGGATGTCTCGATTCGGAGAAGTGGTTCGACATTCAGGGCTTGGCGTATTTCGCAGGCGAGTACTCGTGAACTCTTCGCAAAAACCCCATCTCGGCCGCTTGCACATCAGATAGCGCTTTTTACATAAGATTAACGACCATAGGTGAGGATCTGAACAAACACCGATTTGAAAACTGACAGCCTGACGGCGTTTCAAAGCTTCCCCTTTTATGAACACGGGGCTAGCTCGTGTATTACGTTGTTTGCTTTACTGATTCGAGTATCAACGTCGCTGTTCTGCCTTCCGTCACTCGTGAATACCACCCCAAGGTACTTGAACGTCTTGACCTGCTACAGTGCATTTCCGCTTGCTTGCATCGTACGCTGAATTCAGTTCGCGACGAGGTTAAGTCTGCTACGACAGGAATCGACAACCTTTTTCGCACAGCAGACCGGTTTAAGCCTGGCATTATTTTGCGGACAGGCCCTCAATAAAATAATTAATCAATGTTTGGCATGTAGATTTATTACAACTCGTAAGTCATCATGGCGTTGACGAAGTGAGAGATCTGGGCTTCCTTTGCCGCAATTAGGTGCTCTGACCTCTATTATTATAATGGTCAGCGGCGCCCGCACTGTGTTCCTTCTGTCAGTCGTTCCAGTCACTTTTGGATCAACTTAGCCTTGGTTCCGCACGTAACGATAATACCTTCCTCACAGACCGGCACCGGGCCTCTGCCCGAACCCTGCGCTGCAGTCTGCCTCAACATTGCAGCAAACTGTCCAGCATATGATCAACGAAAGCAACGCGCAACAAGCACAGCGAAGAACAAACAGCGCGCTCGACTTGTTATGATTTGAACCGGCCCGTTGCTGCCGTTGCCAAGGCTTACTTTGACGTGCTCGGTGAAGCGATCGCAAAGTTGCTGCGTGCCGTCCTTGACCGCCGACAGGAGCGTGTAGAAGCGCTGGAGGTCGGCGGTGCGGTTTTCGGAGACGAGGAAGCTCAGGCCCTTGTTGAGCATGAAGCCGACGTGCGCGGCGATCAGTTGGCCTTCGACGCACGACACAAGGGGCTTGCTGAAGTACAGGAAACAAAGCAGAGGTCACCCGTGCACTTTCTGAGGACGTCGCACAAAGGCAAGTGGCCCGTGACCGAATTGGCCTTTTTGCGGTACGTTGCAAGTCACTGGATTTGAATTTTCAGTTCAACGAACAACTGCCATGTGTTCGCGGTAGAACTTAAAAAATGTCACATATTTCCTGACACACATGACTCGTACAAGAGGTTGGCGTCCATAAGGATAAAAGTCATAAGAATGGATATGACGGGAGCGTTCTTGGAATGGTTTTGGTTCATATTGTATCGGTATTACTTGAAATGTGGTACCAGTCTAGTTTACGCACACTAAAACTGTTTCATTTGTAAAGCGCCTCTGCCTGTGCTTGCTTGTCTGGGGGTTACACACGTAACTTTAAACGTCAGATGTTAGGGGTAAAACAAACCAGTGACGTTCGTGGGTGGCTGACATCCCACATTTACCCGGGCCCGTAGCCACGGGTGTAGTACCCCCCAAATTTTGTGACCCCAAAATTTTGTTGTGCCCAAGTTTGTTGTAAACATACAATGAAAACAAAAATCCTGCCCCCCTAAAAGTGTATTTTGTCCCTTCCCCAACTTTAAAACCTGGCTACGGGTCTGCATTTACTACTGCACATAGTCGTCGAGCTGTCGACTTACAGAGTCGAGGTGTCCATGCAGGTGATGCAGAGGTTCTTCTCTTCGGCGATGCGTCGCTCGACGTGCAGGAGATACTCGTGCACCTCGAGCTCGGCCTTCTTCGCATGACTCTCGCTGACGTAGAAGCGTTCCGTCTGTCTCAGGAAGGGCTTCTCGAACAGCGATGAATAAATCTGCGAAAAGAAACGGTTGAGCGCCCGGAGCACGTGACCTGCCCACGTGACAGACAGTCGTCATCGTTCAGACAGAGGCCGTTCAGAGCTGCAACTAACGAACCCATCGCACAAGTTACGCTTTTTCACTGTATGGAAATCTTCGCGCTTAATCTCTTCATGCCACTTGACACTTACACGGCCGGAGGGCAAAGCACAACAGTTTTGCTCAAAGAGAATAAAGTCAGTCTTGTCCTCTTCTTCGATTCCGATTGGTCACTTTTTTTACGAAATTACACACAGTTTTTAACCAACACAATCATTCAGTGGTAAGTGCTTCAACGACAAGTCCCGTTCAGGAAAATACCAAACATTTTATCACAACTTGCGCACGACTCACATTCAAAATGAATTGTCAGCACGCGCCATTCACAAACACGTTTTTCACCGTAGTTTGCAATCCACGCCAAACGCCTCCACCCCCTCACACACTAAATCAAAGACGAGACACTTCGCTGCGCAGGTACCTGCAAGTCGCCGAGCATGGAGAGGAGGTTTCGCAGCAGGGAACGGTCGATCGTGTCGCCTGTTCTCTCGCGCTCGATCAGGGCGAGCAAGCCGTTCAGGCAACGTTCTCGAACATTCTCCAGGCTCAGGACATTGTCACGGAACAAGTCCAAGCCCAAATCCCTGTTGACGACCGAACAATGAGTGAAGTGGCGAAGTCAAGCATCGAATAAAATCCGATAGGGGAGGTTTTTAGAAAGCTACGTATGTTGCTCCACTGTTTGACAACGCCAATATGGACGCCTGGAGAGGCTACTTCACCCCAAGATTGTACTTGCTGCCTCCCCAGGTTGGTTACCCTTTCACCCTTTACGTTTTCAATCACGCTTCGCACCTCGTATGTTCAATCGACCCAAAGAGACCCCCAACGCAACAGAACCGCCCCCCTTAGGACTTGTAACTCATCGCGCACTTCGCTGAACACTACGTCGGCATTAAATAAAACTAATTTTCAAAAAAGGTTACCGAATTTACTCGATTGTTAACCGCTCTCGAAAGTAAGCTGCACAAATGTTGTTCAAAAATTAATGTAAGCCGTTCTTGAACAGCGTTTGAGATGCATTCGCACACTAGTCCGTTTCGCCTTTAATTGACAACCCTGATAATGATGTTTACACCACTACACAGCTTTCTGTTCATCATAATCCCTCCTGTGACGGATGTGCACGTGATGCTGAAGAAAATCGAATGCTAATGAAGAGTCTGGTCCACAAAACGTAGCGAAGAAAAGACTGAGCGTCATCTACATCTTTCGATAAGGTAAAGAAATAAAAAATGTAAGCCGCCCTTGACTATAAGACGAATGAAATGATGAAAAAAAAGCTTTATAAGCAGCGGCTCACAATCGAATAAATACGGTAATCAAGTCAGGTTATCTGGTTAAATCAAACCCCGGAGTTGTTCGACATTGCAAATAAATTCGTTTTCGCAGGAAAAAATTGAAATGCACGACGCGCGGCCGAAAACCTCGGTTTCCACGCGTGGCATGCTTCGGCAAAGACCGGAAACAGTTTTTGCTTTCGGCATTCTTTGTCTTTGCTTTCGGCAAAGACCGGAAGAAGGTGTCGCTGCTGAACACGGTCGCGCGTTATATTGTCAATAACAGGGTCACTTCCGCAGGAAGTGCTCAACACTTGGCGATCGCACCGCTCACATCCGCCAGCACGCTGACGTCAGACCGCACCGATGTTCTAGAACTCTGGCCAACGCTTACGACACAGGCTTGTCCACGGGGACGGGTCAGTGGACTTCAATTTTTACCCACGTCGCACCGTAAGGAATTCTAACGTCATGCAGCGCGAATATGACCGAGCCGAATGTTATTGTTATACGCTCTCAGCACAACATTTATTAGACGTAGAGGCGCAGTGCCTTGGCGCAGTCACGCGACGTCTCCGAAATTAGGGTCGTTGGGAAACTTCTTGCGTGGTAACTGAAGAAGAGTTACCCGATCCTTATTGGCCCCCTTTACAGCCGTGGACCCTTAATTGGGTGATTTGGGGTGTCATATAACGAAAGCTTTGTAGAGGCTAGCTATCCACCTAATATCATGAGCTTCGTATTACAAGCTTCTTGGGAACCCCGTGGGATGACATCGAATAACAACAAGTTGCCATGGGATGGGATAAGACAAGACAATTTGTAAATGATACAATTTTAAGTGCACCATTTACAAGCTTGTCAAAACGCCCAAGCGCAAGCGACGATCCAACAAAAGGTTGAAACACCAAAAAATCGACAGCACAGGACCTACCAAATGGAGGGCAGCACTGAGCTTCGCAACACGTAGGTTCGATCCAGCACGAGGAATATGCACCGGATCATGATCTGCGAACACCAATCCGTGTGAATTAATTGAGTGAGCTGAGCTTCCGATACTGGGCTCGTCAAGCGTACGAGCAAGTTTCAGGAGCCGGCAGCCTTTGCTAAGTGTGTACCGGTTTCAAATTCTTCAGTGTGCCAACAACATACGCACTTTTATACAGGTCAAGATCAATATACCTTCCGTGTGAATCACAACAAAATCGACATGCAAAACTTGGGAGCTTCTGCGTGCATGGCACTGAGCCTCTTCTACGCAAATTGCTTGGTGTGCAAATAAATCATTGTCTTCCGCTAACGTAAATCTGTCAGAAGCTCTTGCATGTTATGCGGGAGACACAACGTGTGGGAACAGACAAAAAAATAGCGCTTTTGACATGAAAAGTAATTTTTTCAATTAAATCATCGGTCACAAATGGCTGAAATGCCAATATACTGACGGTGAATAAAAATTAAACCAACTTAGACGAAATCTAAGGTGGCCAATATTTGGCTTTAGTAAAAAACATTTCAGTGAGGAACATAAATAACACCAACTTCGAATCAAAGCTTTAACCAAAAGCGCAGCCAAGAGGTTGTTGGGGCTAGAAGTCACCCCTAGAAACTCAACCAAATACAAATACTGGTATTTCTTTATGCTCGGTGAGTTTTTCGCCAACCTTTTAGTTCGGGATCGGGTGCATTGCAGAAAGATCAGCGGTAGTGCTAGCAGAGGCGCCAACAGATATCTTACGAAATCAGACGGGTATAAATTTTCTAGGTTTGCGAAATAACCAAGCAGCTTTCTTCATTCCTACACAGTCGTACCAGCATCCACAACAAGAGCTGGTGTAAGCCTATCGTGCTTTACAGGCATAGAAATGTACGAAAGTGGGCAAGTCGTGGAGAAACGATCTACGACGGTACGTTTGCCGATGACCGAATCCAGTTTGAGATTCATCAGGCAAGCAAAACCAGTATGGGAACCTATTATTCAGGGAAGTGGTAAGTGTGCTAACGGCTGTGTGCTGGTCGACGTTAGCTATCCCGACTAAGTTGCTGTTTTTATTTGATATCTTTCTGCTTGAAGTGCGTCCAATAACAAGTTCAGAATCAGAAACACGAGAAATTTATTTTCAGACGCGTCAGCGACCATGCCGTGAAGTTGACAAGTCTAGAAGCGCTTCACTCCGTGGTCCAAGTAGAACGGAATAACTCACGGGTTCCCATTTGGGGCGTCGCTTTGAGATTGCAAGGGCGTCACAATCTTATACCCCGCTTAGATCCATCTTGCGTCTAAGAAGCTCTCAGGATTTTAATTCTATTTGCTACTTCGTACTTGGGCGAAGCTGGCTTTTCCGTTGTTGTGGCAACAAAACGAAATATCGCTCGGAGGTAAGCGTCGAAAGAAAAAAGGCGCTCAGCCGTTTCGAACATAACAGCGCGTTTCGTGTAACAACAAGCAAGCTATTGAAACGCGTTAAATAACAGTACGTGAATAGCCTTTGTGCAGTGCGTCGTTTGATTTCATGCATAGCATATGATTAGTGCTTCGGGGGTTTATGCATGTTGGGAACCACTGGATTAGCCAGTCAATCGAACTATCACGATTATAGCGTGTCCCACTACCACGCCCTGTCAAAGTGCACTTTTCGATTATTTCAATAGCACGCAATCGTTCAGCGACCCCCCCCCAGTCAAATCCTGGTAGCGCCACTGGTTACAACATACGGCAGGTTAAGCAAGTGGTCAAGAGTGGAAAACTTCGCTCAGCCGCACAATTGAACTGGCACCACGTGACCCGCCCGACTTCTTAAACGCGTCATTTGAAAAATGGAAGTTTGCAGCAGGCGCTCTGCATGTCTGCCGCTTCCGCAAGTTCGACACAAACCAGATAAGACGCTTTGCTTCGTCGTGTTGTTTAGACAGACATATGCAATTACCGTTTGCCGGCAATGATCTTGCCATTGCTGTTCTAGCCTGCGAAGGAAGAGCTCGCCGTCGACGTCGTCGTCGAAAACGTGGACTTGTCTTTGGATGTGAGCTTCGCACACGTCCTTCAACTGAATAACGACAAATTCTCGTTGTTTTTATTTCATATTATTTGATCCGGAAGCATATTCTTGCGGATAACAAATAAAGTTACAATTTGCTGAGCAAACCCTACGTTTGGATAATCAGCGTCCAAAAGACATAAAAAATCTGAGCGTACGGCGAAAATATCGCTTCATTTTGAATATTATGGAGATTGAAACGATAAAAAGCAAAGCAAAATGCTGGCAACACAGCAAAGCATAAAAACAAAACTTTTTGAAACGTTGCTTTCAAACCATGAACGACAAAGTTAACACTACATCTTTCATGCATATGTTTGCCATATTTTTGTGATTAGGTGTTCTACGCTACAGAAACAAAGCAAAAGCATCAATTGCTCAAGCGTCGTTTAAACAGGCACGGCATCAGTGAACTCCCCAGAGAACAGCGCCTGCAACCGAATCAAAACACATTTGCTACACATGCGCATTTTCGGCAACGTAGCTCAAAAACGTCCAAATATTACGTTACACAGGCGTGTGCTGACTTACCTGGGAGTAGAGATTCTTAGCGATCTTGTGGGAACAAAGGTTCTCCACGGCCTTGTACAACTCCTCCAATGTGTAACGAATGAAGGATGATCTAAAAACAACAGCTGGCGGTTACAAGATAAATCCACCCAAAGAAATATGTTTCCTTCACAACAGCAGACTTGTCGATCGAGAAAGAATCTGGTTGCAATTTAACTTAAACTTACATTTTCGAAACAACGCGCAGAAGACGCAATGATCATCACGAACTTTGACTCACTAGTGTTAATGGTTACTTCATAAGCGCCAGCGTGCACACGCATTCCGTTCTTTTCCAACAAAAAATCGCGTTTGAAATCTGTTCATTTACTAAAAGTCGATACAAGCACAAAGAAAATTAGGTTCCATTGCCACTCTCCTGCATCGTTTTCATTGTGAAAGGTGCTAACAAAGACAACCGAACCTGTGAATCGCAGAAACGGCTTCTTCGAGCTTTTTCCAGGTTTCAGCTTCATAATTGGCTGGTAACACTGGCTTCGCTAAAGTTGTAAGAAATTTACATTTTCAGCTAAAAAACACAATCAATTTATACCAAAATTCTACAAAACTGTGTAAATAATGCAGAATCACAACACGACTTTGTCATACCATCCTACGTAAATGGTTCTAACAAACAAGCACTGACAAAACACAATGCATTTGGTCATCGAACTTTTATACTGGACCTGATAACGATGGCAAAACCCCGTCAAATCACCGTTGCGACATGAATGGTATTTACACATGGTCAAATGAACTTGTCACTGTGCAAGTTTAGAACTGTCTGATCACAGAAATAAATGTCTGATCACATCACCAAATATCTTAATCCATCAATGCCCGAAATCCAAAAACTTCGAATTTTTCGGTTCTGCCGTCATATGTTATTCGAGATGATCTCCTGAAACTGGTTTTGAGTTGTTTTTCATGAAATTCATTTTCTAAAGTCTTTTTTTCTTCGGCTGAAAGCTGTATCACACGCTGGGCATTTAAGATTGTGTCAGCTGCTATTTTGGCCTATGTTGAACCGACGTTTCAAGTAGGCCTGTTTGCACAGGCGCAAATAACGGTGAGTTCAACCCTTTTGACTTGCCGAGCCGATAGAGCTAAGAGCTGCTCTAACCCTCTGAAGAAGCAGAAAGTATCCTAAGTTCGATTTTTAAAAATTCGGACACTTTTGGGTTTGAAATATTTTTGGTGTGACGTTACGACTCGGAATGGTTTAGAGCAGTGGTTCTCAAAGTGGGCGGAATCATCCCCTTGGGGGCGATTTTGAGGGGCAAGGGAGCAAAAAAACAAAGGGGGCGATAGGAGGGGCAAGTTAACACAAAGGGGGCAAAAATGATCAACCACTAATCTTTCATTGAGTTAACTTGAGTAGCCTACTATTATGACTTGCTAGTTTTTTGCAAATTTTAATTTACTATGACAGAACCGTTGGAGGTTGTTGCTAAAGCAATTTACTGTTAAATTTTTAAGCTGGATTGTCTTTGTGCCCAGCTATAGTGTGGATTGTTTTCACAAGAATTCCGAACGTCATATTATCGTCGTAATAGAATTGCTTAGTTCAACTATTTTAATGGCTTGGTTCAGCTTTTTAATACTTTCTTTAAATAAAATTCTTTAACTGTACTACCTTGTGTTTGCTTTATCAGGCTTGGGGGGCGAAAACAATGTGTTGAGAGTGAAAAGGGGGCGATGGAATAAAAAAGTTTGAGAAACACTGGCTTAGAGATTTTTGGACAACGTAATCTGGACCTGAGAAAAACGTTGAAGTGGCAATTTAATTGTTTTTTCTTTTAAAAAAACTAGGCAAAAATCTGCATTTTCATAGCCCTTGATTGGCCATCTAGTGTTAGTGATTGGCAAGTTATAGCCAAAAAATCAATAATTAATTAAATCAATTCGTTATTTTAGGCCAGGGGTCTCCAAACTTTTTTGTCCGAGGGCCACATGAAGTAATACAGAATATTGTCGAGGGCCGGATGTCTTACGCAATGAGATTGTTGCGGGATATGTTATATTCTGCCAGATCAAAGACATTTTCGTAAGTACTGTATATTATTTTTTCATCATTGGCAAAATGGCTTCGCTGGCTGCATCTGGCCCATGGGCTGTAGTTTGGAGACCCCTGTTTTAGGCCATAACTGTCTGGGTGAAGTTCCACATTGCATTTTATGCAAACGAATTTGGTGAATTTGCCACATGCAGCACACATTCTATGAGTATCTGTGCAGTTTTTTGTCCACTAGACAATCTTTTCCATCTAACCTGACAAAGTAAAGAACTTTTTTGTTTGGTGACCAACACCTTCTTGCTCCCACATTAGGTCCTGCTAGCAAAGAATCACAGTCTGTCTTGTGAAAACTAACAGTTAAATCCTTCAGTCAACACATCTGCACCATAACCAGCCTTTTGGGCAGAATCTAAGCAATGACCAATGACACTTTCTTGATTGGATCCATATACGGTAAAGTCCTGTCAACCTACCAAAAGGATCAACTCTTCCCATCTTTTTACTGTAAAGTTTGTAGAGGTATGGTAGAAGAACATTATCTCCTATTTTTTCTGTTTCAATGTTTGTACTTCCCGACTGCAAACAACTCCATGCCCATGAGATTAGTTATCATTGTGGCATAGTTCTTGTCATACCATCTCATCAAACTGATTTTTTGCATATCTTCAACTGAGCAGCAGGCACCTCTTTTGGACTACGTTTAGTGAAACAGTAATCAACAGGTAGTGGGTTATTCTCCCAGTAATATGCTAGTGCCACAAAGTATTCACAACAAACAAATTGTATTATAGGACACTGCCACAGTTGTCCCCAAACTTTTTTGTTTGATGGCCACATAAGCTATTACACAACAGTCCAAGGGCTGGACATCTTACGTGAAGTGACTGTTTCGCAATATGTGAAATTCTGCCAAATCAACAAGCTTTTCGTAAATATATTATTTTTTTATCATTATTGAAAAAAGGCCTATGCCAGCTGGATGAAATGGCTTCATGGGCCGAATCCAGCCCGCAGGCTGTAGTTTGGAGACACTGATGTAGCACAAAATGATTATCAAACTTCGAATCAGTTGGGGTCTTGTCTAACATGTTCCATCCAGCACTTTTACCTTGCATATCATGGCCAACAGTAGAACCTAGGATAGGGGAGAGTCAAGTTGGATAATACAACTGTGTCTGTATGCCTAACAACACTACTGATCTTGCAAGGCAAGGTTGAAGTACCGGGCACTTGAAGTACCGGGCAGACTATTCTTGACCTGACCCATGGTTCTGACTCACTACATCTATAACCCAACACTTCTTATTGCAACTTTTAAAATTTATTTTGAAAAAGCAAATCTTTGGAAATCCTAGTCTAACTTCTAAATCAGTGGTGTAACTAGAGTTTTGAGCCATGGGGGGTAAAAACATAGCTGAAAGGGCCTACTGGCTACCATAGGGGGTCACTAACCCACACTCAGAAAATAGTTTAGAAATGATAGTGAATCTGGATGTGGATGTCTCTAGCCTACTAGCTAAAAAACGAAAAACACAAAAAACAACCTACTGAAAACAAAAAGAATATTAAATATCAAACTGTAAATTAAGGGGGGCTGGTTTTTACATTTAGCTTGCCAGGGGGAATGGCTCACCTCCCTGTACCTCCATCAGTTATGCCACTGCTTTAAATATCTCAAAAGGCACTTGTTATTGCCCAACATACATTTCATACACTGTGTAATGTGTTTTCCAACTGAAAATATCAAAAGCTAGAAGAAAACTTCTTGAAGTAAAAGAATGCTTACCATGCTAGCAAATATAATCACTGGATAACTGATGTACAGTATTACAGATATTTTCTGTGTAAGAAACCTCACTAGTCAGAACCTACCCCTAAATTTTTCAATTTTAAAAACCTACTTATTTTATTGTTAAAATTTGACAAACTTGTTACTTTTTCTCATGGGTTATAAACTGTCTCTAGGTAGTAACATACCAACCACAAATGATAGTGAAATGTTTTTAGTTTTCCATTTATCTACATTTTAAGAAGGTCACTTTTGCATGTGAACAATCATGTACTGGGCATTAATGGGTTAAGAGTAAACTGAGGCATCTAGATATAACTAGTTGAAAAATTCTTCGACTCAGTAGTTGATCATCAACACCTCAATCACTACAAGCATTTCAACCCTGAGTTTCCAAGCAAGAAACCAAGCTAAATAACTAGCTTTTGGAAATGATGTGCCTTCTAGCAAAATGCCAAATTTTCATAGCTGGTGCCTGACAACATAGGAATAGGAACCTGAATCAGGGGCTAACTTATGCATAGTCTGCAAGATGAGAAGAGAAAATGCTTCTAGTTGAAACAAGAAAACACACGTCAATATCATTAAACTTTAAAAACCAAATAAAACATGAAGAGCTGAACTGTTTGCATGAATTCAAGTGCTGTTTCGGTGAAAAACTTGAAATAATGTTGAATTTACAGCGGCAACAACCAAACGTTATTCTACATTGTCTGAACTTTGGTCACCATTACAAATTCGTATATTGCATTACTTTCAGATCTTTTTCCTAGTTTAATGTTTACACTTCAATACTAATTCAAAAACATGGCAAAATCATGCAATAACTACTTACCTTTGAAATTTTTTATTGTTAGTTTTTTGGCATTAGGTGTTTTTGCACCTATAGTCATTGATGTTGGACCAACATGTCGAGATATGCCATTCTTACTTTGTTCTTTATTTGAAGTGCTGTGTGGATCACCAGACATGAGTCTGAAAAGAAACCATTTAACACTAAGCACTGTTACACAGATTAACATTACAGTTTTAGTGCAGCTCCTCACAAAATTGTAGAGTTGATGCTGGCACTTCCTAGGAGATAAAAAAATCTTCACTAAAATTGTGTACTGAAATTGTGTCAGATTTTGGCTAAGATCATAAAATCTTACTTTCCTGGGAAGGCTCAGCATTAGTGGTAATTTTTTTATTGACGCTTAAATGCATTTTTTAATTTTCAAGCATTGGAAGTTCACAATGTTTTAAAATTTTGCAAGCAGTGTCATCATGAACATATGCAAAATGCTGATAAAAAGAGGTTGCTGTCCAAAACTTAATACTTAAAAAATGACTGAAGCCTAAAGTTGACCTTAAGCCTTAAGTTGAAATCCTTTTCACAAATTCAAGGTTAAACTCCTTATATAAGTTTTGACAAAACTAGTTTCAGAATTTGCTTGAAGGGGCATTAAAAATTACTAAATATATCCTCCTAGGAGACAATAAAAGAAACTCCCATACGTACTTTAAGTCTGCAAATAAGTTTCTTCTACGCTACCAAAGTAAGTGGAACAGCCATAACAGCCCTACTCAGTGAATAATTACCATTGAGCTTTTATGTTCACAACCAACTGGGCACATGCAATGCGTTGAGGAGCAAACTTCCAGACCAGTTGGGACTTCTCTCAACACCTTCGCTGCCAGGACAGTTCGTGTGAATGATGTTTCTAGTGTCGCTTAGCAACTCAATAACTTGCCGGCCGATTGTGCTAGAGACCTGTTCAAACCCTCAAAACACAGAAATTCTTCTAGATCAGATTTTTAAAAAATTTGAACGTTTTGGGTTTCATTTTTTTGTGGGTGACGTCATAAGTGGGGGTAGGTTTAAGCCTTTCAGGCCGAGGTCGTCAGGCACTGGGCCAAACCTCTAGATGAAATTTTTTGACTTAAGTTTTCCATGGAAACTACACTAAAATCCAAGTTATTTGAACCTCTGATTGGATTTCTGCCATTTCTGGTTCAAATGTTATAGCCAAAAAACTTGATAGGAATAAAAGTTACCCAAAAAGATTTTTTACCCAAATTTTGGTTATTTTGCCATAGCTTTGGAACCCCAAATATTAGAAAGCCTAAGGCTCAAAAGACTCAGATTTTAGCCTAGTTTCTACTAAAAACTTGAATCAAAAAATTCCTTCTAGCGGCTGGTGTCCACTGTCCAGGGCCTGGTAACCTGGGCCAACCAAAATGGCCTGAAACCTACCCTACTTATGATGTCACCCAAAAAAATGAAATCCAAAAACAAATATTTTTAAAATGGAAACTAGAAGACTTGCATCTTCTGAGGGTTTGAACAGCTCTCTAGCACAGTGTTTCTCAACCCCGAGTCCCCGGACTCATTTGAGTCCGCGGAAGGCTCTGGGTGAGTCCGCAAGCACTAGGGGCAAACAAGTTTTCTGCAATGCCCT
>JGI24158J21664_10004392_pt1 | contig 18142 bp, 16 predicted proteins | sample Ectturendosymbi3_FD_21664 | JGI IMG/M metagenome (IMG submission 21664)
ATGACAACCTAACATGTGATCAACATTTGCCATGACAACCTGAAATGTGACCAACATTTGCCATGACAATCTAACGTTTGACCAACATTTGCCATGACAACCTAACATGTGATCAACATTTGCCATGACAACCTAACATGTGATCAACATTTGCCATGACAACCTGAAATGTGACCAACATTTGCCATGACAATCTAACGTTTGACCAACATTTGCCATGATAACCCAACATGTGATCAACATTTGCCATGACAACCTCGCATGTGACCAAAATTTGTACTCGGCGATCTTTTTCTGCGAAGTTCCGTGTTTTTTTTTTTTGGCAAAATGTCCCTGAACAGCATTTTTTCTATGAAGCCATTTTTAAAAAGCTTTTGTCACGCATTTGTTTGCTGCCATGGCAATGTTGCGTGGTTGTGCAGGTGGCCTTCTTCATCATCCAGTACCTGTTGATAAAGCCGGAAGAGTTCCGGGCCAGAGTGCGCCATTTTGTCCAGGAGGTCGACAACAACGAACACTGGAACCAAAACGGCTGGCACGCGAAGCACATGGCCTACCACCAGGTGAGGTCAGAGCGACGCTAACCATGATTCATTGACAAGCGAAATACTTCATTTCTTCCAAGTTCCATGGTTTTTCTGAAAAAAAAGTCTGACTAGAACGTGAAGCGAGTAACGTCCAAACTCGTGCAGTTCGACGCAGACACTGTTGGTGCAACTTCTTCGTTAGGCTTTGCATTGTGTTGCGGATTACTTGCGAAGTGCACTTTTCAAAGTTGTCTATGCACGGGCTGTGGAAGCCTCGTTTCGGTGGCAAACAACGTTTTGCACAAATCTGAACACAAAAATTAATCATCGAAGGAGAATTATTTATTAAATTGAGCCGTTTCCTGCAAAATCTCAGGGGCGACGGCGCCAAAGGTGTCCACGGCCTTTCTTATGAGTTCGGTTTCCGAAACTACTTACCATGCCGAACCACTTCACGCTGGAACACGATGTCGAGCGTTCATTGAATGTTATTTTTCGTCGCAGAAATTCCCGGAAATGTTTTATTTCGAAGGATTAAGGAAACACTGTTCCGGTGTCGACCAACTTGGAGCAGGTACGTTTGCGGACGCACTTGTGACCGAACAGGTGCACGCTTTGTCCAAGTTGTACTTGGTTTGCATTAAAAAATAAGCATTTATCTGTTGAAAGGTGTCCCTTCGCCGGTGAGAATCAGTTGCTTTGATTTTAACAGAGTATATATCTCGCCAGGCGCGAAGGCATGCTCTGCTTATGTTAAATCAGTGGTTCCCAACAATTTTCTTATCGCGTACCGCTTGGGGGTCCGGTACTGCCACCACGTGTTACCTTGTTCCGGGAAAACTCATTCCACCTAAATGTCATTCGATCAAAAGTTTAGAAAACTAGACTTGCCACAAAAGCGACATGTATAAAATGGCCGTGAGAATCATAATGGCCATTGCTAAATAACAATAGAAAAATTACGCAGAAATGCAAGAAATTGTTAACAGAACCGACAATTAAAAGTAAAAGCTGTGAGTAAAGCTTTTCTTTTGTGTGTAAGCAAAACAGAACGTAGGCCTACTCGCGAACCACAGTCTGGAACCACTGTCTTAAAATAGAGTATACGAATAGTGAGGTTTTTCAAGTTCATTTTCTTACATATCTTCTTATTCGCCAGCACTTAATTATCCCGAGAAAATGGCGGAGAGCCGCGAGGAGAATTTGTTCAGACTGTTTTCTGTCAACATTTTGAAAACCTAAAAAGAATGACGACTTTTTTGGCTTCGAGAGACAATTGTTACTTGACTAGCCTAAGTTAACATTATACTGGCAGCAATGCGGGTGTTTTTGTTGAAATCCGAACTGCCCACCAATCACTGAGCTTGAGCTCGGTTTTCTGCAACATGTCGCATCAGCGGCAGCTTTTGTTTTCCGTCCCAGACTATACCAGATACACTGCGAATCAAAACGCATTCGACCATGCGCGTCGGAGGGATTTTTTCCAGTGGGAGGCCACGAGGAGATTTTTCCAAATTTTTCTAAGAAGGGGCGAAAAGTGGTGAAATTTGTTTTTTTCCACACGAAACTAAGAAGACAACCTTTTTTTGTTAAAATTTTCAAAATCCAGGGGGAAAGCCCCTCCCTGGTCCCCCCTTCCGACGCCCATGCATTTGACACTTCATTTTGACCAGCAACTGTCGGAATCAAGAACCTCACGTCCAGAGTCCTGGACTTGAGTTTCCGATCCACCCGTCTAGAGCTGGCGCCAGGTATTTTATTTGATGTCATTTCCACATTCGAAAATGTAGGGAACTTTAACTGATAACAAACGAAGCGAGGAAAGAGCGCAAGATAGCCTCATCGTGAATAGAAACGCCTGACCGTGGACTGGACTAAGTTAGAAATCGTAGTTTTTACAAAAATGAGGTTGAACTTTCGCGCCTCAAATGCGTTGTTCAGTACGAAATTCTGCGGATGACACCAATAAGCTGAGTGTGTTTTGAGAGCGTTGTGGTCACGAAATGTTTGGCATTGTGTGGCGTCACAAGTTTCTTAATTTTTTTTGAAGTAGTTAGTCGACGATGTCGTTCGTGAAACTACTAAATTTTTTGAACCAAGCGTACAGTACTTGGATAGGTACAAAAGGGAAATTGTCCTACACGTAAAGTGGAACAAGTTGACCTTTTTACCAAACAACTAAGTCGCTTTCTTCACCAAACATGCAACCGAACATTTAAAAAAACATGAAATAAACTTTGGCTGTGCCAGATTTTCTTTCCAGGAGATCACAGATGTCCTAACCAATGGGGTTAGTTACAAAAATCTAGAAGACTTTTTTAAAATCTGGATTAAGTTTCAAGAAAAGCAAGAACGACATTAATGTTCTACCATCAAAAGGTTCGCCTAATCATTGTATTGCATGCGTTGGGAGGCAAAACTTGAATTTAAACGAAAAAAACAGAAGCACAACAAAGAAAAGACGGTCTTCATTGCAAATCCTGACGCACAGGATCAGTGTTAGGAAGTTTCTGTGAAACAAACCAGCGACTATCGACATGTGGAACGTACTTAATGAGTACTTGAATGTCATGGTAGTATTTATGACTTACCGGAACTCCATCAGGATATACCACAGGCAATGAATTGGTGTNCTGCCTGGAATCCTGAAGCTCCACTGTGGTTACTTCGCCATCAAGGAATGAATGTCGNTAGTGGAATCCAGAAAAACCTCTTCCGCATACAACTTCATCCATTTGAAGAAGTTTCACCGGTCTGTCCCTGAAATCATTTTTGGNTTCGAATAATTTTCTGCAAGCTTTGAAATGTCCAAGATATCTTTTTCCTCCACTTGGTAAGCATGATACAGTTTTGACTTGCGTGCGGGTTTCATAAAGTGAATATACAGCTGAGGGCTTGTGATAGCTACAGCTGCTTTCTGTCTTTTCTCTATATGACTGACACCACCATCATTGGGAAGGTGTGAATTACCACTACACGTAAGTCTGTGAGTGATCTTTTCTTCAGTTAAAGTGAATCCTCAGTGACGATAGACATCAAAAGACACATGATGTTCCAGTTTCGATTTTGTCCACCACAACTGTCAGACAACAACACAAAAGCAGAACAGTTTTGCGGTAAAAACTTCAGTACACAGCTGCATGTTTCTCTACTTCCACGTTTGACTGCTACCTCCAGCCAGCAACACTCACAGCCTTGCTTTTCAGCAGTGTAGTGAATTCCAAGGTTATAGAACCACAGCTGCCGCAGGTAAAAGACTGCATCGGTCTGCAAGCGAGTGAGGGTTTGCGTTTTTTGCATATCATTTCATTTTCATTTTTTTCATTCAGTTTTTTCTGGAAGGAGACACGCATATACATCGAACGAAAGTGTGCACTTTTTCGAGCAATCCTTTCTTTACACCTCATTTGCTTTTTGAGCTTCTTTGTGGTGTGCAGCGAACAACTCATGTTGGCCACAATTCGAGAACTCATCGCAAGTAGCATAACAGTTAGTTGAAGATGTATGAACTCCTAGAGTTTTTTTTAATCCAGTTTTTATCCAGAAAACTAAAAAACTCATGAAGGCACCGCGAATAATTCAATATTGTTTCATTCTTCTGTCCACAGTTGATATGCGTCGATTTTGTAAACTCCAGGTGATAAATATTTTACTTTACTCTTATCTTTGTAGTGAGACTTGTGTTTTTGAAGTCGACCGACCAACCGGCACAAGCTTTCCTTGATTTTCTCTGCAACACGTGGGTGATTTTTCTGCTTCCTCCTTTGATCAGTAGGCATCATACGGTTCTCCTGTTTCTTAGCCAATACTCTGTTAAATCTTCTTGAACTGATGCGAAATGCTGCTTCAAAAACTTTCACATATCGGAATTTTATTGACGTTATATTCTCTGGAATATTGCTTTTGGCTGAGATTTTCTGAGAGTCATTTGGGGATCTGAATCTTCGTGACTTTTTAGGAAGAACTTTTATGCAGTGTACAGATTGTAATTCTGGGTGTTAAAACCGCCCGGTTTCCAAGCTCTTCACATTGCTTTTTTCATTCTTCTACTGTGAAACAAGAGCATTTTTGCAGCGACGGTCATACTGAAAATCTTCACAATAAAACTTGGTTATATTTAAAGCTGACTACCTCTGTATTGCTAACAGAAACTGCATCAGTTAGCTCACCCACAAGTTGTTCTTCGGGCATAACTTTAATTCCTTCTTTGGTTCGTTTCTCGTGCTCTTGGCCAGAATTAAGCTTTCTTCTGCTGTCAAAAGGTTCTCTTGCACCCGATGTGTGTTACCTTAATTATACCATATGAAAATTGTGGCCAAGAATAACAGTCTCTACGCTTTGCTACCAGTATTTCTGCGCTGAAGCTGACCCTTTTCGTGGATTACTACGTTTCCAGCGCGAATATGATCCTAGCAATAACTCTTCCGGTCTTCTCAAGTCACTCCAAGCTCATACGCGTCTGCACCAGTGCTTCCACGCACAATCCTGCATCAGGAGTCAGAACAACAAGGTCCACTCGTGTGCATGATGTTGGTAGCTGGGGACAGGAAATGAGACGGACCATTGTTTCTGCCTCCTCACAGAAGCAACTGGCATCAACATCGTTTTAGTAACCCCACTTGACCAGATTGGCTCAGCAGGGGCCCATCGCAGTTCTCAGGCGGTTTAGACAGGCCCACAAAGGTTGCATCTCGCTAGAGCCAGGGGAGATGATTACTGTGGACTCTGTGGAGCGATGGCCAATAGCTTGTTTGATTTTTCAGCGGTTGAGGGCGTTTACTCACTGGAGGAAGCTGTGCCCAGATTTCAATCTTTTATTTGGCATTACATGCTTGAAAAGAAGTCGGGGATCGTTTTTCTGCCTTAATTTTTCTTGTTGGGATGCTACAGTTCTTTTGATGTACGGAGGAGCTGTGCCACATAACAGCGATAGCGCGGAATGCGCAATTCCGGGTTGGGTGTAACTTTGAGGCGTGAGTCGATCATAAGTGTAGGAGCAGGCAAATTTTTGGGGGTGCGAAGGAATTTAGCCCGGATTCTCCCAAACTAGCCGGAAAAATACTTCTAAAAAGTGACCTCCAAAAAAAGCTCTTCATGTCAATTCGGGCGCCAATATTTTCAAATCAAAGCATGTTGGGCGCCATTTTTGCTCAGATTTAGAAGGTTCTCAGAGATTTTGCCCGGATTTTCAGCAAATCAATTTTGGTGGTGCGGTTGCACCCCCGCCTGCTACGCCAGTGGAGTCGATCGACACCAAACAGGAGAAGCATAATCTGCGGCAGAGAAACATAGAGCCAGGGCCGTAGTACGGATTGTTTTCACATCAGCACCCCAATCTTTGCGAGCTTCTTGAGTATGCTGTTCCNAGGCTCCCTTTGCTTTGGCTTAAGGATGCGTTCTTTGTAGGTAAGATAGCAGTCCCGGGTAACGTCGAAATACACAGGCTTCCATGCATGTTGAAGATTTTCCCCATACTAACCAGCATGTACTTTTGGCGACTTCATTTGGGGGTCAATGAAGGAGCATTTACGTCGTGCCCCTGCCAGATACCCCATATCTGCGTATCCTTCAACCACAATTGGAAGTCCAACTCGTCTGATAAAGCAGTCAGCGGTGGATTCCTGACGCTTGTGACTAAGATCCGCACCTAATTACAGTCTAACACACAAAGATGACAATAGAAATCTTTGCCTGACCTTCATTAAAACATTGATAAACATGCACAATGTATGTACGATAACACTGCAAAGCATAGTGCAGCGTAATTTCATCTCGCCTATGTACTGTAGTTTCCATTTTCTTCAACAACGTAGTAAGTGTCTTCGTCATCTTGCTGCTTGAGTTTGTTGAACGGTTGCGCATACAGACCTGCGACTGTTGCGATGAAGCTCATTTCCTGCCGTAAGTTCGATTGTCTTAGGAACACTCGTGAAGTCTGTATCTTTTAATTTAAATTTTCCAGTAGCAAATGTTTGTTTTTCTTCAACTTCATCATGTGCGTCTATCACCTTGACTACGCTTTAACTTCTGAGACCACTGTTTACGCCAACCATGACATTGGCATTATCAGTTCCTACACCAACAAGCTCGCTTACTTTTAACATCAATCCTTAAACAGTTTTTTTCTGCGTTGAACATGGCTTCAGCTATGCAGTCACCTAGCGCCACGAGCTTTTAAAATGATGAAACAAGCTTTGTTTGGTAGCGCTAAAATACAACACAGCAATTCCCAAACACTTGCTCATACCGATGCCAATCGATTCATTCAGCAATGCGCTCGTTTCTCAGTTCAGCTTCAAAATGTGGGAACAGAACATTTTGTACGGTGAAGGTGTATATTAGAAGCAATTTTGCCGTCTGAAAAAGATGCTCTGCATGCCTCTGTGAGATGAACACGAACATACAGCAACCAGTGCAGTGCTCAGATGCATATAAGCATTGTCTTGCCTCAGCCATCGAAACATCATCTGATTTTCTAGAAGACTGCGCAATTATATTTACACTCAGCATAGCAGAATCTTTTTTAATGTCAGCATGTGGAGCTTGAAAGGTAATTCTGCAGTATTTGCACAGTACTTCACTAGAATCGCGTGGTTCTTCAGCAGTCCAGTCTTCGCGTTTATGGATCAATCAACCATTCGTTCCTAAGCCTTTGCGAATAAACCTTAGTATTTGTTACAAAGCAATTCACTTCTGGCTCTGACCGCCACACGCACTGCAAAACAATTCCGCTTCTGGCTGGCACACGCACTCCCAGCCTTCAAATTTGTCTTTCGCTTTTCCTCAATCCTTTCATCCTTCGCAGGAATGGACTCCGGTCACGTGATAACAAAATTTTATGCAAATTGCCAAAAGCAGACAGACTTTTACAGAGAACACACCTGATATAATATGGAGTGAAACATATTTAAAAACACTAAAAACAAACTATGAACTAAATCGAAAAAAAACAAACGGTTGCAAAATAAACCAGATTTGGATTCAAAAAGACAAAAATGGCAACACTGGTTAAATGTGTGGACCTGCTAACAATGTGACCGCCGTTCTGAAATAAATAAAGACATTATTGTGATTCAACAACCAACAACGTTTAGTGCATTTTTGAAATCAAGCAGCAATGTTGCTAACTTCCTACCTCCTAATGATTACGACAAAGCTGCCACATCGTCTATAATGTTGATGGACTAATGTTTATTAAAACAGAAAAGCCACTAAGTCATTAGGTGCGAACTAAATCTAGCATGAGATGCTTGAAGCTTTTTAAAAAAAAGGTAATAACCAGAATTCAAATGTGCATGGTTCATTCAACGAAACAGCAACTTTAAAATATGGACTGTTTGTAGACTGGCCCATCCAAACATAGTCTACTATATTGCTTGATACTGGGAAAATAAATGAACCATGTTAACAAGCGCCAAATTGTTTTTATTTGTTGCTGAGCTTTGAAAATTTGTGATAAGAACAATTTAATGCTCTTTCTTCCTGTAATAGTTATATCTCGATTTCGGTCCAAATTCACTTGGTCCGCTCTACGGTTAGGCGGGAATGATTTAACCCCCAACTGGACAAAGCGCTCCGACGCCGAGTGCTCAGAACCGGTTTCGCGTCCTCTCTGCTTCAGCCTTATCAGTATTTTCTTCCTGCAGCTTCCATGGACACTCCCCACTACTTGCCAGTCTACTTCAGCAACATCACTCTGCGCTTCCTGCCTGTCCTCGATCTGGTCATTCACCGCTGCTTGGAGTTGCTGCCTCAGAACAAGTGGCTTGAGCTGTTGCTGGAGCACATTGGACCCCTCTACAAGTTCCACGGTAATTCAGAGATGCTGTTGTTTTTGATATCCTTTGAAACACGTTCTTGAACTCATTCAGTCGCGCCCTCTTTTGGCGTTAGTCATTGATACTCGCGTCACACCTATTGCGTCACAATGAAACACAAAACCAGAACAACAATTTATTTGCCATTAATCCTTCTTTTCGACAATATGTCGCTTACATACTCGCGCCCCCTTGCGGAATCTCTCACACCCCCCAGTTCAATAACCCAGGCTCTGCAACGTTCATTTGTCCGTATTTCACTTATGAAACTTGCACTCATTCAAGTTATTCGTATGAATGTTGGGCGTGATCGAATTATGTCGTTCGACTGACTTGCTATAAAGAAATTGATTGGATCTGATCGCAATAGCTGCACTTACTAAACTAGATTCCTTCGAGAACATTCCACTGCTGTAAGTCTGTAGAAACCATTATACTTCCTTCCCCCAAACCCTGAACCCGTTGTTCTCTTCTCACACAGACCACCCCATCAGCTATCTGTTCAATACTCTCAGCTATTATGAAGAAAAACTACGCGACTTGCCAAACTTGAAGAAAAAATTGGTTTCCACTATCATCGGATGGCTATCGGTGTGTTCTGTGTTGCCAAGACGTGCTGAGAACGTGTAAAACGTGTTATAGAATGGTTGGTGTTTTCTTATTGAGGGCTTAAGCGTGGTTGGATGATCTGGGCAAATACTTGGTCACTGTGTGGTTGAAAAAGGCATTTTGGCAAAATTAGCTTTTACTGAAAGGCTGTGTCCAAACGACCGTATCTTGTTTTCGCCTTGGAAAGACTAAAAACAACGTATCAAAGAAAAGTGATGACCTCTGCGAAATATGTGACCACTTCTTTACATGTCAGTTGCTTCTCAGAGTAAACGATTAAAGTGGCTACGAATTATTTTGCGACCCGAAGCCCTAGCTCAACACTGATCATAAACCCTAAACCTCGACATTAAATGCTAACTGTAAACCTCAACAGTAATTGTTAACCCTAACCTAATCCAAAACCCCAACCCTGAATCTAAACCCATGTCTACTTTTCTAAACTTTTTAAGAATGTACAGCAATAACGGTTCCAAAAGTTGAAAACTTTCAACATACAATCTTTTGTGAGAAAGAACATAGTGTCTTGTGCACTGTCATGAAAGCCAGTGCAACCAAGGTATGACTCCAACCAGGAACCCTTTGCACAGCAGTGCTCGTTACCACGCTGGCGGTGGGCGAACGCTGGCGGTGGGCGAACGCTGGCGGTGGTGCGAACGCCTCCAATTTAGTTTTATATCTGTCACAAAACCAGATACGAGACACGGTTTTTTAGTCCTTCGAAACCGAAAACCAGACACGGTCGTTTAGACATTACCTTGCTGAGAATGCTCAAAGATCTATTCTATATTCGTAAAAGTATTTCATTTAAATAACGCAATGCAATTGGATTACATCGCCTCCCATCGCATCACTTTTTGCGATCGATGAAAACTATCAAGAACTGATCCCAAACGAACACGTTTGGGGCGTGCATGGTGCCAATGATAAACTCGGGCGTGCATGGGGCCAATGATAAACTCGGGCGTGCATGGGGCCAATGATAAACTCGGGCGTGCATGAGGCCAATGATAAACTCGGGCGTGCATGAGGCCAATGATAAACTCGGGCGTGCATGATGCCAATGATAAACTCGGCGTACATGGTGCCAATGATAAACTGCATAATCTCAGTGTGCTTATGAACCGGGCGTGCTGGACATGCTGCTGAGTAGTGGAGGACGGTTTTGAAATACGTGCAAAAGCCGAAAGACGCGATCATGGACACACAGGCAAAGAAACAGCTTCTCCGGCGAACTGAAACGTTTGCATCGCCATTCGACGTTTCGTCAGATTTGTGCCCCACCAGGGGGGGGCAAAAGTTAGTGGTAATTGTTGTGCGCGCCACGTACCAAGTTGCCTCTCTGCTTTTATCACGACTTGTTCGCCCTGACTGACGAAGGCAGGTTGTTGCGGAACGTTGCCTGATGAATGAAAGAAAGGTTTTAGTTCCACAGAAGAACTCGTTTTCCGTTTATTGTGCCACATGTCTGAAATCAGTGGAGTAATGCATTGCATTGCGCAACGTCTTCACTCCCACACGCAAGGCGCTAGACTTTAAACATGCATCGCAGTAACAAGGTTCACACAAATACATGAGAGAAGACGAGGATATATATACGTGGTGGTAGTGGAGTGTATACGCTTGATGGCGCTAATACATTTGCTTTGCTGAAACACTAGCTTTTAAGACACACGCATGAATGACGCCATCGCGATTTTTTGCATTATAATGCAATAATGCGATGCCTTCCAGGTACGTCGATTTGTAGAGAGGGAACCGCGCGATATGTTTCTCGCCAAACCGATTCCAAAATACTTTTGCATTTGGAAATTTTACCTGTTGCTACGCAACGCAGCCCATTCGCATTTCTTGTTCGTTTGTCTATTCCTTGTCCCTTATTTTTCAGGACAGTGGCCCGGGCGAATGGTCCTTGTCCCGGGAATTCGTAGCCAGCTATCTTCGTTCCAACGACCCTCAGTGGATCCCTCCGCAAAGTTACTATTGCAAGCTGGTCAAAAGACTTGTCGACAATATCTTTTACATTCTGTGTTGGTGGCGTAGTTAGCTTGGAAATATGCTCTGCTGGCGAACGCGAACGATTGGCGACGATGTTTGGTTGAATTTTGGATCGTGGTACCTGTCTGGTCATGGACGTCGGAAGGGGGGTGCTGGGGAGCTTGCTCCCCGGATTTTGAAATTTGATATTTTCCTATTAACTTTTAAGTAGAAAATTGTTTTTTTTGTTTGTTTCGAGTTGGTGAAATGTAATTTCACCACTGTTGGCCCGCTCTTAAAAAATGTTTTTGGACCCCCCTGAAAAAATCCACTTTTTCCCCCTCTGAAAAAAATCCCTCCGAGTCCCATGTACATGGTGACGTATAATGGTAGCGGTGGGCTTGGCTTGGATGGTTAGGATCTTGAAATTTGGCCAAGGCTTAGATCATGGGTTCCCAACATTTCTCTGACCATGTACCCCTTCAGCATTTCGACAGATGATCGTGTGCCCCTAAAATTTTTTAGTCGTTCGTAAAATTTTTGTTTGAGCAAAAGCGCGTGCTTTTCGCCTTTATCGCACTTCGTCTTTACGATCACATTTTCCTTAACGCCGACATCAAGCATTGGCGGCGACGGCGCGCCTTCTTTCACGCCGCGTGACTGGCGATTCAACGAGTTCCCGAACGCTTGTGCGCATGCGCTTCAGGTCACGTGCGTAGAAGCTCTCGCCCTCCCCATTCCTGCCCAAGTTGTCGGACAGTCCATCATGAATGTTGTGTTGAAATCGTGAGTAGCGCACAAGACGTCTGATCTGCGTTGTGTTCTGGTGATGGGAAGGCTTCAATCAAACCGCCGATACTAGAACTTTGCTGTTTGTTTAATATGAAAGTTGAATTTATGACTACTTTGGTTCCTTATTATCGTCTGTTGAGAGAAAAACGCTGGGAATTTTTGGAGTTCTTAGAAACGGTCGGAAGAAGAAAATTCTCAGAACAGGAAGCTTTCCGAATGCGCAGAAAGATACTGTAAGCGCAAGTCTCATGCTCGCGTTATTACCGTCTTCGGTGTCATGTTTAATCAGCAACTTAATTGCAATGGTAGCGACTCTTTGGCACATTTTATATTACAGCGAAAACCTAACTGGCCCGCACAAAAACTTTTGACTGGGCCGTATGCGGGCCACGAGTCGGACATAGTTGATTTAGAAGCAAGGAAGCCACAGGCTGATGCGCTGGACATAAAAACAGGGTTCCACGCGGTATTGAAAGTATTGAAAAACTATTTAATTGTGAAATCGGTTTTCAAGACCTTGAAAAAGTATTGAATTTGGTCAAAATGTACACAAAGTATTGAAAAAGTATGGAAATTTATATTTCAACCATTTGTTTAGTCAAATTTTGTTCTTCACTGCTGATGACAGTTCTGCAGATGTTTTTTGCACTGAGTTCCATTAACAAAATATTAGAAAAGTAAAGCTAAATGATGGTATTGAAGTCTTCAAATTTAGTATAGAAAAGCTATTGAAACAGTATGGAAAATGGTTTTTGAAAATGTATGGGAATCCTGTAAAGAAAATTTGTTTCAGAAAACTCTTTCTGTTTCTTTAGAAATATCTCTTTAAAACTTTTTAACTTGGCTTCACGAAATTTTTAAAGCGTTGTTTGAACACGCAACATCGCTTCGGTTTGGATTCCCGCCATTCAGCAAAACTTTACTTCGTTCCTCAAATCAAAAACTATAAGCGAGCACGACGGCAGGGAGCACGCCCTGAATCCAGGGGCGTAACGAGGTTAGATGGCGCCCGGGACAAGAAGCAAGTTTAGCGCCCCCATGTTCAAACCTGAGGTCTTTCGGAAGCAAATGTACTGTATTGAAGAAAGTACTTGTGACGTTGTTGGGACTTTTCGATGCCCGGGAATTGTCACCCCCTTGTACCCCCCTCGTTCCGCCCCTGCATGCGCCGTCGATTTCCACCTCGTGCCGTAAACAGAAAATCGCTTCGTGTAAATTACAGGCAACCGATGGTGGAGAAGAAGGATACAGTGTCTTGGATGAACGCCGCCGCCCTGATCCTGACAGCATTGCCGGTTGGTACTGCCTTGGCGAGTTTAAAACGGATGCACATGGCGTGCGTGAAACACCTGGATGTGTTTAGTGCATGCGCAAACAATGCTTACTGTTTGCGAACAATCGGATAACCTTAAACGAGCATTATAATCATTGGCGCTCACGTAGTAGAACTGGTTCTGACGTTGCGATGACCGTTTGTTTCCGCAAAGAACTGACTAAACATTTGTTATTGTATTGATATTACAATTGTTTTTTTTTAATGGAGGAAAACGTTTTAGCACTTAGAATTTTGTTGGCATTAAAAACATTGAAACTGCATCATGACTTCGTAAACAAGACTTGGGGTAGGAAATCTTACAGGTATTTTCCGAGTTTAGTTCACGTTCTTGGCAGTTCAATCGAAACTACTACCCCACGTGTGCAAGCAGTTCCTTGTTGTTTTTACTGTTGTCCTGCATTTTTATAAGCATGTCGATCCAGGTTGGAGTTAAATGATCCACAGCAAATTTGTTAGTGAAAATTTGCATTTTATATCTGTTGCAATCGCAAGCTGTTGCCATGTTTGGACAAATATGAACAAATTAAGTTGATCCAATCATGCTCGTTGTAAGGTTGAGTCGCGGAAGGCTTGACATATGTCCTTGTGTTGCCAGCGTAACTGCAAGCATGTCTTACTTATCGGGCGAAAAACCTTTTCCTGCATACAGAAAATATATATCGCTTCGCAAGAAAAAGCGCGACCAGTGACGTCAGACAGGAAGTGCAGCGTTACAAATTTTGAATTGCAAAAGTAAACAAGGATAGAAAAACTCACGCCGCCGCACAAGCACGCTCGCGGGCAAGGACCGGTTTCAATTTCACCAAAATGTTGTTGTGTCGCGATCATGTTTGTGATGAACCTCAGTGCCAGGTCTTCATCCGTTGCTTTTGCTCAACAGGAGGTATACTGGCGTCCACTGCACAAGAGCATATTGTCAATGTTGAATTGCAGCACGTTGACTGCCGATATCGAACGTAAGTAACTTGTCGTTTTGACCCGAAGTAACTTGTTGTCTTGACCCGAAGTAACCTGTTATTTTGACCCGAAGTAACCTGTTATTTTGAGCCGAAGTAACCTGTCGTTTTGAGCCGAAGTAACCTGTCGTTTTGAGCCGAAGTAACCTGTCATTTTGTTGCTGTGTTAATGGAATTTTCTTATTTTTTGCACATTGTCAGAACAAATGGTGAATTTGAACATGAAAAATGTATTTTCAACCAAAACTCAACCAACCATGTCCCATGATAAAGTTGGCACTGGTTGCTGGGGCAACCAAGCGAGTTTTGGTCAACATACCAATCATGTCCTACTTCACAATGTTGGGTCATCAGTTTTTATGTTGCCCAGGATCGAGCAGTAGCACGTTTGCTCATGTACGCCAGAGATGGCCACGGATCCGGCGCGCCGGAGTCGACTCCCGGCAGGAATGTGCAATTTTTTCGGAGCCGGTGTCAAAATTTTATGAAAAAAACATCCGTAGTCACTTTTTATTTTCGGCAGTAGCAGGAGCATGGGTGTAGGTGCAAGAAAATTTTGGGGGTGCAAAATATTGCCCAAATTTTCCCAAACTTGCGCAAAAAGTTGTGCAAATTTTGCCGACCGATTTTTGGTGTGGCCTCCAAAAAAATGGTCTTCACTTGTCTTTCTGCAAACGTTGGGTGCCATTTTTGAAGTCAAACAACTTTGGCGCCATTTTTCCCCAGATTTTCAGGGATTTTGTTCGGATTTTCAGGGATTTTACCAGATTTTCAGGGATTTTGCCCAAATTTTCAGCAAATCAAAACTTTTGGAGGTGCGCTTGCAACCCGCCGAGCAGGAGTCTGTGTCGTCTTCATAAACGTCATTTCGGTTGCATCGATGATTGCCGGAGTTTGAACAGGAGTCGGACTCTCAAATTAAAAAAAAAATTCCGGATCCGGATTCAAAAATTGTGGAACAGGAGCGGAGTCGGACTCTCAAATTAAAAAAAAAATTCCGGATCCGGATTCAAAAATTGTGGAACAGGAGCGGAGTCGGAGACTGAAAATGTGACTCCGGCCACATCTGAAGCCGTCTTTTAGTGAAATGGTTCCTGTGTCAGAAAGTTCGGTTATCAGCATTTCGTTCCTTAACCTGACTCTACATGTACGGTATTTTGAAACCAGCACATTCATTTTCAAATGCGAGTCTGTTGTTCCTCTGTTTCACAAATCTGCTTGCGCGCGACTTTGATCCACGGCGACGTTGTTTTGCAGCCGGCAGCAACTACCCGTACCACATCTTAACCTACTCGAATCAACAACTGTCTTACACTGACGTGCCGTGTACCCGATTACTCGCGCTCACTCACATTGCGTGGCACCACATGAGTATTGGACAGCTGTCCTCGGTCTCTATGTGAGTACTGCACGAGTTTGGTGCTGGAATGTGAACAGCCTTTGCTTGTTTGCAAAATCTGCAGTGCTGTTTGTTGTGCGTCGCTGGTGTGCTTGTTTCAAGATGTTTGTGAAAATCAGCAAGTACTTAAAACTGCGTCTATCGAAAGGAATTCTCTCCCAGCAAAGAATCAGTCACTAACATCTTGCAGAGTATATATTTCGCCTGCTAAGTAGGCATCGTCAGCTGTTATTTAATTCAAAATTAATTGGATTTTGTAGCTTTATGATTTTGAATTATCGCCCTTGTTAAGATCGCAAAGATCTTGTAATTTATGTGTTTTTAGCCTTATCTCTTTACAATATTAAATGTTTTTATTACTAAGCGACTTTTGCCAATGCTACACTCTTGTAAATACAGTCTTTGCATCAGAGCTTCAACATAACAAATATAGTTTGAGGGTATTGTGTTAACTTCGACATCAAACACTCCAAAAGAATAATTTTTTTTATCTTTCCACACTGAAAAAACAATACAGCAATGTACGATATGCTGAAATATATTAGCAAAGTGTGAACAAACTTTTGCTTTCTCTTATTTGTTTTTTTTTTATTTAAAAGCAGGGGTGTAGTGGGGCGGAAACGCGTGGGAACGGCGTTCCCACACCTTCATGTTTTGCTTTAAACTAAAATGAGTGGGAAGCTGTTTTAAAATGGCTATTTTTTTAATGCGTTCCCACACCTTTTTTGTCAGCACCACATCCCTGGTTAAAAGTCATATTTGAGCAGAGATGATTCAAAGCAAGAATCGAGCTTCATGCTCCTGTAAAAATAGCAGTTTTGATTGTGTCACGAACGTCAGTGAAGCGTAACATTTTTTATTGTGTCAAGAGCGTCATTGAAGCGTGACATCGGTACGTGACTGCTTGAGACTTTGTCTTTATTGAAATGAATCCGTCGTTGCCGGCTTTGGCTAATATAGAACACAAGCTTTTGTTTGCATTCTTCAGAACAGGATCTCCAAACTACGGCCCGCGGGCCAAATCCGGCCCGCGAAGCCTTTTCTCAATAATANTAAAAAATATTTTATTTACCAAATATTTGTTGATAGAATGNAACATATCCCGAAACAATCGCATTACTTAAGTAGTTCGGCCCCCGAACTGATGTGTAATAACTTATGTGGTCCTCGGAAAAAATAGTTTGGAAACTCCTTCTTTAGAAGATGACAATTCGCAAAGTTCCTCCCGTCACGCTGATGACATCATGTTTTTTTAACGATTTTCCGCGAAATGGTTACATTTTCTTCTGTACATTTTTTTACCAGATTCTTGAAGGATACGGTCCGTCCCGTGGTACACACAGAGCTGCAACTGCTCTACGTCTTCCATTTGATCGGACCTTACATTCCCCGATACCAGCACGAAAGAACCCGATGCATGATGGACGTAAGTGAGCGCGGCTGATCGGTTCTTCTTCGCATTCACGCCCCGCCACCTTTCTATGTCCTTCCGCGTTTGGTTTTCTGAACTCACTGACCTCACGCGTTGAAAGGCTGGCCGCAGTGTGGGACCCCGAGTCAAAACTGCGTCGTCGCAGTGAAAAAGCTTTCCTGCGACAGCCTTGTGCTTGCTGCGGTCAGAGCCCGAGCGGCAAGCAATCAAACCTTTACGCTGTGACAGCGAGGCCTTCGAAGGGCTAAAATGTGACAGCGAGGCCTTCGAAGGGCTTTANNNTGTGACAGCGAGGCCTTCGAAGGGCNAAAATGTGACAGCGAGGCCTTCGAAGGGCTAAAATGGGATAGCGAGGCCTTCGAAGGGCTNAAATGTGACAGCGAGGCCTTCGAAGGGCTAAAATGTGANAGCGAGGCCTTCGAAGGGCTAAAATGTGACAGCGAGGCCTACGAAGGGCCAAAATTGCCAACACAAATTTGCCGCGGCTGCGTCATCAGTTACTTGTACGAGGTCGAGTATTTTGTAACATTTTCTGCAATTGAGAAAGCTTTTTCGAGCCTTGTGTTGTGCTGGCCTGCCATGTGTGATGGTCGTTCTGTTGCAATGTTAAACACACTTCCGAAATAAAAGACTTATTTTCAGCTGTTTTGCGTTGTTTCTTTAACGCCAAGGGACTGAAGCAACTGCAACTCACTGTGGTCTTTGTTTCTTGTGCAGGTCGCTCGCCTTCTTTACGACTTGCTGCTACAAGTCAGTCGGCACTCGGAAAAGATTCACTTCGCTGATGAAATAGCTGATTTTCTGTATCCTGCCTTTTTGTTACTAATTCTTAAAAGTTTTAGCTGTTACACAACATCAAGGGCCAGACATCATACGTAATGCGATTGTTTCGGGATATGTTCCATTCTATCGAATCAGCAAATTTTTTGTCTAAAGATATTATTTTTTCATCATCGACTAAATGGCCCCGGGCCAGATGTAATGGCTTCACAGGCCGTGGCCGTAGTTTGGAGACCCCTGGTTTGCGTTAAATGCGGCAAAAGAACGCTTTAACTGAAGCATCGCACCCTCAAGCGATTAGCGAGTTTTGGGGAGGGGGGTTCGATTGAACCAACTCGCACTTTGCGCCTGTTCAGACCCTAATCGCGATTAGAACGATTATTTCACAATAACTGCTTTTACTGCTTCCACTGTTGTTGAGCGCGGTAGGAATTCTGAAGTACGCCTTGCTTTTTCGACAAACTTTCGTGTTTTCTGCTTCTCGAAACTTTGCTTCCTTAACCCCCCCCCCCCCCCC
>JGI24158J21664_10004394_pt1 | contig 18136 bp, 15 predicted proteins | sample Ectturendosymbi3_FD_21664 | JGI IMG/M metagenome (IMG submission 21664)
AACTTGTGAAGTTCTTGAATGTTTTTCTATGCCTGCTATTTTGTGTGACCACGAAATGCTGGAGACAGAACAATTTTGTGCGGACGAGTTGCTCATGAACATTCGAAATCTTTTGCGGTAGATTTTTTTGTATGGTTAGGAAAAATTTTCCACAATGTTGCAATCCAACTTATTTCATTATTTTGAAATAGGCTGCCTGTATCCATATTATTTCATGCTCGTCACATCGAATGATGTAAACACGTAGATTTACTCAAGCAGAATGGCTATCGTACTATGTTAGTGTGGAACATCACTACATACTGTGAAAATGAGCCTTGGATGGAAAAGTGACAGTGAAGAATTTTTCGAAAATATAGCAACCAGATTGAACCAATGCGTCAAACCGTATTTTTGAGAGCTCATACCTCTTCATCTTGCATTAGTTATCACTTTAGAAAACATATCATTCCTTATTCTGTGATGCAAATCTACTATTGCAGCGACAGTTTCAACTACCGCGAAAACCGTAGTAGGAAGCTCCGAGGTTCCTTTCCTTCCTGGATGCAGCTTCAAAGAGTTCTACTACAAGTCTTGGCTTTGTTCCACTTTGTTTTTCAACAACTATCCCTATCAGGATGAGTCGCTTTGCAGGTGAAATCTCGTGGTGCTTTTAAAAGCATCTTATTGTCTATTGTCCCGAATATGATCTTATACTGTAATGACGAAACGATACCTTGGTATTCATCTGCATAAAGAAGTGTGGGAAAAATATGCATGCACCTTGTATAATTTATGGAACGAAACAATGATGTCATACTTTAGTCAATTTGATTCTATTTGAATAAGAGCTGATGATGCCTACATCGTAGGCGAAGTATATACTCTGTAAGATCTCAAAGTGTCTGATTCTTTGCTGAGAAAGGATCTCTTTCCATAGACGGTGTTTAGTCAATTTACGCACTGCACCACCAAGATTATCGATCAAACTGCAATGACTACTGTTGCAACAATCCCTAATACTGCTGTACAGTAAAACTACTGTACGATTTGCCTCTATTGCTGCTGACGGCGCAATCCATGATGCCATTCCCACGTCAAACCTGCCACGGCTCAACGTTTGGCCTCTCAGCTTAACTGCGTTCCAATTCGGTCATATAAAATGTGTGTGGTGGCTCCACATAGCCGAACTCACACTTCAAACGGTAAAGAAAAACTTGCAACTGTCGTTATAAACGAAACGAATATTTTACGTGACCGACAAAAATCGTCGCTATGGGCGAAGTGACCATATAACCGAAGTCGTTACACCCGAACTCGAATGCATGTAAAAGATAAGAATTCTGCCGGGACCGACGTAAAAGCGTCGTTATAGGTGAACTGTCGCTATAGCCGAATTGGTTATAGGCGAATTCTATTGTATCTTGCCATATCTTCCATTACACCTTTTAATTGTTAACACGTGCTTGCTGTATTTTTTCATTTGAATCGTGCCTGCCAATTTGCTTGACATTAATAGCTGATGAGATTCAATCTAAAGTTAAAAATGTTTGGTGAAAATGTTGGAGCCAGAAAAAAGAACTATTTTTTCTTAAATCTGTCATCGGGCAGTGGATGAATGCGGTCGATATCAGCTGCTTTATTAAATTTCGGATTCTTGCGCAAATACACAAGACAATTTGTTCTCATCAGTTACATGATACTTGTTTATTTCAAATGGATTACTCATTATTTGTCTTTCATGTTTTTTTGCTGATATTTGTTTTTCCTCCCAATTGGTGCCTAAATATTACCTGTACTACAATGTCTAAATGTAGACCTACTCTATATCAGATTGAATTTGCTGTTGCAGTTTATTGTTATTAGGTATATCGATTATTCATTTTTTTCTTTTGAACATTTGATTGTAAATAATAGCCACATACAACTAGTTATATTATTTTACACCACTTTAGGGACACCTTGACAAGATAACCTTCGGGTTTTTCGGTGCCCCAAACCCACGTTTATTTTTTGGTTGATGTTCCTGTGTATTTATAATGTTTTACACTGGCGGCTAAAGCTGAATACAATACAAACATCTGGCACACGTGCCATAGGTTTGCCACCACTGGAATAGATCATAATTGTCACCATTTACGCGCCCAATCGTAGGGAAAGTTGCATGTTCTCGATCTCATTTGCAAAAATTCCACTGACATTGTGTCTAAATTCCTTTTCACCTCATTTAGCTTCATGGTGTTAGAAGAGGTGTTCATGCACAATGTGTAATCACGCGTATGATGCTTAAAACTTGTTATACGGCTAAACGTAGAAAGTCCACACGTTTACACCAATAAGCTCCGTTGAAGATACGGTGTGTGATACTTAGTAAGCTACAACTTCTGCATTGTATTTGTGAATGAAGTGTTTTACCATAAGACTAGGTGCTCTGATATTATGGAAAATTGTTGTTGAAACGAACATCATTGCAATAATACCGATTCCAGTTTGTTTTCATGTTTATTATTTTTACATGAAAACTATGGATCTACCTCTTTTGCTGCTAATGACTGGATGTCCCTGGTTCCAGGGTCACAAAAATCAGCAATTGTTTCTTTCTGCAGAGCGAATCTAAAATTTTATAATCACTGCAACAAAGAAGCTCTATCAAGATGTTCTCATGGCAACAAACCATCTTTTACATCAGGCTTGCCAACATTTCTGAACATGGAGCAGGTTAGAAAAAATTATAGCAATCATGAAAAATTTCAGGTGTCAACTTTTGAATTGCATGTGTTCTTCTGGGTTAGAGGCAAGTTTAGTAAAGCAAATAATCTGGACACCTTTTTACAGTCTTTGGCGGAGATTTTGGCTAACTCTACCAATCTTGCTGGTAGTGCACAAAACGCTTTTTGCTCCGGAGATAGCAATTTCATTGACGAGATGCTCTCCAATGCAACTCTGGGTATAGCAGCTATCGGGTCCGGCGGAACACCTGATAAAATCTGCAACATGACGAGGTTTCGATCGCTTCTTAATACAACGGTGGCTCACCTTTCAGAAGTTATTCGAAGCCAGGATGCTCGATCGTTTTGCAGGTTTGAAAGCTATTACGACTGGATCCAAACTTGGTAGCCTTACTGTTTTTGTGCTGATTTAGGAAATGTTACCGCTAAGATTGTATCTTGAACATCTCAATCATGAGACTGTTGCCGAACGAAAAACCAGCAAGTTTACTCATAACACTATGAAATACGAAAAATAGAGTTGTATGTAGTTCAACCAGCCTGATGGTGGTACATCTGCATAAAACCATTTTTAACGCAGATCTGCTAAAATGCTCTACAAGGCGATGGCTGACATGTATCGCGGTTTTTGTGACTTTTCTGCTATTTCCCAATCGTTTCGTGGAAGAAGCAAAGCCCTGGATACGTTTTACAACAATTTACAAAGATTGCTGGATTTGATCCCATCATTGCTGGAAAATTCAGATTTTCCCAAATGCATGGGTAAGCGTATATGTGACAAGATCTGGGAAATGAATCTAAAGGTTTCGATGCTTGGTGTTAACAAAACACGCAATATGTAAAAGGAGAATTATATCAGCATCAAATTTGTTTGCTCTTAGTCGATCAAAACATGTAGACACTAGTTAACTCAGGAATATTTTCACATTAAACTTGCATGCTCGTAAGTATTGGGCGTTCAATTAGCTTACGTATCACCTCATTATTTCTATAATGTATCGATTTAGTGACAACACACCGAACTTTTGGAATTATGCTTGGCATGAATCGCAACAACTTTAAATGCAGTTCACAAAAGATTGTTTGCTTTATGCACTTATTATTTTCATTCACTCATTTTCGTGCCTGCTTTGGCTCTGGGGAGAGTCACAGGGCAACAGCTCTAGGAGGACTCGCAATACGTCACGGACAAATGCGATCTCCGATAGTTCTGCTGGTTCCACACCAAGACGGAAACAAACAAGGTCAGAGATGTAGTCACTCCACCCGGTCCTTGAACGGCCTCTGGTCTGCATTCCCGTGGGTGCAGCCAGCAGGACTTGCCTCGATAATCTTTTCTGTGACATTCTGGAAACATGGCCGAACTAATGTATTTGAGATCACTCGATTTGGAGGAAAAGTGGCTCGACATTCAGGGCTTTACGAATTTCACAGATGCCCACTTTGTCGCGAAGTGTCACACCGTGAACTCATCGCAAAAATCCTATCGCTGCCACTTGCCCTTGGGGCAGTATTCTTCCAGTCATTATCCAAGATCCATGACCAGATTGGATCGGAATTTAAAAACTGACAGCTTTGTGGTGGTTGAAAGCTCCCGCTTTGTTAACACAGAGTGATAGAGCTCCCGCAGAACTGCGTTTGCTTTAGCAATCTTTGTATCAATCTCATTGTTCTGCCGTCCGTCACCCGTGATTACAACCGCAAGGTACTTGGACATCTCCATGCGCTGCAATTAATTGTCACTTACGTCCAGCATACACTGCCTTGGGTCTCAGGAGAAACGTAATATCTCGGTCTTGTAAAGACCGGATTTTCATTCCGGCTTGGTCGTACGCAACAAAAAAACGTTCAAGAGAATGTTGGAGATCCATTGAGGAGTAGCGTGTTCTTTTATTGTTAAAGTGTAGCAGGGAATATGTCTGAGTTAATGAATAGATTTAATGCACAAACAGTCACAAAAAGCTATGAATCTGTTTGTTGTTGTGCCGGTGTTGGAAAAAGTTAACTCTGGAGTGCCGGCGTGTAAGTGGACGGGCGGTAATGGAACCGTTTATGCAGTATTACATGAAACGTCTATCCCGGTTGTTTGTATCAATCCCAGTGATGTTCTTATTCCTATAATGCCAGTAAGATCCCTTATCCTTCTATATCGCGCTATCATAGTGATATACTGTGCAGGGTCGTCAAAAGAATTTCTTTCCAGGGATATAATAGTGGATTTTTACAAAGGGCGGCCAAAAGGAATTTAAATGGGGGCCAACAACGGTAAAATGTCATTTCACTAACACCGAAACAAAGAGAAAATATTTTTCTTGATGGTCAAGAGCGGCTGGAGCCGAAGGTGCAATTTGAGCGTGTGAACAATGTCTCGATCTTGAAGAAACAACATAACATCTAATTTTTTGTATTTTGTGTTTCAGCGCTAGACTCCTTGGAAAGGGAAGGTGTTGCAGGTTAGATTTTACTTATTGCAGAAAACGTACAAACATTCCTTGCACGTTGGCTAATATGCTTGATTCACCATTTTTTTCAGACTTTTTCCCAGAAACAACCACTGAAAATATTACGTCTACGAACTACGTCACGACAGTCACAGATATTACAGGTAACTAGCCAGATTTTAATTTTGGTTTGATGCATAAGTTACTTTTATAGTTCAACAGTTTTCTCAAAGTGTTTACCAGGTAAATATGCACCATCGAATTTAGGCCAGTGATTTCCAACGTGGAGTTCATCCGTTGTAGGGGGACAACTTGATGTTAAGTGGTGCAATCTGAGAATGAACTTCAATGGCGGACTTTTAGTGACTGAAATTGTCTGCAGGAAAAAATTAAAATTTTTGGCAAGAAAAAACGCACTAAAAATTTATATAAAAGTTATCGACTTAGATTTGATTATGTAGTGATGGCCTAAAAAGTCGGGAACACTGATTTACACAAAGACTATAGCATTCTTTTTGGATGTTTGTTAATGTACTTGATTTACCGTTTTTTCAGACTCTTTGACAGAAACCACCACTGAAAATATGTCTTCACACTATGTGGCAACAGTCAGAGATGGTGAATAACTAGAATCTAATTTTTGGTTTGATGCATAACTTTTAGAAAATATGTTTGTTCTAACTTGTCTTTAGGTAAGCATATGTATCATTGATAGCCGGCCATGTCGAGCTGACAGCCATGAAGCGCACGAATTGTTGCGAATAAGCTTTGTGTAAGCAGATACGTTATACTGCTGTAAAGGAACAAAATTGATCAAAGCATATGTATAAAAGCTTGTTTGCATGAGGATGTGGTAAGCCTTCGATTCATCTCAATCTAGTTTGAAGGTGTAGTACCCAAACCTATAATCCTGTATGCATGGTATAGAAATGCAGCTATGCTCCACATGAACGCTTTCATCGGTCTTTTGCCATCATTGTCTTGAGAAATGTGAAACTACTGCACTTTGTAAAAACAAAGGTTGATAAAGCTCCCAGTTTTGCCTAACTTTGAATTTTTCAAACGAAAAACAATCATATGTTTTAAGCAATGAGCAATGGAAATTCATTCTGAAAGTTTTGGTACGCACTTACGCACTTACTTGCATAATTTTTTTTTCAGACTTACCACTGAAAATGGTATCTATTTAATAGAGCTATTTCGTTATGGATAAAGATGCTAAAATGCTTCCATTGGACTTTCAAGGTGTATTTTTGCGTTTACCTTTTTTGCCTGTGTACAGGATGTTCTTCTTATAACATGGATCTTATCTTCTTATTGGACGGATCAGGATCAGTGGGCCTAGAAGGCTTTGCCAAAATGACTGAGTTCGTGAAAAGTGTTGTCGCCGGTATAGACCTGGTTACAAATAAAGTCGGCGTCATTCAGTATTCGCATTATTATGCGACAAGGTAAAAACTGTGTGTCACGGATCATTTGCATAAATAAAATGTACAAAAGGTCGATTTGGTTAAAACTAGGTTGTGATAGGTTCTGGTTTGTTGGTTTGAAACAAACTTAACCTATTTTTCAAACCACAATGTGCTAATTTCATATTAACATGTAGTGCTTTTTTGGAGAAAGCAAGTTTATTCCATGTGAATTAAGCTAAACTTTGTCGCGTGTGATCATGCGTTAACAATTGAAAGCGAAATACAAACCTCAGCTCAGCATATTACTTTCCGACATCGATAGTCTGATGTCACCTCCACGTATTTTTGTCCATTGACGAAATGAGCTCGTCTCACTGACGGATGCCACTGTTTCGATTTCCACAAGCATCGACGGAACAAAGTAATGCAAAAGAACTTTCAAACTAGTGCCGTGGCGAGTAATTTAAGCGAATATTCTTGGCGAATGATAACAAACTATTCTGTTTACGTTGGTCCATTTAGTTTAGATGTTATACAGACTGAAAGACGCTGTTGTTTTTAAAGGAATTTGTCAGATCAACCATACATAACAACTGAAATACCTCTTGGCCGATACACAAACGTCTCACAATTCAACGTAAGTTATTTGTCTTTGTAACATGTCTGATTACACAAGTTTTGTTCCTTAGAAACAAGTTTTGCAATTAATGTCTATTGAAACAAACTAAAACACCGAATTTGCATCACAGCAGTAAGTTGTCAAAAAACTATAAAGTGGTTTCAAAATAAGCTTTACTTTGAAGTAAACATTTTTGAAAACGTAGTCGTAATCCCATGTCTTTTTGCAGGATTGATGAAAGCAACGGTTGACATTCTTTTTCGCAGAAAGCAGTCAACGCTATCATCCTCCAGGGATACACCACGTTCACTGCGCATGCCATTCAGAAAGCGATTAGATTCGATTTGGCATCTTCTGATCGATTCAATGACACATGCACTCGAAAACTCGTGACTGTGATCACTGACGGAAAGTAATTTCTTGTGCGAGCATGCTTTGTAACAAGGCAGGAAACGATCTCGTGTGTCTACAAACAGACTCAGTACTTAAATTTGCATCCTAGATAAGTACGCAAAGATCTGTCACAAACTTTGGATTCAAGTTTATTAGCTATTTTTACATCAAAACACGTGAACTGTTCATCCGAAAAGTATAAAAGTTAGCTTTACAAATATGTCATGCAGCGTTTTCTGGCGGTATTTTGTGGTTAGCTTCCAAAGCCATCTATCATAGGTTTTGCTAAAAACATTTGAAAGCGCTTTTATATTAAATCATCATAAGCATCTTCTACTTGAGTCTATACACAGCAACTGACTCAATCTCGAGTTGATTTGTATTGATGAAACTCTTGGTATGTGTTGCATCCACACAATTCTAAAATTTTTATTTATGCGAAATTTGCAACAAATTCATAAACAGGCATGCTGAAACTGCTGCCACGCTTCACTATGCAAAGGTAATTAAGTCCATGAAGCTATAGGTTAGTATTTTTGCCAAAGTTTACGTGCCTCCGGTGGTGCGCTACAAATACCGGTAATTTGGAAGTTCTGCATGCGTTTACCAAAGATTTTAGAAGACATTTTAAGTGCATGTTACGTTTGGGATAAGGACTACAGCTAAGGTTTTGTAAGTCACATCTTCTAAATAAAAGAAAGCTTGTTGTTTTTCGTTTTATACGTGTTTTATTGTAGGAAAATAGTTTGGTATTTTGCTGTTCGGTTTGAAATAATCTGAAACTCTGAAACGTGTTTTCGTATAATTGCTCCTTGCAACACTGATTGATTCGCAAGCTTTCCTGTGGAAAGTCTTGTCGTCAATGTCATAAATACGCAAAAGGCTTGGCATCATCTCGTCTTAAAGACCTCATAACGTAACCTCATAACGTAAAGTATTGGGTGCATGCATACATTCTGTGACTTCTCAATCCCAGCTGTTAAGTTCGCACAAACTACTCAGATTGAAGTTGCGGGAGCTTACTGTACGCAACGCAAGAGTGTATTTAGCCAGTAATACTAAGCTAATGGAATCTCTAATATGTAGGCTTTTTAATGATTTTCTACTTTTCCCTAAGCTGGAGTGCATTGCTTTTTAGCAGTCAGAGAGCGATTTTATTCTTGCTTATTGAGAGACATGGTCTTTCAACTGAATGGTGTGATCAACATGGGTTGGGTCATTCCGATGACCTAAAAAACAGTACTTTGAGCTTTCCATCCTCGTGCTGAACATGAATAGCTTAGTGCTGCGCGGTGCTGTCAGCTTTTTTTTGTTTTTGGTGTGGTGGTTTTCTTGTTGGCGCTTTACAATAACAATGGTCTTGCAGCGCCACGACTGAGTTTGTAGAATGTCTGGTTTCATTTCACTTTTGTTTTTTTGTCCCCTGCAGTTCTTCCGTACACTGTGCGCCTGGTAAGAAGGCTGCAGTACCAATTTGCAAGGTCTTGGTAAGACACGGCCGAGGCGAACTCTTGACCTGCCAGCACCGAAGCATACACGCTAACCACTAGACCACATGCTGGTCCAATGCTGTCAGTGACTTTAATTGTTGCGCAGCATTACCTACGAAAGCAGCCACGTGGCCCGCGGCACAAGGAAAGCGGAGATGGGCGCGCGCCATAAGTACCGAACTACAATAATGAAACCATCCTTCTCTGGCTGGTTTAAAGGGACTGTCACTTAAAACGAACGTTACCTAGCATTTTCAAATAAGAATACGTTGTTACATGTACAGTACAGCAGAACCAAAATTTCACGTAACTGCGAAACCAACATTTTGTGCGTACATACATGGGATTCCTACGAAACGATTCGACATGTCAAGTACGTTACATCGTGGCTAAAACACCCCAAAACTTCCAATTGGGGGATCCAATGAAAATTGGATGACGTTTTTTCAGTTGTCACCCAAGAAGGTCTTAACGACCTTATTTTCGGAGGCTCGCATAACTACGCAATGGCACTGAGCCTCTACGTCAGTGGATAAGAACCACAGCTCTACGTGAAATACTTAAATGTGCTGTGAGCATACAGTTATGGTGTTCAGCTTAATAAAAATCCAAAAATCCTGCTATATGGCTCAAAATGACCAACGATAGGACATGGGACAAATTTCAAGCGCACTGTCACATCCCATGGGATTCCCATTCCCATGTGGTCCAGCCTGGTATAAAACTCTGCTTGTAAACGTCAGGCATTCCAACGCAATAGTTGGAATGCCTTGTGTTGATGTTTGTGTTTATCTAAATATCAACTATATAACATAAGAAAAACAACAATTTTATTAAAGATCTGTGTGATTTGTTACACTTTCTGTGCTTTATGCAACATCACTGAAAAGCTTGATTTTTGTGGGTGATATGATATAATACAGCATATTTTCACAAAGCAGCAAATTTCTTCTTCATAAGATGGCCGTTCACACTTGAACCTAGCAGTTAGACTTAGATACGTTGTGATTCAAAAAATATCCGGTAGTTTTTTCAACTTAGTGTGTTGGCTTAAGTAGCATACCACCATGAAAAAGTGTTTCGGATTGTTCACATTCTGTTTAATGTTACTACTTTTCCCTGTGATTAAAAAGGTTTGTTAATAACATTTTTTTCAGATCAAGTGATGTACGTTACTTACCCGGCACCATTGCGTATGCAAATAGAAGAGGTGTTCAGTTCATTGGAATTGGTGTAAATCGTTATAACCTACATGAATTGAAGGTGCGTATAACCAGGGGCGTAACCGAAGGGGGGCATGATTCCCCGGGCGCCGAAACACTATGGGGGCGCCGAAAAGTCTCAACAATGTCACAAGCACTTTCTTCAATACAGTACATTTGCTTCCGAAAGACCCCAGGTTCGAACATGGGGACGCCAAACTTGCTTCTTGCCCGGGCGCCATCTAACCTCTTTACGCCCTTGCGTAAAACTCCTACTTGCCGTAAAATGTATAAGAAATAGTTGGTGTGACTAAAATTTAATTTATCAACAAGAGCTTTTAGCAAGTTAGTTGAAATGTGCTTATGTTGAAATAACTCTGGATAAATACGTTCGGTGAAAAGCAGTGTTTTAACTCTTGTATCTTTAACCTTTTTTGTAACTTGCCTGCTAGAAACTTCGTAGCAGCCGCTGTAAATCACATTTTCACTTCGTTTGGTGCAACGATTCTCTACCTTTAATGCAACAGGCGAACTACCACAAAGCAAAGGTTATTGCTTAGATTACTCATCTAGCTACACGCTTTTACCACAACCAGTTTTGTTTATAATTGTCTTTCGTTATTACATGGTACCGATACCTACTTGATATTTTACCAGGATTTATATATGTTTTAGCTTATTACCGGCAACAATCCACGACGTATGTTTGTTGCTAAATCTTTCGAGGACTTGCTGTCTCATGTTGCTTCGATTCACTCTCTTTTAACTGACATACGTGCAGGTGAGTGAAGTCCTAACATATTAGAAGTCTGAATGTTTCCTTGCAATCTTGAGTATTTACGGACATTCAGCCCTGTGCTAGCATTATATTTATTTCCTTGTCCAAAAATGAAAGGAGGTATGCCTACAACTGTGGCTAAGAACTTGAAACACAATGTAAGCAAATCTTAATTATCCAAACGTGCCTTCCAGTAGATTAGGAACTGTTTATTCTTAGAAAGGACATTTTATTCTGGTTGTTAGAAGAATCCATTCGACAGCGGCAAGTATCTGCCAATTATTACAAAGTTGCGCTTGTTGAACAAACCCCCCACTGACATAATCGACAATCGCGAACATGTTTGACTAAAAAATTGCAGAATCTTCACAAACCGACATTGCTGAATACGAAGAACAATTGTTTTATATTGTTTTAAAAATTAACTGTATTGTAGGTTTGTCAGTCGATGCTTGCATTCTGTTTAACAATCAGGGGCGGATCCAGCCAGAAAGGTTAGGGGGGATGATTTCAGTAATATTCGGCATTCAAGTCTCATAACGGCTTCGCTACTGCAAGAAAGATGAAGTATACTTAACTACACCGCTGTGTGAAAACAATGGACGACAGAATGGCCTTATATCGCGAATGCTGTTTTACGAATTGTAAAAAATCATGGTGAATAGAGTTACGTTCGTAGCTTTTCGGGACGTGATTGCCCCAATCGTCTCCCCCTGGTTATAATTGATCATGGATGATTTATACTCTTACAAAGGTTTTCCTCTGCGTTGTTTCTTTGTTATCGCCACTTTTATTAACACTTTTATTAAGGGCTTTTGTATGTGTCGTGTCGTTAATCCTAACGTAGCAACCTGTTCATTAGGCTTTAATTTCCTTGTTTTTCATCAGTTTTTTATATGCGTTTTTTGTTAAAGACCAAGCGCACCGATTGTTATAAGCCTGAGGTTTTGAAAATCCCCGTACAAATCGATGTGTTGTTGCTACGGCAACCCGTTTTTTTGACCCTAAAATTTAAAATTTTGACTTTTTGACCTATCAGTTTCCTGCGTTTGCAATCGAAACGCGGAATGCAAAGCGTCAAACTGATAGGTTAAAAATAAAAATCTTTTTTCTGTTGAAATGAAGTAAAAGTCAAAAGTGTGAAAGAACCAACGAAACTGGAGGTAACAAACCGTAGACGAAAATCAATCCAAAGCACAAGAGAAATATCCAGTGTCAATAAATCTCTTGAACTCACTGAGAAGGTTTTGCATTGTTACAACTTTAGCATCAAGCACTACAACACCTAGCGCATTTTCAATTGTCCAGTAGTGGACAAAACAACATTATTGCGGCAGTAGTCGAAAAAAATCCAGTATTATATCAGAATTTCAAGTAAATGTGCAAAACATGTCAAAATCCTTTGTTGTATTCTGTAGATTCTATTTGAATAAGAGCGGATGATGCCTACATCGTAGGCGAAATATATACTCTGTAAGATCTTAAAGTGTCTGATTCTTTCCTGAGAAAGGATCTCTTTCCATAGACAGTATCCTTTGTTGTAGCTTTAATAAAATATAGATAAAAAAATTTTTGACCTAACGATAAATTTTGACTTTTTTTGACCCAATAACTTTGGAGTCGCGCGTGTTATCAGCGTGAAATTTGGTTTGTGGACGTTTTATACGCTTTCACAAAGGCAGAAATATTTTGACTTTTGATTGCCCTAGTTATTGCTGCAGGATATTGATATAGACATCAAAAAACAAACCTTTATCTTATCAAGTACGTTTCGTTTGCAAATCGTTGATTTCTAAATGGTTTACAAAAATATTTTAATAATATCTTTATAATAACAACCATACAGCCCGCCATCTTATGATCACGAAATATACCGATTTTACAGAGGCGATGAAGATAGCCAGTAGAATTTACTCAAGCAGCTCAAATTATTCTTCTCTTTTTTTCAAGTCCTTAAAAGTTCGTTGCTATTCTTTGTTTCATTAAAAAAAATTACAGTTAACTGTACAAGAGTGCTGCTTATTTTATTTTTTACTTCATGGTACATTTTTCAAAGGATAAGAAAAGAGTGGGATTTTTGGTGGGTTTTCTTGATTTTATAAGTGGGCTTTAAAAGAAACGAGAGTTTTTTTGGTAAGGTCCAATTACGTGAACCCTGAAGATAATTATGGAAGTTTAATTGATTTTCTGAGCCAAATTTCAAAACTGTCCTATTGCAACGTGCTTGATTTAGCTGATTTTGTGATGGATCACCAGTAGTTTCCCGTTCCGTTTTCTGTGCTAATACAGTCGCACACCTGTGCTTGAATATGCGCTTCGTTTCGAGCTTCGGCATTAATTGGCAGTTCAGGCGGATTGATCATAACGGCTCACACAAGCCCGTGTCTGTTCTTTCCCCTTATTTACTGAGTACATATAACAGCCACACAATAAAAAACAAAATTTTTCTTGCGTACTTTATGCGCATTCTCAATTCTTGTGTAGTTTACAAGTTTCAAACTTGCCAAGCCTGGGTGTCCGCCATCTCCACTGCATACCTTTTGAATGACTGCTATTCGACGAGACATTCGCGCAGCCTTGTATTTTTGCAGTTGTGAAATGCGCTGACGTAGCACTGAATGTGTTCTACTACCCTGTTTTAACCAAGCCCGTAATCGGGGTTCACGTTTTGGGGGGCAAAAGAGGTTTTAGTGAGGGAAGATTTTTGTTATTATTATATGTTTTAATAAAAAGTTTTCTGGGAACGACAAAATTTGGGGAGCATTGCCCTCCAATTCCCATTCTACGTGGCTACAGGCCTGGTTGTAATGCGTTGCCGGGTATTTTTGGCAGTTATGAACTGCTCTGTCTTAAGAGACCGCTGATAATTTATCTTCATTACAGTGACACATTGCAGCCTACAGCAACGAGTAAAGAGATTGCGTGTAGATATTATTGCGATCGGAATGCCCGAACGGCAAGTGCGCAATGCTTCACACTGTGGCAGCCAGCAACAATAGAGATCATGCGCCGCAATCACTCCATTATTGTTTGTTCGCGCCTCATGTATATGGTTGTTGTTCTTCGCGAACATCCCTTTCGTGGTGAATCACACATTCAACGCAACGCCAAAGGAGAGGTTGTAACAATACGGACAGGGACGCCAGAGGATGGAGGGATGGCGGGGGAAATGCCCTCTGCCCTTTCCAAAGAGAGAAATGGGGGCGGAGGTGCCTTCATAACAGTATCATTGGTAATTTCATGGTTTATCAAGATCGACTTGAAACAAATTTATTACAGCTATTCGGGCACCCAGAAAATTCAGAATGATTTTCCATAACTTCTGTTATTATTTTTGAGGTCAATATCGTTGATGACCAGATTGGTAACGATTTTCAATTGGTAACGATTTTTTGTTTTTTGTAAGTTTCCATTGCCCTCAACTCGTTTACTTCTCTCCATGCCCTACCGCTGCTCCGGCGTCCCTGAATATGCATGTTGTGTCAACAAACTTCGCCAAAACGTTGGTTTGCAAACGTGGATATGACGTCATATTGTGACGTCACAAACATCGTATATCCAGTAAAAAGACCACCATATGCCACTACTTAATACTAGAATATAGAAGGGGGGGCATCCAATCAAGCAGTCGCCCCTGGCATCACCAGATCTTTGCACGCAACTGAACCCAGCGCTCAATTCTTGCTGAGGGATTAGACTTGCGACCATAAATACATTCAAGTGGCTTGTCATCACTTTCCAGCTCGAATTGCATTCCAAACAAGAAGAGCTTGGATCTCTGTACGACTGCCCAAACAACAGCAAGTGGTTCTTTCTGGGTTTGACAGTACCTGCGTTTAACATCAGACAACCTTCGGGATGCATATGCAATTACACGCCAAATACCATTTTAACGTTGGCTCAAGACCGCACCGAGACCAGTTGGGGCGCATCCGTAACAACCTAAGTCTGATAATCATTCCTGAAGTAAGCAAGCACATTGTTGCTTCTCCCCAAACAAAGTCAGCATTTTTTCAGATCTTGAACGGGCCTAGAAATTGATGCCAAATCAGCCATAGATTACGCGGAATACTTCACAAGACCCATGAATGTCCCAGCTTCACTAGGCGTCTTCGGCGTTTGGGTATCTTGAATACCTGCTATTTTCTCTTCACTAGACCAAGTCTCACGCTTGCTTAGGAAATGCCCGAAAAATGTGAGCTTAAGTAATCTGAATTTGAATTTCAGTCAACTCACTTTCTCGTTTTTTAGAGTCTAACCAAAAGAGCAGCCCAATTTATGGGGTGCTAGGCTAACGTTTTGCCGTTAATTATCACGATATCCACGATATTTGCACAACCTCAACAGTTCTTCAAAACGTCAAGAATGATCTTGTTTTACCACTCTGGTGCTGAGCGCAAATCAAACATCAAGCGTTTGTACCTGGTCAGCACTCTGTAAGTGACTAAACTCGTGTCACAGCTGACTTCATTTAGCATGAATTGATGGAAACCACTTTTTAAGTTAAGCTTACTACACGTATTGCCGTTTATGTCATGTAGCAAGTCTTCAATTGTGGGCATTGGGTGGCGCACTCGGACAATAGCTTCGTAATAACTCCAACCTGCTTTAGCGCAACAACCAAGGGCGTATCCCACCTAGTCAGACCGTTCGCAACCGGTTCGATAATGTTGCACGCCAATAGCTCGTCGAGTTTTTCGTCGACGTTATCCCTGAGCCGAAATTGCGTTCGTCTAACTGGCTGGGCGACCGATTCAATGGTATTATCAATATGTAAATGAACCCCATAGCCTTTGAGCAACCCCACACCAGTAAACAAATCCTTGTACCGGGAAACAATCGAAGCTCTGGATTCAGGACAGTGATCAACTAATTCAACTGAGATCCTACTCTCAACAGGTCACTGTTTTACCAGCAGCATAATTGTGTCCCGTTGAATTTCCTCAATCTCTGCTACATTTTTCAATCGTATCCAGTGAAACAAAATCAGATGTAACAATTCCATAAATCGATAGCGGTTTATCGCTGCCATACGCAAATAAGCGAATCGACTCTTTCATGAAAGTGGCCCTAAGCTGGGAATGTTTTGCAAGTTTTCCCAAGTCGCCTTGCAAATCAGATTGCACGAAACTTCAAAGTCAATCATTACGTTTGAAATCGTCATCCCTCCTATACAAAGTCGTTTGCCATGTTCCGTAGCGCGCCCTTTCGCTGTGAGCTCGCAACAGAATTTACAGAAGTTGGCGATTCGTGCTTACCGTCTGTGGCTTATCTCCCATTTGCAGAACCTGTGACCGCAATCTCTCAACGTTTGGATTTAGCAAGCTCGTTTTTTAGAGTCACATCCTCAGTTTCACGAAGTTTGTATTTCAATTCAAGATTGTACAAATAAAGGACAAGCTGGTCAAGAACAAACTGATCCACTCGGCCAGCATCCTCAAAGTCGCAAACGCCTGGCTTTTCACGCAGTCGCAACTGAAAACGGGCAACAGATTCATATTACTGCAGACGCAAAGAAGAAAATGAACTTCTTTCATACAACAGATTAGGTTTTCACTCATTTTGCATCAAACAAAGCACTTGTTTTTTTGAAAGTTTTCTCGTTAGCGTTGGAACCAGCTATGACATCAGATACTGTCTGCACATGTCTTCCTGCCCAGCAACAGAGCAACTTTTCCACCATCGTCCGTAATTTTATTAGCTGTGGCATGGGGTTTGAAATTTTGTAACCTTAATTCCCAATTCCGCGATATCTTCCCGGTGTAAAATTTATCACATGTGTAAACCAATTTTGTTCGGTGTTTAATTTTAGCATCAAAGAAAATTCATTCTTTAGACAAAGCTTTTTTTGTTTATCGCGGGTTCTAATAAGCTTATGCCAAGGACAGTTTTTGCCGTAACTACAGACGGTGTAACCGCCCTTAAAGTCATCACTATCACATTCCAATACGAAAATATTTTATTACTTTTTGAGATCATATTGTTATTCATTTATAAAGTAATACTGCCACGAAAACTTACTTGTCAAAATGCAAATAATATTCGTACTGACTGTCCATAACCATAAAGCATATTTTTTAGAACTGTTTTTCAAGTTCCAGTCAAGTTTTAGAAGCTTCAAAGTGCTTACTGAGAGTCAGAAAACTGCTCTAAGGTCGTGTCAAATTTCACGGTAATTTATACAAAGTTTTCGTGTTTCTTTCATTCATCTTCTAGGAGCTGGGCATCATGTGAGCATCACATGTGCCTTTTTCTAAGTTTGTTTTTTATGAGTTGTTCACTGGTTCCATCAGGGTAGAGCTCACCAAGTAGCCTTATTTGGGTATGTGACCTTTGCTTCCGAGACATACACTGCAGGCTTGCTTGGCGTGTATGTGCTTGAGTGTCCATATTTGGTTCTTTTCCGTAGTCATCATCTTAAGTGTTATTCTCTGGGAGGTGTATCATTCGTTCTATCATACCCATATCCAGTATCCTGCATATGAAGACGTCAGCTATCTTGAGCCGTCGCTGCTTTGCTCCTAGAGTCTTGGTTTGCTTTTGCACTTGCGAGCTTACGCAAGCGTTAACGTCATTCTTCGTTCGCGTGACGCGTTTCCAGTCATATGCTTCATCCATATGTCTTCTTGTTGCGTAACCTGATTCGGTTTAAGGCTTTTCTTGCTTTTCTGCAAAATATGTACTTTTAGGTTTTTGTACTTTGATACTCAGATACTCAGCTTCTTTATAGAGTTTGGGCTTCTTCCCAAGATTCTATTGTTGCATAAATGTTCTCTTTTGAAGCTTTTGTACCTTCTGAATAGGAAAATGATCTTTGAAGGCTTTTGTTTTTCAGCGTATGTTGAGGTTGCGAAGCTATTTGCGAAGTTACCTCAACACATGTGCTCGGCAGTGAAATGAAAATCTGTACCATGATGAACTGCACTCACGTCAAGCAACTTGGCAACAGCACAGGCCTCCCAGTAATAGTCCACTAGTATGCAAATCAGTTTCCAGCAGCTTTGCTCACATCGTCACCAAATGTAATGTCTCCACGTTTCCAGTGACTAGCAGATGACCGAACACCCATTCATCATGGGCCCCAGAGTTTTTT
>JGI24158J21664_10004395_pt1 | contig 18134 bp, 14 predicted proteins | sample Ectturendosymbi3_FD_21664 | JGI IMG/M metagenome (IMG submission 21664)
CTTCTATGAAGAACGCCATGGATGCTAGTTATGCTTTATCTCATTCTCTCGCGCTACTGATATGGCACGTTCTTTCAGACTTATAGTGCAACTTCACCGTTTAATCAACATTGGGAAATGCACAAAAATTTTTGGCCAAGTTACTCTCCAAGTCAAATAACCTATGTGGAAGCGGAAGCGGTAGAATTTTCGCGCTTCCCCTTCCACAGAAAAAGGACCGTTTCCAGCTTCCGCTTCCACATCCCTGCTCAGAGCAAAGTCTCTGCTCGGCTTCGATTGAACGTACTGTGTTATTGTACATCCAAAGCGTGCAAATACAGTATAAGAAGCGCAATCGTAATGTCGGCCGCAATGACTTCTTCCTCAACTGCAGTATTGGCTGCAAAAAGCATACTGCAGATCGTGCGCTGATAGCATTGAGAGGTTTATTAGTTTCATTTGTCGGAACGCAATTGTTCAGAAGAAAACGCCAGAAACATGCACGTTTCATGGTGCTTTAACTCGCTTGATCTTTCACCCCTACTAAAATTTCTGACTATGCGCCTGGTTGCCACATCTAGTATTTACCAAAAGATCGCTTTTGTCCCCCCAAAATTTTTGAGTTAACAAAGGTATTTTGCTTTTGGTATCGACCAACAACCATGTAGCGTGGCTGTGAGATAATTCTACGATCTGTAGTGGTACAGCAGTGCATTGTGCTTGTCTGCGATGTTGAGAAAAGTGCTCGGATAATATTTCCTGACAAATAATAGCCGACTGAGACACCAGAATTTGCTGGAAGTGGTATGAAGTAATGCTACTATATAACAAAAGAGTGCTTTTAAAAACCATATCTCGGGATACTGAGCATGTTACAAACTTCCATAAACAATTTCAAAATTTTGAGAAGTGCCACACTATATCGCATCGTACTTTATCAGATTAACAAAATCACGGTAACGGGGTACAACGGGCTAAGAAAAACAGACTTCGCGGCTGAACTTGGTCAAGAAAAGTGTTGATGTGTTAAAATTGAAATAGCATATACAGTATGACATAAATGTTATAGTAAATAAGGTAGCCTGTACTTTAGTGAGAGCAAAATATTTTTCTTAAAATTTCAGCCCCCCTCTTAAAAAATTCCTGCGTGCGCCCCTGAACGAAATTCATTGATTTAAAGTTTTTATTTCTTGCTGGAGACTTGAAACCATATCGATAAATGTTCACAAAACACCGGTGGAATATTTTCAATATATAGTGGCACCCCGTCGACGATCACCCCGCTATCACGATCACTTTAACGCAGTCTTTCCTATGCTAATGCATTATCTTTTGTTTCACTAACGCGACTACTCCGGTATCCACACCGCGGCCACAGTCCAGCTGTTACAAAACTGCTAGTACATATTCTATCGGTATCATTGCGCTGGAAAACTGGTAACCTGTCAGCAGCAATTTGCTCAGCTGCGTGACGTTGTCCTGAAGCATCGTGGTCACAGGGATGTATGCGTGCATGCAAGCGTAGTAAGTGCCAATGAGACGTAACAAACTCATACTGTAAACCAGGGGTTCTCAACCGGGGGTGAATTTACCCCCGGGGGTAAATTTTCCTATACCAGGGGTAAATTTAATGATGCTGAAGTTACAATACTTTGTTTTTTTCTTCAGCGCTAGTTAGTAAACAAAAAAGAGGGGGTAAATTTTATGTTAGGAAACTGGCAAGGGGTAAACAGCAGAAAAAAGGTTGAGAACCCCTGCTGTAAACTTTGTACTGCCGACATCGACTTTTTCCGTTGTGCGATTTTGTAGCAAAGTAACGATAGGCTATGGCAGCACGTAAGACAAAGCTAAATAACTTTTAATCAAGGAAATAATTGTGAAAATGAAGTGATCGAGATAATACATGAAACCTTTAGGAATGCAAGTGTGACGCGACCACCCCAACCCCGCTAACACGACCAATTGAGTGCCGTCCAGTGGGTGGTCGTACTAGCGGAATTCCACTGTATATATATATAACACTACTGAATTGTTTTTTTTGTTTTTTTTTCTACTGCACTTAGAAGATAAAATGGCACTCAGCTAAATTCTTATCTAAAAGTAGGACGACTTACTACATCTCACGATTTACTAAAGTCGAAAATCGAATGAGTCATTATGTTCAGCGCAAACAAGCTTAGAATTACTTGAAAGAAATGCAGACAAAACTAAGACGTGCTTGGTGAGGCTTAATTTTTGTTATCAGTTAACGTTTCAAGTAACTCGGTATATTCCCACTCATCTTTTTATTATTGTGTTTATTCTGTTTTAAGTCATTTATTAAGAATTGTGCCAAATAATGGCGATTCACATAAAAGTAGTATGTACCAAAATGTCCAAACTTGCATCTTGGAAGTAAATAGTACCAGAATTGGTATTAAACTACCAGTTGACATTGTGCATTGTGTAATAAGGTCTTCACTCCCACACGCAACGCGCTAGACTTCAAACATGCATTACGGTAACAAAGAACACAAAAATACATGAAAGTGCACGAGGATATATACTTGGCGTATATGCTAGCTCTGGCAGTCCTGCCGTATAACATCATGATTTATTATCCTAAGCTAAAATCTAATCACTTTCACCATTGCCTAGAGACTTGACACCACAGAACAAGTTCACAACTTCCTTTGGAGCTGTCTGCCGGTCGATGTTCAAATGACGTGGATACCGCATACACATCGGATATCGCATGCACATCGGAAACCAAAATAAGACAAGCGGATGGAATACCTTACTTTTTTAGACCTTGGAGTACTAAGTTATTAGTGAATGCTGGCCAGACCACACGCCTAAGAATCAACTAGTTTTATGTCAACGAAGCAATTTCAATGAGCGAGCACAGAGCGCCTACTTCTTAGTTCAAATGGCGATGGCATCTTTTACAGCGTTATTGTGTATTGTTCACATATTATACTTGTTTACGACTTAAGTATTAGGCGCCCCTTAAATGTTGGGACCCCTGGTGTAGCCCAGTCAGCAACCCCCTTAATCCCCCACTGCCGTCAACCATAGGCGTAGCCAGTGGGAGGGGCAAAGGGGCCATGGACCCCCAAAATGTTTAGAAAATATGGTCATTTTGCCTATCACCACCATGGGTTATTCGCCTAAAATCAAATATTTTGGCCCCCCCAAAAATTTTTGTCCTCCCAAATTTTTGGACTGGTTACACAACTGCCGTCAACTCACTGGATCAAAGCAAAACGTTCAACGGTTTGGAAGCAGGAACATGACCGACGACTTAAAATCAGATTATCATTGGCGCACTAACAGTTGCCATGGTTCGGTCATGCTGCGCGAATAATTAATTTGATGAAATAGGTCGCCGCGGCGAAATCCGAGGGTCTGTTCTTCCAGGGATTAAGGTCACAATGCATTTTTATTTCACGTTGGGACTTGTTCTAGTCACATCAGACTGTGGAATTACTGTCAGTTGTGGTGTGGAAAAGTCAGTCACACCAGCGCAGTGCATTTTGCGAGACTAAGTTCTTGTGCAAAAACGCAAAGTGTGCACCCGTAATATGCAGGGGTATCTAGAGTTTCTAGATATCCCTGTTCATATGTTTTTCAAAATAAAGCGAAAATTATGGGAGAATGTGCAAAGGGAGGCAGTTTTCAAGTTTCCACCTGCAAAACTTTACAAATTTTTGTTCCTTTCGTGTGTATATTATGCTCTTGAAGTTAGTTCGTAAACTGAAATGTGAAACAAATTTAACTCTTTTATCTACGTAATCCCACATCTACCTTTCGTAGTGGCGATATTTCGGGGCCCCTTTCTGAGAGCTTGCCACTAAATTTTAATATCTACCACTGCGCAAGTTATCTGAGCATCTGTAAGTAATGGCAGTGTAAATTTCCTCAGTTCTTGCAAAAGAAAACGCATCTTGCTACTTAGTTAGATTTTGCTGCTGACTCTTCTCGTTGCATTTAAATGGTTTCATAATACACTGGACAACAAAAAATTTTTTTTCTGTTAAGAAAGTAACAAGATGGTGATTTTAGCTAAATTGGGTGCCCTGATTTCAAAAATAAAATTAGTTTTCTTCTGTAACGTCANGTTTTTGAGGTGACCACATGTCCCAATTCTCTCTGATTCTATACAGCNCACATAATCACAATCTACCATTTTCACAATATATCGTGAGAAACGGTTNCAGAAATATTTAATGCATTTCGTTTTTCTTTCATATGACGAGCCTTTGCTCTCACGTTGTAGGCACCAGCAGAAATCTCCCATCATATTGGCATCGAAAGGGCCCTGGTACCGCCCTTCTATGACGGATATATGCAGCAGTCACTCTAGCACGACCGCTACACGTAAGCAAAGGTGGCCAAAGCAAGGAGAAACAAATAAAACCAAGCAAAACGACACTTAAAAGTGACTTCCATGTGAACGGCAGTTGAGAGCTGTATTTAGCTCAAACGTCTGGCGCGATAGCGCCATCGAAGTTTTGGGTTCTAGCCCACACTGAAGGTGTGCGAACGCAACTGGGCTGCACACGCTTCATATATATTGGTGGAATCTCTCTCCTTGTTCATCACTTATTTCGAAAATAATTATTTACTGTAGGATAGGGTGGCAATTAACATCAGATGAAAGTTTAAACACTGAACTAATGAACAGTAGGTCGGAGTCTAATACCTTGACAAGACTGATTTTTTACTCGCCGAAAAGGTAAAAGGAATAAATTGATGAAAAGGTTAAGGCTCCACATGAATGTGATTGAACCGTCACAATAGCCTGCATGTCATCACAAATAATATCTAGAATGAATGCTGATGTTGCTCAATAGTGACTATGGCGCAATAAAGAAGACTTTGATATTGCATTGCTTCTTATTAGGCATACCATAGACTACGTCGCGTTTTAGCCGGGACAGTCCCGGCTTAAATGCTTTGTCCCGTTCAGTCTACCAAAATGTCTCGGTTCGGCATTCAGTCAGCCAGTACCGTCCGACACCTGCCACCTGGTATGTCAGCTTCCGTTGAGATAATTTTTTCTATAATGAATAACCTGTGGTCTGACATCAGAAGCAGAATTCTGGAACAGAATGTGAAACGCCTTATCACCTATAAAATTAGCGACTTTTTCTGCTGTGATTTTTATGAGAAAATAAAATTGAATTGTTTTTACTTACGGTCAGTGATTATAAAATGTCAGATACAAGTTTGTATTCGACTAAAAGCTGAAGGATAGGTTCACTAGCGTACGGAAGGGGGGGCACTGTGCCATGCCCCCACCCCTCAGACCCTAAAAATAAAAAACGTATAAAGAGTATTCGGCACTGGCGTAAGTGACGGGGGAAAAGTCCTCACTTTAAAATAAACTGACTTTGTTTTCTGGTCACTGATATACGCGCTACGCAATTTTTTTTATGACTACTGCACATTCCCTCTGCTTGATTTTCATTTTACGATTTCATTCTTTCACTGACAAAATTTCTTCACACGTGGCTGTTAAGTAGCTTAACACAGGCAACAATGAACACCAGAAAAACGCTTTGGCTGGCGTGAGATTTGAGCCCACAAACGTCTTCGATAAGCAATAGGCCTGCATGTCTAAAACTTATAACATCCGAGCACGCATATAGGTTTATTTCATGAGCCTCAGACAACAAAAGTTCAGTTTTCTATCTCACCGGCTAATAAGTCTCGTGAAAGCATTCCTATACTAAACCTTGCTTCCAGAATGCACAAAAATGCGTATTTTTAGGTGTAATTTTGCAAAATTTTCTCGGGGGCATGCCCCCGGACCCTCCTAGAATGGTCGTGCCTTCGGCACTTCCCCGAAAGTTGATTTGTGACGTCACACGATTGTGACGACACTTTGCCCCGCCTCGGAAATTTTCTACGTACGCCACTGGATAGGTTCCTTGAGGCACTTTTGTTGATTTGCACTGAAGTACTTCTTTGGCTTATAGGGTACTTCAAATATTTTATTAACCTAAAAACTTTAGATTGGGGAGGAATTGCACCCGTTGCCCCCCTTAGCTAGTCGCCAGGTGGTAACCGTATTTTGATTGCAGGCTACGGACCAGCGCAGGAATTCGTTATTGAGCGAAGTTTATGTGTACACCGATTCTGTAATTCATATTAAGCCAACACAGGTTTCAACAATCGTGACAATTCGGTTTACACAGTAAATCTGTATACTGTGTCTACAAATCCAGTGATAATGTTCATTTTTCTTATTCCTGGCTTTATGCTGGGGAAACGTTTCCAACAGTAATGTAACCATGCAATTTCCACAACTGCATTATTTTTTATCACAAAATATTTGGGAAACAAAAGATATGTCCCCCGCTGTCCAAAAGTTGGGGGGACATGTCCCCCCTTTAAACTCGGTCCCTGCGTGTAGTGCTAAATTGTATGACATCAGACGTCGCAAATCTTACAACAGGGCCCCTAATTTAAATTAGCCTGGGGCCCGCAAATTAAAATTCCCATCTGCAAGGTAAGTCTTTTTGCATTCGTTCGATGTACAAAGTGTTAAATTACGTTCAGCTATAGTTATACTTTATATAACATCCAGCAATGTAGCGCCATGAAAAACTTAGCCCATGTAAGTTTCATATTTACTGTGATTGTGAAGTAGCCTCAGTGCTTACGTCTGCTAAACACTCATTAAAAATTTCTAATTCTTTTCAGTTTTGTCTTTACATGCCCCAGACTGGAAGGCTAGCCTAGAAAAAACAAGAAATGTGGTGGTGGAGCGAGCAAATTGATGAAACGTTTTCTCAAAAATCTGAGTCAAATCTAATGCGTTAAAGTACCTCAGTGTTAATCTTGAAACCATGGCTTTTTTGACACACTTACTGTGAGGCAATTGTTCCCCAGTCTCTACACCTTTTCCCCAGACAAGCCATTTCCCCATCCCAGTAAAAAGCCCTTTGAACAAAGGAAAGAGATTAGGCCTACTTTCGACCGCAGACTAGCAAACATTATTGGTCCGTTATGCTGCCCCTCCTCTCAAAAGCTGAAAAAAGGCCCTGCATGAAATCACGGTAGCCAAAGCTATCTTAATCCATTTTCTCCAATCGTTCGATTCTTAGTAACCCCCCAACGGCACATCTTTAGATCACCTGACACCTAGACATTGACGACGAACATTTTTTGGCACATACATTCTAGTATCCTCTTGTAACATGCCAGTTTGGAATGTTCAGTGGGATATTTTAAAAAGTGCCACAAGATATAGCCTAGTCCAGTGTGATCCAACTACTGGCCCGCGGACCGCATGTGGCCCGCCGAAGCATTCAGAAAAAAATCTTCAAATCTGAAGGACTGAGGATGCGTAATTTTATGTGAAATCGATTTACTATTAAAAAAATTTGCTGATCGATTCCTTGCTTACACCCACCGTGGAAAGTACATACGTTGAAAAGGGTGTGAGGTTACATTTGTCTCACTGAATTGCTTACGTTGGATAAAGTGCATTTGCGCAAGAACATGAACAATGCCTTTTCTGTGTACCATTGTTTTTGTTTTATTTATTTATTTTACGATCAAATTAGAAGGTAGGCCCGCCGCAGGAGCGCCTTAGTGGAACACCTCTGTGTTTTTCGTTGACCCGGCTTTCGTTGTCTTGAGGAGTACATCTGCCTCAGTGAACTCAGTACCGTCAAATAAATCTGCCTATCTATCCGCTAAACACGGCCTTCTCAAATTGGCCCCTAGCAAAATTAATTGCCCATACCTGCAATTAGGTAGTTTTGATTAGAACGAGCATAACACCTTGTAAAAAAATGTACAATAGTAAGGTGTTAGAGAACGTAGATAGTTTTTGGAAATTAGTCAGTAAAGATAGATTTGCCAAACTGAAAGATTTCACACTAAAATGCATTTGACATTTGGAAACGCATACTCCTTTTTTTCTTTCAAAATCTGTTACTGTATTTTATGGCCTAAATCATTTTGTTGGAAGTGGCCCGGAAGTAGCCACGTTTTGTAAAATAGCCCGTAGGTCGAAAGTAGCTGGCCCACGTTGGCCTAGTCATTGGGTGGGCTTATCAGCATAAAATTTTGGCGATTGAAGTGAAGAACTCTGCAAAGACAACGTTGTTCAGTTTCAATAGAACTGCTGTTTTTCTATGTGACGTAATGGTTTTGGAAAATGCCTTTCTTGACGCGAGATGGGGCATTTGGTGTGTTTGCGTTAAGTAACGTCGAGTTCAGATTGTAAGTTTGAACTGCAAGTAGAGTGAATCAGAGCCAGTCGATAGGCAATGTGGGTTTCGTAGAAGTCTCCTTTCTTTAACGGTACCATAACATTTACAGTCATAGAAAAGCCATTTCAACAAGAAAAGCTTAGTAAAGGTGTTGCTCTCATCTTGATGAATGTGAGCCATGAACCTTAGTCTGAAAACCTTAATGCATGGGCAAACGATATGTTTAGGTATGCTTGTGGTGAAGGCTTTTATTAAAAAGGGCGTTAGTCGAAACAGTGGCACAGCTTGGCAACGACTGTACTGAATAAAGTTGTTCAGCCCAATTGCCGTAGAACGTAAGACGTTGTAATCACTGCTGAACATTAAAAACGCCTCACCAGGCCGGTTTCGTAATACAGTTTTCCAAACAGACATACGTTGGTAACGAACGAAGTAATAACACTATGAACGTGTAATTTGATCAAACCTAACAGCNAGACCAAGTTTGCCAGGTCACGATNAAGGTTGCAAACCAGTGCTCAANCAGAGTCGGCTTTAAACCTATTTCATCGAGCTGGGTCCCACACAAGTGCCGACAGAGCTAACATTTGAATNTTTTCATATATTCTTAGAGAATTAAACCCATGGACGCCGGAGAGCTGATGGATGACAGAGACTTTTCCCCTGTCCTTTCGTAAGAGGGGCAACGGTGCCTTTTATGAAAACATCATAGGTAATTTCATGGTTCACCAAGATCGAATTGAAACAAATTTATTACAGCTGTTCGCGCACCTGGAAATTTCCGACTGGTTTTCTACAATTTTTGGTGTTATTTTTGAGGTCACCATCGTTGCTGAACAGAAAAAAGCATAATTGGTAACGATTTACTTTTCATAAATTGATACTGTCCCAGCTTTTTTACTGCCCTACCGCTGTTCCGGCGTCCCTGATGAAACTCACGTGAAGTAAACAATGAAACGTTCTTTACATCACTGAAATCATATTATCAAATTTATTATTATAGCCTGCCTTATGCAGTACATATACTTTTTCAATTATTAAAGATGGGGATACAACGCGAAATATTAACATACAGAAATGTTTAAATCTGCAAACTAGGTATGCCGCCATCGTACCCTATAGCGTTTTTGTTTGACCCCTGGAATGAGCAAACGATTACAGTCAAGTGGCGTGCTTAACGGAGACTAAAAACCAACATCGAAAAAATTTGACGTTACGTGTCGGTTTTATACATGCATTATTTTTCATTTTTACGGCGCTTTTCTCCTGAATGACCAATAAGAACCTGCAGCATGATTACTGCAGTTCAATTTGCAATGCGCTGATGATGATAACAGGAATTATCGAAACGTTTGCAATATGTCGTTTGTATCGTTCTCATTGGCCGTGATTTTCATTATAAGGCTATTTAGCACTTCCGCTTTTCGTGTACCATTATGTAAAGAAAGAAAAAATAGAAGTAATTATGAGGAAGGTGGGGACAAGCAGAAAAAGCAAGACTCATACTCGAAAATGAAAAACGAGAGCCATTTCAGTTTGTGAGTGTTTGATTGTGATGTTCAAGATGCTTTATTAATCCGTATATAAGCACGAAATATGGTCTTCTTTCATTTCAAACACTTGTAAGCAAATTTTGGGATAAAAAGAGCGGCAATTTTATGGTGGGTCCGAGGGGCCACTTAGCCTCGCTACGCCACTGCTCAGACCCGAAAATTATTGGATTTACCACCGCCAAGTGACCTACAATTTGCTGACCACTCTACATAGCCGCATTTGTCTGATCTCTGTCCAGTTAAGTACATTGTCTTCGTGGAGATATTGCCTCATTGGAAGAAAAGACAAAAACAATGTCTAACATTATCACTGACCGTGATGTAGACTTACATTTACTTTCACTGGTACTAGCATAGGGCCTGCATATCTACTTAGTCCTGTAATTTTTCACGCGTGATTTTAACCAAACATTGACAAGTTCATCAGAATTAAAGTTCCAAGCGCTTTGCAATAATACAAAAAGACAGAGGAAACAGGCAATGACAATTGTATAATTCTATTATTTCCTCATTATAAAAAAAACACACTTGCATATATACGAGTACAATTACCCAATAAAAGTTATGAGAAAACTCGTACCCTGATTAGGTTACGTAAACATGCAAAGTTGTCAGGTAAACAAACGCAGGAGAACCTGACGTTTCTTTAAGCGGAGATGAGTCTTGAGAAATCCTGTGCGATAATGTGCAAACATTCCTTGGAAAGAATTATCTGGAACGATTCTGTGTCTTCGCGACTCAGAAGTAGCAATTAGCGGAGTCGTTGACAGATTAATGTCAGGATTTGCAAATGTTTCAGAATGAAACAACACTCTTCAGCATCTTAAAATTCGTCACCAGAAAAGTCAGCGGCGCAAAGCTTTCATCCACAACACTTAAAGATTGTGTGTTGCGAATATACAGGCAGTGACGGATTTACGCATAGGTCAAATAGGCCATGGCCTAGGGCCCCGCGCAACTGCTTCCTATGACGACTCGTTCTTAACTTAAAATTTGCGAAACTGCGCAGAGAAAGAACTTCACAACTTACTTTGAAACGAGCGAAAATGCAAACTTTCTAGAGTCTAGACCAGTGATTCCCAAACGCCGTGCCGCGGCACGCTACCGTGCCGCGAGGACTCCTCTACCGTGCCGCGAAGCGACTTCTTTATGATCATTTCTCTATTTTTAATGTCATTTAATATTTTTGTACATAAGAAATGCAAGAATTCTGGATATACTTTGCCATTGGCAAATATTATTCAAACTGAACTTGGTAGCTCGTATGTGATGTGTTAAAAGTGCATTATTAATATTGGGAAGTACAGTGATTTTTACAACAGGGGTGCCGCGAAATTTTTACAGCCTTGAAACTGTGCCGTCATGTAAAAAAATTTGGGAACCACTGGTCTGGACACTTACCAGTGCAGTAGCAACAAGATAATATTTTTTGCTACGCAATGTAAAAATGACAAAACTGCTTTTCAGCGAAGTTCTGCATTGTCTGGTGGTCTTGCTTTGTTGCGAGCTTTTTGTCAGTGCTGATCAGATCGATAACCAGATGATATCTTCGGGGGCGGCAACACGGTCCCGCATGAAAATGTATACATCCGAAAAATAAACCTACTAAAAACGCTAGAAAGCACTGAAACTTAACATTTGACCTCTGAATTGATTCCCAAAAATATCGCATTGCCATTTGTTCTTGAGAAGAATGTAGGAAAGTCTTTAATTTCTGTTGACGATGTAATTCTAAGGCAATCGTAGAACCAAAGTCGGCACCACAAGATATCGATTTTTAAGGAGGCAATACACATAAGAATGGCATATTTTCACGCTTTCAGACAAACGGACAAATAGGCCACACCTGCGTGGGGCCCCGAAAACTAAGATGGCCTAGCTAGGGCCCCGCGCTCCCTAAATCCGTCCCTGTATACAAGTGCCGACTGTTTCTACTTGTTAGGTCATGACCACTTGCCACAGTGGCGCAACTGTTTCATTTAGCGCTTCAAAAAGACGGGGACGTCATACACGTGACCTGCCGGACATGAGCACGTGACTTGTACATGAAGTTAACGTGCAGTCCAGCAAAGTGCTATAAACAAAATAAAAACAGAATTTCCGGTCAAGTGTTGTAACTTCCAGGCACTTTTAGTCAAGTTTAGTAACTTTCACGCTTTCCTGCCAAAGTTTCTTCGCCATTCCCTCGTCTTTGGCGTAAGGATACAACTCTTGCCTGGCACAGTTATAAAAATAATCTCCACTATGTTTCACAACATCGTCGTCGAGAGCACAGTAAAGGATCGTCTGAGCACCATAGTAAGCAGACCTGCGTAAGATATGTATAGGTGAAATAACAGGATTGACACAAGCAAACATTGCTTGTATGATTTCCTAAGTTCCACAATCTAGATCAAAAGATCTAATGATAAAACAAAAGTGAAGCGGGAAGTCAAAAACAAGGAAGAAGCGACGCATTTATCCGTTTCGAACTTTGTTAATGATGAAGCTTAAAGAAAAAACATTGCCACTCACCTGCTGAATAGCATGACAACCATATACAACAGCTTATCCCAACCTGAAAAGTTATCACCAAATTCCGTACGGATTGCACCTGCAAACAGGGTGAAAAAATGACTTTTTTGCCTCTTATTTTCGCAACCAGCGTTTCCTCAACAGACTGCCATCACAGACAATGATCAAAATCGCATTTGATGGCCAGACATAATTTTAAGTTTGTTTCTCTGCATCATTGCACACGGCTCTTCAGAAGCGGAATGGCCTAACAATCTGACATGCATGACTGAATAAATTATTGCCTAGCTCTTCGGCCGTTATTTTGATTACATGGATGCAGAACCGTCGCCAGAAAATTTTCAGTAGGGGGGCTTTGCGTTTCTTCGGGAGGACTTTGCATTTATGCCGGGGGGGCTGACATTCTAAAAATTGACAAAAACTACACTGATCTATAGTGTTTCATGTTTCAATTTGGGGGGCTTGGAGCTTTGTTTGGGGGGGATAAGCCCACCAAATCCCCCCGTGGCGACGGGACTGCATGGTTGAGTGATAACAGGTCTTACGAGAGGGAGTACAAGAGGTACACCGGACGTAAGCCAGGTGCGCACTGGGGCCGGGAGGATAAAATTAGACACGCTAAGTTTTTTCTTTAATAAACCACAAAATTACTTGTATACGCAAATTGCCAGTATAGCAGTTACGTAATCTATTTCTTAATCTTGGTGCGGTAGCTGCTTTATTTATAATCTGATTACTATACAAACAAGCTATAAAATTTCAACGAGGGCCTTAGAAACCAGGGCGCCCGGTAGTAGTCTTCACACTTCCTGGTAAATCTTCTCTTGAAAAGCCCTGGGTGCTGATATGGGGAGAAACCAATTATCAAGGTGGTTTTGCTGCAGCACTGTTAAGTCGTAGATAGAACAATACCGAAATGGACATTTATTCAAATGAAAAGATATCTGATTTCTCAAATCATTTCATTCAAAGGAACACCTTGCGTAAGTTTGTGAGCAACAATTAAAGTAACAGAGAGTAAAGAGCAGGAAGATACTGAAGCTCAAGAAATAAATAGAGCTTCTCGCCATTAATTTTCTGAAGCTACCGGTTTTCAAAAAATGAAAGACATCCACCAGCACATTTACCGAAGGTGTTATTTACCGAATACTGATATTGCTATTTTGCCAATTCAGCCCACTGCTTTCGTCATACATTGTTACAAAAGCTAGTTTGCAATTCACATTTTCGAACATCTTCGTAAACCAACTGCCTCTGGCTAACACAGGTTTCACCAAACAGCAACAAGAACCAATAAACCTTCGTTTCAACAATTTCTATAAAGTTTCAAAACCATGCGGACCACAACCTTTTTCATCACACACTGACCGCGATGACCCCCACAGAGTGACGGCAACGCCGCCCAGACTGGCCGCTATACCCACTGACGAACTGACGCACCAGAGACTGTCTGCGAAATCCCCACAGACTGGCCGCAGTGACTCCACAGACTGGCCGCAATGACCCCCACAGACTGGCTGAAATACCCACTGCAGACTGTCCGCAACATTTCATGCATCCCAATATCAAACAATAACAAACTTACTATACTTATTGTATATGCTTACACTGTGTTTTAGTCTAATTTCAAGCTTTGCATCCTTTTTCTAACACAGGGAGGCAATATTTGGTATGAAAAGACAAAACTTTCATTGTGACGACGCTACCTAACTTTCCCGAAAGATCGATGTCTGTTAAATCGGTTGCGGCTTGCATATCTCAAACGTAATCTGTTCAACTTCTACAACGAATTTTCGGTGAACTAAATTCCGTTTGCCAGCTTAACTTTACTCCTAAACATGCTATTGGCAGAGCATTACGCTTTAGTTAGCAAAACATGCGTTTCAATCATACTTTAAGAAGGGAAAATATTAGGGGGTAGTCGGAATGTCCATACTAAACAATGAAACATATTTCATCAATAACAATCAAATAAAATAAATTAAAATTAATTGTGGTTCTTTGTATCGACAAGCAAACGAAGCGATCCAGACAAAACCTATAGCTCAGCACGACATGTAGAAATAAATGTGGTAAATATTGCGGTAACATTTGTGTTTAGGGAAAACAATTCTCCCACACTCAGGTGATCACGTCCATGGTTTTCTTTTAACGAAACACTGGTTACCGTATCAATCTGGTGGTGATGTGTCGTTTGACAACGAAGGTGAACATGCCACTACGATTCAGCACTTGCTTACCTAGGCCTTGGTAGTGTTTGCAAAAATGCATCAATAGAAACAAACTTACTTTAATTGAGTGGTGATCATTATCTACTCTACAGCGGAATAGGACTTTGATGCGATTGATCCTGGTATATTTTAAACAATCGCCTGACCGCCTCACCTGGATGGACAGTGTAAGTTGTTATGTCGTATGGAGCAACGCGTGTATGCAGGTGCGCGGTGAATAAAATGTTGGCCAGCTTCGAGTTGCCGTACACCTGAAAATCTTCAAGGAGACTGGAAGACTCTGACTTGAACATGTCAAAATCGAGCTTGGATGGACTAAGTCTGAAAAATCGACCGCACTTGAATTACTTGCAAAGCTACGGAGCAATATCGCCCTATATTAAAAAAATAGTCTGGCAATCCTTACTGGTAACCTTCCGATGAAACGTTGATGATTCTAACTGGTCGTTTCTTCGAGTGCGCTTTCATTCTATCCATCAGGAGATTGGTGAGGAGAAAAGGTCCGAAGTGGTTGATGACCGACACCCGATTGTATCCGTCCGCTGTTTTTCCTTTCAAGGAAAAAACTCCTGGACAGCACAAAGAAGAAGAATGTCTTTAGCGAAGTTTGTCAATCGTCAGCAAGTGAAAGGTGACGAGCGAAGCAACGAAAATCACGCCAACCCTCGTTGTCGAGATCGAACATTGTTTCATTGAAAAAGGAAGATCGTGAAGCTCAGAAAACCCTTTAGTGAGAGGCGTTGCGCTTAGTGATCACAGAGAGAGTAGTTGCTGGGATACATCCAGCCTACAAATCTGGACAACGGAAACAAAATTGGATAACTTGCTTCAAAGAAGCCGCTTAACGTTTTGTCTGTGTGTTGTACTTTATAAAATAATCCCGTAATCTTTAGAATAAACTTTTACACCCGCGCGAGGGGGTTACTCTGAGTTTTTCAGACTTCAGCCATCGTTCTAGATCGCTCTGCACTTGTGTGCTTTATGCGCATATTCTTGGAAGGTATTTATTACACACTGACTCTTGCACAGCTTTCACAGGATAAGCATTTGCACAACATGCGGACACAAGCTGTAGTTACGAAAAAATGAATATTGTTCTGGGATCATCGTCAATCTCTTACGTGCGCAAATGCTAGATGCCTTCATTTCGCAAAAAGAAAGAACAAAAGGATGAAACATAAAATCACCGCTAAAACGCCAAGATACCACAAGTTTCCATTACTTCTAAATCACTGACAATAACCCCTTAGATGAAAAAGAGAATCTCTAGTTCTAGTAAGCTAAACTTACGAACATAATCTTCAAAACACAATGTTCTTGACGCCTAAGTGACATGATAGTAATCAAAGTGATTACCACAAAACAATTTATTTTAAATAAGCAACAAAATATGTGGAAGTTCTCTGCCACTTTCGCAAACTGCTAGTTTTGTTCTTGCCGTTGCAATCAGAGTTGTACGTCGTGCCGGGTTCTGGCTTAAGTTTGCCAAAATATTTCGGGCCGATTCTGGGCCTGCATACAAAACTTTTTTATACACCATTCAGTGTAATGACTGTTTTCCTTCGTGAGGTACATTTGTTATGCTCACCGTAGTGACTTCTGTGAGTGAAGTGATTGCGGTTTTTCTTCATCTAGTTCTACTTGCAAACACAGCTGCGTTCTTCTGTTCTCGGCTGTGATTAGTCTCACATTCTTTTAGCGATAGCAACAGCAGTAAGGAAATTAGCACGCGATGGCGTTGCTTCGAAAAGATCAATCACTTACTTACGTGATTCTTGGATTGTTTTAAGAAACGATGGCCTACAAACCTGCTTTTCATGCCTATATCGCCATCCTAAATATTTTCTTTTATGCCTATGGCGCCATCGTGGATAGTTTCGTTTTTCTTGAGAAACATTACATTCCGCAGTATTATTGTTGATTAACAAGCTAAGTTTGTGCTTGTTGAGCCAATTTTTTGGTCAAGCTAGTTGCTATTTTCGGTATGATAAAACCGTGTACCTGCAACTATACCCGTACACTACAGTTTTTGATAACCCGCAGTTGCTCATATCTTGACTCACGAGGTAAATTTGGCTTTCGGGCATAATCGGGCTTCAAAATTAAACGTCAGGCTCGGGCCGGGTTAGGGCTTCAAAATAAGACGCGTTTACAACCCTGGTTGAAATTATCAAAAGCAACTTTAATTAAAATAGTACCTGGGCTGAAAACAGTTCAGATGTACTTGTACAAGCTGCGTAATCTACAGCACAGAGCACGCGTATGGATGGTAAAGAAAGCACAGTTCTTTACTGGTACCGAAATTGTTCTACCAATGACTGACTGTAACCACTGGTGTATAACAAAGAACGTTTGCAGTCATTCTTTCATTAACCACGCCTGAACACATTGTGATGGAGAAATGTCGCTTGACTCAAATTTCATATCAGGATGTTAATTTATTACCTTCGGAGAAAATGATTTCGCGAGCCACATGTGGCCCGCAGGCTGGGAACCTCTGCTTTACGGCATTTACTAGACGGCGAATGCATGACAAACAATGTAAACGATGCATTCGCCCACACACTAGTAACCACCTGCATTGTTGACCAATATATCAAGATTTTCTTCTCTCTCCAGGAATAATTTCGCGAATGATCGCACTGATCCGAAGTCGCCGAGGTCGAGAGCGTACGATGCCACCTNGGAAAATAGTTNATCTTTAATAACAAGAATATGGACGTGGCTGTGACTGTAATTTGTAAAGAACGTTAAACAACGAAGCCAAACTCACTATAGTTTTTTCAATTTTTCATGATACAAATCAAGTATCATGGATGGATGAAAATGACATTGAGTTTTTTTTCAAAACTTGTTCAAAAATATTTGTTTTTCAAAAATTTTGCGGAAAATGAAGTTCAATAAAAAAAACATACTCGCGAACTGACAAATTTGAACGGAGGAAGTTGTTAAACCTGCCACAGTTATTTATCGCAATGAACACGAACGTTAGCACTTTAGTGTCAAAAACAACTAAGTAGAAAGATTTGTGTACAAACTTTTGTAACCTTAAGTGGTTCAATTTTCAGCGCACAATTACCAAAAAATGATAGTGCAACCTATTGTATTCAAACAAACTATCGCGTCAAGGTGAAATTCAACATCAAATGCAGGAGCACTTTCGTATGATGCAAAATGCTTTCGGGTTCGATGTAAAAATGACCAAAATCTTACTTTAAAGGCAGACGTAGACCACTGGAACATTTATGTCTTGTGACTTGTTTCGTGCCGCGTGCAGTTGTGGATCGGTAAGTGGCACACTGCTCACTTCGCGTTAAATAATAATCAAAGCAGGGTTCCCACACAATTTTCAAAACCAAATTCCATGACATTCCATGACTTTTCCATGACTTTTTCCATGACATTTGTTACACTTTTTCCATGCGTGTTTAAGTGATACTTACACGTGCAAACTGGTAACAGTCTTATTAAAAATAGCTGATGTCATGCTAATGGGATCCAACTCTCCCAAACTTGCTCCCTGTGTATTAGCTGTGTCGGATCTCTAAACCAAACCAACATTGCTATCAATATTAACCAGCTACTTACATTGCCAAATATAGCAATATAATTACCAAATATTTATCATTTAAGTGCTAGAGCAAAAT
>JGI24158J21664_10004396_pt1 | contig 18132 bp, 14 predicted proteins | sample Ectturendosymbi3_FD_21664 | JGI IMG/M metagenome (IMG submission 21664)
AAACGATGGATCAAATGATGCTGATACTGAAGATGATGGCTTTCTCCATTATAAGGTATCATCACAAGTGTGACACTTACCAAGAAGTTATTCTAAACAGTCCATAAGTAAATCGACCTACTCCGTGGTACATCTAAAGGCTTTGCGAATTTAATCTCTACTCCGTTATTGTCAATGTTTTTTTTAATATACTCCTTTATTCTTTCAATTTATAGATGTCTGGCTCCGGCACTCCTGAAAGCGATGAGGCCCTGGTATCAAGCCACATGGAGCAAGAATGGGATACATGGAGCGGAAAGGAGTGCCTCAACTCCCCACTAGACGAGGAGTTATTTCCATGAACACATTGCAAAGTGTGGATGAAACTTTTCCTAAAGTATAATACGCCAATACCGAGTTCGGCTGCAGTGGAGAGGCTGTTCTCCACTGCTTAAGATTTATTAAGAAAAAAAGCGTTCCAGCTTAACGTCCGAGAACTTCGAACTATTTCTATTCCTAAAAAAAACAATGCCGTTCTTAATATGTTGCCTAACAGCAGATTTAAGTATGCTTGTTGCTATGAACTGGCTACGTTTGCAATATATTTCTGTTCAAAGGTGCTGTGTACTGCCTGTGATAAAAGGAAAGAATGTCGAGAACATATAACGTGTTAAGGATTATAGGGAAACTTGCTTTTAATCGACTGCTAAACATCCAAAAGTGTTTACTTGAAATTGCGGATTTGCGGATGCGGACTAGTGCGGAGCAAACGCTTTACACATGCGGATGCGGAGCAAACGAATTCAATTTTCGTTGTGGATTTGCGCTTTGTGAAGCAAAAAAAATATTTGCGACTACCAGCACCGATGAATTCTACCCAGTGATTGTGGCACTTATTTAACCAAGCCTATTCTAACTAGAAATGTTAGTCTACAAACCGAAACAGCATTCACCGCAACAAACTGGCTGAAACTATCTCATAAATTTTGAAATGACTCAGGTAAAATTCAATCTGACAAGTCAATGTCAAAAGCTTGTATTTCATCAAAGTACAGCAAATGCATCAGCGCCATCAAGCGTAAACTCTATACTACCGCAATGTATATATCCTCGTCTTCTTTCGTGCATTTGTGTTTTTTTCTCTTTACTGCGATGCATGTTAAAAGTCTAGCGTTTTGCGTCTGGGAGTGAAGACGTTACAAAATACAACAATCCTTTAAGCTGTCATAAAACAACAATTTTGCATATCGTGTTCAAGAACGAAACAAGCTAACTGGCCTGGTTTCGTCCAACCAGTCAATGTCGGCTCACGTAAACTAGGCATGAAGGTTGCATGTAAAAGACGGAGCTCCGTAAATAGCGGAGCTTGGTTGTGGTGGTTTGATAACGTAACCGGAGTCGTTAAAACCGATATTTTTCGTTGAGCAATAAGAATTAAATGGTAGCAAAAATATCTTTACTGCAAAAGGTGATGTTACACTACGGTAAAAAAGTTTATATTGAAGTTTTATAATTTTTGGTCATCTGAGTTTCACAACGGTTCGGGGACGAAAAATAGGTTTCAACAGTTGTGAATGTATGAAATTTTTGAACATCGCAAACTTCCATGTATTCCATGTTTGGGGGAAACACGTATTAAGTTGCAATGATACAACATTTTTCCTTCACTTTTTTTCCTTTTTTTGATTTTGCGACGCAACTTTTTTCCACTCCGGTTACGTCATTAAACCTCCGCAACCAAGCTCCGCTATTTTCGGAGCTCCGCCTTTTACATGCAACCGACGTGAAGACAGCAGCAGGGCCGAGTTTAGTGTAGACTACAGTACAGACCAAATTAAAACAGGTAGAGGTACAGTAGCCTGCTGTTGCTAGTCTAAACTGGAGATCACAGTAGGCCTACTCCAGCTAACCTTAGTCCAGGTACGCATGTAGCAACTAGCAAACAACTGCCATAATGCATACTGTACTGACACATCCAGGACTATCTTGCTACACCACAGTGTTGCCACTCTGTTGTTACAGAAAAGTACTAGATTTCATGATAAAAAACACTATTCCACAAAAAAACACTAAATTGCAAAAGCAAAATGGCACACAGTGAAAGTGGCCAGAAAATGCGTTGCAATGCTATAAACATTGTGCAACTCATTGTAAGCCAGAGACAAAAAAACAGGAGATAGCAGCAACACACCTGGGTAAAGCTAGCTGACAGTCCGCTCAGCCGACAGTTTAAAAAATTGTCCAAAGAATAAAAAATCGCCAATCCAGAATGGGACAAAATAACGTCCAGGAGACAAAATCAGGTTATAAAATAGCATGTACAAGGTAATAACGATGAATCTAAATAATTTTCAAGGTGAACAACTTTGAAAAATATTTTGAAAAAATGTTAAAAATATTTGTCATTTCAACCACAAAAATAATTCTTCCGGGTGCAACCGGACAATTTTTTCAACACATACTGATAGATTGTATTCATAACAATGCAGTAAACTCATTTTTAAAGTTGACAAATGGGGGAAAAGTCATGAATAGTCGTTACAAACTTTAAATACTTTTTGTGAGAAATCGTGCGTTGCCATGCCAACATTTCAGCTTCATATTCATTCCATCCGGCTCAGAACGGAAAGATTTTTCAACCCAGACTGATTCATTTTGTTCATACCAATGTAATGAACCCATTTTTAAAGTTGACAAATGGGGAAAAAGTCATGAATAGTCGTTACAAACTTTTTATAGTTTTGCAAAAAATTGTGCGTCGCCAAATTATAAATTTTAGAATCAGGCACTTACCAGTAAATTGCAGTGGTTCCCTCCTGAATTGTAAACACCAACCAAGGCGTCATAATCATGCAACTGAACCTGCCTCAAAGATACAAGCATGCCAGTAACAGGGAATCCAAGAATTGCGTTGGTAAGTTATGGTTCGTCGCATTATTCCTTACCGCAGCTGGTACATTGCGGTGTGCAATCTCGTACTTCTCTTCCGAGATGCATCGAACAAGAAAGCAATTCAGGACGTAGATGTTGAGCTTTGCTTTTGCAATTTTTATTCGCAAAATGTAATCGATAACCAGAGTTGAAAGTATTTGAGTATAGGTTTCAAATAGGCTAAACAGTACCAGACACTGCAAGATCACACACCGGAAAAACTTTTTTGCGTAAGTTATTTTGTCCACGAAGGAACATCTATCCCACTCAGTACAGCATCTTGCCGCTTACGTCACCGTCGAGCCAATTGCTTCCGTACAACGTCTGGATCGAATCCACTCGAAGGATATGCTGTCCATGATCGTCAGTGCACATCGCAGCAATAGTCCGTGTGGCGGTAGTATTCCACAATTGGTCTACCTGATAACGATTGTAACGGCTTTACAATAATTCGGTCTTCGGTCATTAACAGCTTAACTCAAATAATCACCTCTTCTGTGTGTTTCTCTTTTGAGTGAATTGTGCTATCAGTGCTTGGCTTTTGGGAAGATTTAAACTTCAAAGGATACTTTGACTTTTGAAAATATGCTCTAATAATCTTGTCTTGCCCCTGAAGTCTTCTCCGCTCACACCATTTTTCTGTAGCAATCTCAGACTCGTGATGTTTCCACAAAATAATTTCATTATCCGTAATCTGACTAATTTATCAGGACAACACGGGCAAAATTATAAATGTTTGTCACTACTGTCTTATAACATTTTTCAATATTATAACGTTTTTCAATATTGTTCAGACACGAATTTTGTTAGCTTTTCAGATGAAAAGTGTAAAACTTGACCCTTCGACATTTTTGCGATAAGGAAATCCATTAAGCAATGAGGGGAGCTGGGGGGTAAGAGGGCAATGACTTCAATGCTGTTCCTTTCAGCACATTGGAATTCTTAAACTTTGGAAGTCACCTATATAGCCTACAGAAACTTACAGAGAAAGTGGGAAAAATTGAGAATGTTGGTTATGTTGCCATTAGTTTCCAAACGTTTCTGGAGAAACATGTAGTGTGATGAACGTTTTAGAGCAAGAGGATGAATTTTGAATTTTATGTTGCGCTTTAAACATTTAGGTTAAAAAATCCCTGGACTAAACAAAAGCAGTGCGTAGCGCTTACCTTTCGTTTGAAGCACGTTTTGCGGAAGCCATCATAATATTCGCAAACAAGCGCTTTGCTGTGCTTGTGGTATTGCGCTGCAAATGTGGACAAGTCCTTGCATTTGGGATTTTCAAGCCTCGTACGCTTGAGCGATTTCTCCATTACACCTTGTGTTCTGTTGTGTTTCGCAAATGTCTGCTCCCTCAAAAAAAACAAGCACTGTTGCAAATAAACATAACAAAAGCCGGGTTTTCTGCGTTAGAAGAAATGCCACTCGGTTTTACCTGACAACGTTGATGGAGCTTCTTCGCATAGAATTTCGAATATTCCGCATATACTTCACTTGTGCCGAAGCGCCCGAAGTCTCCTGTGCGAAAGGGTACAAATATACGTCATAAAATTGCCACAAATAGCAATGCTTCTTTTCAAGGAAAGTCTTGTCTTTTAAACATACCAAGCATTACGTTAGATCACAGTAGCGCTAGCGGCATACAGTGCTGGATAAGACGTTCAGTCAATTGAGGAGCATGGTACTTATCGTTGCTTCAGAGGATTGTTGAACGAAAACTTTGACATCCAAAAATACTTTTGCAAAGCATTCGGATACAACTGATTTTGTACACAAGCCATCTGCTATCTCATCTTCATCCTACAAATGTATAAAATCAACATTTAAATGTATACCGTTAGGGTTGCAGTAACTCTGCGTCGGACATAAAAACATACCTCGATATTTTCAGCCGGCACATGTTCTTCTTCAAGAATAACGCCTTTCAGATACTCAAAACTGATCCTCGCTCTTTGCTCACACGTTGTGTTTGTCAGGACCGTCAGGTGAAAAAAGATCTGAGTTAAACGTGCGACAGAGTCGCAAAGAAGCATCGATCCAATAACGTGCATTCCAAATCTGGAATGCTTGTTAAACCTGCAACATTGTGTGTAATTGTGCGCTGTACCAGTAACTACTACCTTTTTAGCTTTTGTAATACGTTACAGCCATTTAGCCCATATTCCTATGGCTACAGAATTCAGATGCAGGTGAGGCAATAAGAGTCAAACAAAACGAAAGATGGCGGATGCAAACAAAGGTTGTCGTCTAGCAGTCATTTTACTGATCGAATGGTTCCAACGACACTTATGTGCTTCTTACGAGTTTCTTCACCGATTTCATAAAAATGGCTTGCACAAAGATGCAGAAAAGGTTCTGAGACGAATGAAGATTCCCTCATGCAATGTACAATCTCCCAGCGTCTTCGGAAATATCCTTCAAGGGACTCATTAAATATCGTGGTAACTATGGCGTTTATGAGCGCCATACTGCCATCGCACATTACAAGACGAGGATAAAACCTCGGTGAACCCTGCTTGTTTTGTGCGTGCCAAACCCGTTGTAAAAAGTGGGCAATTGAAGGAATATCGTGCGCCCACGTGATCATGCTGGCTACAGCCAGAGGCGGATTTCTTTCCATAGGATGACGGACCACTACTTCATACACATAGCAGTGCGATTGTCCTAGTAGTACGCTGTCGGTAGCATCGAGATACATTATGTCCTCTTTGTAAATGCTACGCAGCACCCTGATGCTTTCCATGCTGTAAAACATCAACGTCGGTGGGTCCATTGTAATGACCTGCAGCGTTACGCTGGAAGGCGAGGCTTGATGTTGGTCCGCTTCGATTTTCTGTAGCGCTAACCATATATTGTCATCCTGCTTTCGCACCGAATCTGCTTTAACACATCCTTAGGTGGGCAACCATCTCTGCAGCCTCTTGCGAGGGCCTCAGAGTCCAATTTCTTCATTTGTTCAAGGTAGCGCAACCGTGATAGTTTGCGTTTTAAAACCTTTTTCATGGCTTCACGATCACTTCCACTGATGTAACGGCAAGCCTTCTCTGTATTTGCATGGCGAACGGTTCCTTTAAATTTGACATGCAATTGGAGGTTTTTGTCAACATGGCTGGTGAATGTTACTTTGCAACCTTTGACTATGCAACGCCCTTGACACGTGAAAAGAACCTCTTTCCCACTGTCGTCATTGCTAAGGGAAGCCCAGTGCCTTCTAAAAGCAAAGGTACAAACAGAATTCGCTCTTTTCAAGCCTCCAACTTTTGTCGGAGAATTGACGATGTTTCTGTGTAGATCTACACTTTTTCCACACCAACGGATCAAAGGCAACTTCCATTGTAATCCGTGCAGTGAAATAGCTCATGCTCCGTTCTTCAGCTGTGTTGAAAACCTCGTCTTCGAGCACAGTGGTTTCCTCTTCGTTTCATACAGGGCCACCTCATCATCGTGCTCCGCGGCTTCATTGGCTTCATCTACGAAAGTACCAGGATCAACTGAAAATGTTGGTGTCGCAGTCTCCTCTGGATTTCCTAATTTGTGTAATACCTACATACAACGACACAAATATATCAAGCTCATTGAAAACACATAAGGTCAGGGCTGGATTTAACTGATGCGAGGCCCTAGGCTAATCCATTTGTGAGGCCCCCTCTCTCATTGTTGGGAGGAAAAAAATGGAAAACGGTAATCAATATGCGAAATCCAAATATGACGCTCTGAAAGTACGGCCAGTAAAAAGTTCTAAATCATTACTGGAGTACCCACAATCACTGTGTTTGTTGCTGCCTTCGACGCAAAAGAGTTTAATCGCGCGGAATTGTTGAAATCCTACTTGGCTGGCGGGAACGTGATTATTAACTGCCACAGGCAAACCAACCCAAATCACCACAATTGAAATAATTGACAAAACACATGGTCTACGTTTTTCTTGTAAGAATCACGTCTGTTTTTTCTTATCTGTATTAAAAAAAACGAACACACTGCACCTATATAGTATGTGTGGCGGCATAAAGACTTTAAAGCAGGGATGGGCAATTAATTTGGCTCGGGGCCGTTATTTGCCGACCCCTGCTTTAAAGCACAACGTGAGGACCACGTTGCAAGTAGCTTACCACGGCTGCAAAAATCTCACACATTGTAAATAAAATAAATTAGTGTGTTGAAAAATGTTTCCGTTCTGAGCCGGATGGAATGAATATGACGCTGAAAAGTTGGCATGGCGACGCACAATTTTTCGCAAAAAGTGTTACAAGTTTGTAACGATTTTTCATAGCTTTTTCCCCATTTGTAAACTTTGAAAATGGGTTCATTGCATTGGTATGAATAAAATGAATCAGTCTGCGTTGAAAAATCTTTCCGTTCTGAGCCGGATGGAATGAATATGACGCTGAAAAGTTGGCATGGCGACGCACAATTTTTCGCAAAAACTATAAAAAGTTTGTAACGACTATTCATGACTTTTTCCCCATTTGTCAACTTTAAAAATGAGTTCATTGCATTGTTAAGAATACAATCTATCAGTATGTGTTGAAAAAATTGTCCGGTTGCTCCCGGAAGAATTATTTTTGTGGTTGAAATGACAAATATTTTTAACATTTTTTCAAAATATTTTTCAAAGTTGTTCACCTTAAATTATTTAGATTCATCGTTATTACCTTGTACATGCTATTTTATAACCTGATTTTGTCTCCTGGACGTTATTTTGTCCCATTCTGGATTGGCAAGTTTTTAAACTGTCGGCTGAGCGGACTGTCGGCTAGCTTTACCCGGGTTTATCTTGGATATTATTTTCTCTTTTGAGCGCAACTTCGATGCTTGTAGTCAGACATCATTAAATAGAGTTTGGCTACCTGGTAAATTACAGCAAATCAGTTTTATGTATGCTATAATTGATACTATAGTATAATAACAGGCTTACAGTACTACAGCACTCTAGCTCTTTCTTGGTTGGTTGTTTTGGCAACAGCTAGAGAGATAGTCTGGTATTAGTGACAATGCTTACAAATGTACATGTATACGTATTCTATTACTAGTACAGTAGAATTTGCCTAATTTGTCACCTCAAGGGGATTAGAAAAAAGTGACGATTTAGGCGAAGTGGCGAACTATGCAAACAGGTGAAAATTCTATCACAGAAGCTCGTATACTTTATCGTAGTAACTCGTGTACATAGTGCTCTTATTTGCAGTAAAATACAATTTTAACAACGTTATGGTTAAATACAACAATTAATTCCTCTCTTCTATCTGGACTCCATTTATTCTAGCACTATTTAAATCTTTAACAAACTGCAAAGACTTCTCGCGTTCTCTCAATGGGGAGTCGGGTCGCGCTTCGCACCTCGTGTATAAATTCGATAAACAAATTGCGAGGTGCAACAAATCTCAAATAAAGATCCTTAATTTGTTGGAATTCCCGCACTTACTAGCTGCTTAGACATCAAAAGCGAAACTGCAAATGACGTATTAGCCGAACGAAACGCTTCTCAGGGAGAGGTGACGAATTGAGCAAATTGACGAATTCGACGAGCAGAAATGCACACGAAAGATAAGAATTCTACCGGGACCGACGAAAAAGTGACGATTTAAGCAAATTGAGGAATTGAACGATGACGAATTAGACACGTTCTACTGTAAATGTATATAAGCTTATCGAAGCAGTAACATATAATATGAGACACACATACTACGATGTGCACCTGCGTTACCCGAGTCAGACTACATGTATTAGAATGCATAACAAGGACATCCTTAAATTTTACTGGCAGCCCGGTGGACCCACATGCTGTGCCGGGCCCTCGGGCATGGTCCGATTGACCGATGGGTCAGTCCAACCTGGTCTCGCCATTGTGGAAGCATTGTCATACATTTAGCATCTGCACATCATCACGCCCAAGTTATAGTTCATTGACATAGACTTGGTAGTTTTTGCGGCTTTTGCTCCCAACGAAATTCACTCTGCATTGAATCCTTTATCAGTACCTCATTGCATTCAACTTTTGCCTAAATACAAAAACCATTTGATCAATATGAAACACCTAAGTACAGTTGGGTAAAATAGAAAAATACTCTACATCTGTTACCTCTTGTAGAGTGAGCTGTTTAACCTTTCCCCAAGAAGCTCTGTTGAGTTATTTTGGACAGTTTGAGAAAGATAACAATCGACCACAACAAAGATGTTTGTTGGTGACAGGATGATATTTTGAGGGGGGTTTCTGTTTAAAGAAAATTACCCTGTTTTCTTGAGTGAGAGTCTTCACGACGGCCACTTCGCAGATTTTGTTTGCTTGGAAACATAATGACATCAGATGTAATTTAAAGAATTTCTATTCATTGCTTTTATATCCAGAATATCCAGTGTGTGTAGCTACGCGCATCTATTGACAAATTTAGTTCAGTTCAATTTCCGTTTGTAGTCGTTGTTTGTATTTCTTGCGGAGTGTCATGAGTAGTCTGCGGTGACATCTCCGCTTGGTCACGCTGAGGGCCACGGCCCTGCTTTCGCGGTGTATCCTAAACTGGTGGCAAGTCAATGGCAGCATCACGCGTGTGAAATGTTTTCTTGTGCCCACACATCGACGAGGCTGGACAGGCCGCAAGTGCCGTTCTTCAAGTCTTTAGTGTGATCCGATCGCGATTCGAATCCAACCTACCAGCTTTGATGGCACCTGCTCAACCAACTGTACCACTTGGCTGGTTTTAGCAAATTCGGTGCCATAAGCCATTTGCCTTACTTAGCTGTGTTGAGTTAAATACGCCGCAGACAATGAACCCCTCCGAAACATTTCCATGAACAGTTTAGAAAAATTTTTATAAAGGCTTTTGAACACCATCTCTACTGCGCATCTCTTTGATTCTTTCCTGGTGTCTGTAAGCAATTACTTTTTTGGATATAATTTTTGATGGTCATTTTCCGAACCAAGTATACACTTTGGTTAGATTTTACATTTCCGCATTGAGTTTCCAAAAGCTTGTTTCGTTTTTTTTGTTTCACCGGTCAAATTTTTGCTGAATAAACCAAACGGATTTGTTTTTATACACGCACACATAGACACTACTGTAGGATCCGTGATGACCCAGTGGCGTAGCCAGCCCAAAATTTAATGGGGGCGCAAAATGTTTGAATTTAGGGGAGCAACAGTATTTTTGTTTGTGACGCTGCTTCTCAAAGCACAAAATGACTAGACATGCCAAAAATGTGGGGGCCATGGCCGCCTTGCTACGCCTATGTAGTGATCAGTGATGTGGTCGTTTCATACTCTGAATCTTAAGTCGATTCAAGTCGCAAAATTAGTTTGATTCAACACGTCAAGCTTGAGTTCTTTATATTAGCAGTACGCTACAAATAACAATTACGTTTTCAAAGTAAAACTCAATAGCAATCAGACTCGAGCCGAGTCATCACATCTGACCTGAAGACATTGAAAGACTTATGTCAAAGTGTCCAAGAAATACGTTTTTCGACTCGAATTATTGTTGACTCGCTGTCCACAATCAGTAGCAGTAATAACAAGATAAAAGCATTGCCTGGTTTTAGTAGTGTACGTTTTCGCAATAGTGATAGGAGCTTCCGAGATTTGTCAGTGTTGTCGATGACTCCCTAAGTCAGCGTCTGATGGTAATACGGTTGCTTTAAAATTAGATGGTAATTTCTGCTCATCGTTAAAAGATTAAAATTTTGCGACCTGCTCATTTGACATCGGTATTTTTTTAACTGAATATAGCGAGTGTGGAAAGCTAACTACCCAAACTGCAATATGATTGATGAAACTGGACAAAGCATTTTTATGAAGAAAACAATACCAATATCATCAATTAGCGTAGAAACTTGTGGTTACATTAACGAACTTCATTCATGCTTGTTAGGCGATAGCTGAGGCTTCTATAAATTCAGAAATGTCACTTTCGTTTCAGATACGATCTGTGCTGCAAGATGGGAGAAGAATTCGATCTTTTTCTATTTCACTCAAATAAAAAGTATGTCTTTGAATACTTCGGCGGCTCAAGTAACGTCTTCACGTACCTCACGTTTCTCTCAGTTTTACTGCTAAAGATGTTTTACTAACTCTAACGTAAAATTTTTTTATTTTGTAAAAAGGAGTCGATTTGGTTTATGTTTGAGAATGCGAAGTTCCAATCGATAAGACACGTTACAATATATTGCTTTACCTGCTTCAATAGGGACTCACTTTGCCTTTCCTTGCCACTGCAGCTGTACCTCAATTCCGCTACATATTGCTCTGATCAGTTTCAAGTAGAACGATTCATAAAAAACATGGGGAAGTGGGTGGTTGCGAAGAACCAGGATGTCACTTGGGCTGCAGAGCTCCCCAGGGTGAAGCTATTAGTGTAAAGCAGGGTCTCCAACTACGGTCCGCAGGCCACATCCGGCCCGCGAAGCTATTCATCCGACCGCAAAGAATTTTGTCAATAATGAAAAAACAATATACAATATTTTGGAAAATTTTGTTGATTTGGCAGAATGTCAGAATGCAACATATCCTGAAACTATCACATTACGTACCATGTCCGGACCCCGAACTGTTGTGTGATAGCGTATGTGGCCCTCTGACAAAAAAGTTTGGAGACCCTGGTGTAAGGAGAACAGCTCAACAGAAATAGGTAAAAGTCTGTTGCTCTGAAGATAAGATTTTATATGCGTAATGTAATCAAACGATTAATGGAAGCAAAATGCGATTCAAGCAATTTTAAGCCGCTAGAAAAACTTGTTTAACTTTGCCTCATAAAATTGCAGCTTTCGCGTATATTTTAAATATTCGTGATACCTAAAGGTGGTAATGCGTCACAGCAGTTATGTTCCATAGTGTAGCGCTACAATATGTGTCACAATATGTGAGCAGACTGAGTACGAGGCGTGTAATCGTTGGGAAAACGGATTTTAAGTCGGTGTGATGACTTACACATAAAAACAAGAATTTGTTTACTGCTCCGCAGATCACGTGTGCCCAATACGCTTGTGTTTCACCAAAGTAACTGTACTAGCGCCATCAAGCGTATTCATTTTTACTACCGCCACATATCTACCTTCGTGTTTGTTCATGTACTTGTGTGTTCCTTTTACTGCTATGCATGCAAGTCTACTGCGTTGCGTGTGGGGATGAAGACATTATACAATACAAACGCAACGATTTCCATGTTCGAAATGCAGTTGGAAGCCAGAGACACCCCACTACATAAGAGTCTAATATAGAAAATACGATCAACTTGTAGTGGGCCCAATAAAAGCAAATTAAATAAGAGATTACAGAAATCCTGGGCATCAAGCGATTGTCAAACTTGGTGAACATCCCCATAAATAAGACGGAGGTAGAAAGTAATGCAACAACTACGACGCATTTCTCTCCCCAGCCTTGCAGGGAAAGTATGTGCCAAGTACCTTAAAAAATGTTGTTGTGAAATAATTTAACCTAATCTGGAGCATTCCCAGTGCGTGCTTGCATCCTCTGAAAGACGCCTTCACCATGCACTTGATCGATTTTCAGCTGCGTGCGACCAAGCCGGAATTAAAACTGCCACTTAAAAGACTGAAGCATTATGTTTCCCTAGATGCCCAAGCAGGGGCGTAACGACGGGGGGGCAAGGTGGGCACAATTCCCCGGGCGCCGGATCATTATGGGGGCGGCGAATCACTGCGGGGGGCGCCAAATGTCTGCTGGTGGCGCCGAAAAGTCCCAACAATTTCACAAGTACTTTCTTCAATACAGTAAATTTCCTTCCGAAAGGCCTTAGGTTCGAACATGGGCGCGCCAAATTTACTTCTTGCCCCGGGCACCGCCTAACCTCGTTACGCCCCTGTGCCCAGGTCAGTGTGTGCTAAAAGTAAGCAGCAATACACTGCAGCAAGTCGAGACGTTCCAGTTCTTGGGGTGGTATTCACGAGTGACGGAAGGATAAACAGGAAGGATGAACATTGATGTTTGGATTGGTAAGGAAAATACAATATCGCGTGAAGCAGAGGTGATCACGGAACCGGAGTGCACTCCGCCCGGAGTCTGCGGATTTTGCCGGAGCAGGATCCGGAGTCGGAATTTTGAATAAAAACCGGAGCCGGAGTGTGATGTTTCAGTTTCTACACGAGCCGGATAATAGCTTTCGATAATTGTACTTACATTTTTGTTAAAGTTCGGGTTGTATTATCTTGCTTTAATTGGCCCAGTGAATATTCAGTGCAGGCTGGTCAGGATAAAGGAGGGTGGCAAACTAGGAGCTTTGTTCAGGCTGGCACAGACCAAATGCTCACCTGCTGTATCACATGAATATTTTTTTATTTTGTGGATACGTCAGTTACTAGAAGTTTTACCTCTGCTCTCTGTCTTGTTTTAAGCGGTATTCACAATTTGCTGCTTTTAATGAAATACACCAGGCAAAACTCTATGCAGCCTACGTTTACAATGCAACAACAGCAATGCAGTTTCATCCAAGCCAGCAGAAATGCAGTTTACTTCAGGATATTCCTAAACATGCCAGTATTATCTTGCAAGTTCACAATATACTAAGGCAGATAATTTGTGTGAATAAGGTCGTATGAAGTGCTTTCCATGTAGCTTATGTGTCTTCATCTATGGAGGCTAGTACGCGAAAAGATAACAATACTGTAGTTGTTCTTGTTTCCTTGTGCTTGTGGTTAAAGCACAAAGTGTTAAAAAATGACAAAGTTGTACTATATTTGGTTCAGGTTAGAACTGAAAGAGTTGAATGAGATTTTGTTCAGGTGACAACAACACGATTCTGTTTCTTGGTTTCACGTTTGGCAGTGCCTTTTTTGCCTCATGGGAGAAACCATGCAGGAGTTATTTTGCCTTTCGTTGAACATGATTGATTGAATTGGTCAAATGACAATACGCCACACAAAAAAACAACGGGTTAGGGTTTACCGTTTGGGTTGGATTTATCCTGCTAATCAATACATAGTCGTTCAATTCAGACAAGAAGCCACTAACTACTTTCCAGCACTAAAACCATGACATAACTTGTCCATAAACAGTTATTTTGCCTCATGAGTCAAAATAGACATAGCCTGCATGTTTTCGGAGTGCAAATTTCCAGGGTTGAGGAGCTTGAGTCACTTTTTTTGGAACAGGAACAGGAGCCGTTCAAATACAGGAAAGCTGTCAGCTTTGCAATCCGTCTTTGTTCCGATCCTCACCTATGGTCATGATTGATTGATCATTTCATATGACTCAGCTATCAAACAGAAACAATATTGAGAGCCATAGCGCAATGAGGAATACAATTGTCAGTGGAAATTAGCACAATTGTTTTCAACAAACTGATTAAATGCAAACACGAGCGTCACGTAGGATTGATGAACGACCATGGCGGTCATCTAGTCAACCAACCATGAATCTTGTATAATGACTGAAAGTGTCCTATCTCAAGTACAGGGTGCAGAGATTGGATATTTGCGAAAGGTTTACGGCATAACACTTCGCGCCAAAGCGTGAAGCTGTGAAATTCGTAAAGCACTGAATGTGGAAACCCTTCTCCGAATAGAGACATCCCAGTTGCAGTGGTTCGCTACGTGATCAGAATGTCTCAGGAACCATTGACAAGGCGAGTCTAGCTGACTCACCCGCGGGAAAAGCGGCCCAGAGATTGACCAAGAACAAGGTTGAGTGATTGCATTTCGTACCTGGCTTGAACCTGTTTTGTTGTGGAACCAGCAGAGCTGAAGGTTGCTGAAAACCATGAGGTATTTCCGACTCCTCCTAGGGCTCTTGCCCCCTCGACCGTGCTGCGAGGAAAAGTGGATACGAAACTGAATACTTCATGGAACTACTTAAATAGCAACGGCAGTACAGAATTAGTGATCTAGGGTGAGGCACACAATCAGTGGTTTAACCGACGTGGTGCCAGGGGTTCGAACTGCCACCCTGGCAAGCTAAGTCTAAAAGCCGGACCCCACTTAGCTTGCCGGTGTATTTCGGTATACAGTATTCTTTTGGGTTTCAGTAGGTTGTTGTTTTTTGCTTTTTTCCGGAGTGTTTTCTGCTGATTTTGGGATTTAGTATGGACATCCAAATCTGGATTCACTATCATTTCTTACTTTTCTTCCTAAGTTTTGGTTCTTACAGTGGCCAATGGGCTTCCTTCAGCTAAATTTCCACTCCGTGGCTCAAACCACTAGTTATGCCACTGACTCTAATAAATGGGTTAGATGCCTGCTGAAGCTTTCCCGTGCTTCGACATGTTGCAATTGATCTTCCCACTTGAAATTTGAAAATAGATAACACTGATCACAATGCGTTTCGTAACGAGTCTAACAAATTATTCTTTAATTGACGTTCATAGAAGGGTTGTAACTCTAGAATTTACCACGTGTGACTGAAGGCGGTAAGTTGCGACTGAAGTGCAGTTTCTAAAAAAGAAAATCTATTATATTCAAAATGTGGAAATGATTTGGTATTTTCTAAAACCCTGCGTTAGGGTTCTGATCTATTGTAAGATGACATTATTTTTACTCAGGTGGTGGTGCCACTTCGACGATGACAACTACGTCCATCCGGGACATTTGGTGGAAGTTTTAAATTGGTACAACTGGAGCAAACCGGTTTATCTTGGGAGAAGAAGTCGACAGAACACAAGGGTGCGCAACGCGACTAACTTTTAATTAATAAACAGTATTTTGCCCCTTTGAGATCGTCAAATGCTACTCCCTGTTGCTGCTTCCCGGCATGTAATGCGGTTGCTGACACTTTTTGGTGCAGATCAAATCATGGATTTATTTGTTTAAACGCAGCTCTGGTACAAGGGCAAGAGAGAACCATTCTCATTTGCAACAGGAGGTGCTGGATTGTGTATGACGAGAGCTCTTGCTAACGTCTTGTCTCCAATATTTGGGTATGTTTCCCGGGCACACGAGGTGCGTATGTCGAACGTGAAAGATTTTTCGGCATTTGGATATTTGCAGGAATGGAACCTACTCCAAAGCGTGTAAAGAGTACGGCAATAATGACGATGTCATTCTCGGCTTCATATTGACGAGGATACTGGGATTTCCGTTGTCTGAGTGCGTCTTGTTGCACGCGCACACTGAAGATCTCGGGAAGTTAAACAGGAGTGAAATCCTCAAGGCGGTACGTTGCGCATGTGCGTCTTGTCACATTGCAGCGCTGGAAAATTTCCTTGTGGTTAGATCGATGCACTGATTTGGGCTGGTACTGTAACTGCTGCAGTTCAACCCTGCATTTTCGCTTTAGTTTTGCAGTAATTTTAAGATAACTTTTAATCTCTGCAACTTTCCTTGAGCTAGCAAAATACTGCAACTATAATTTTTATGTTGTCCACACAGATTTTTAAATCATTTCGTAAACGGTTTGCCAGGGTTGCCGCAACAAAAATGGTCAAAAACAACTTTTATCTCGGAATAGAGTCACGCGTCGCTTGTTTGGCGGGATATAATTGTTTTCTCTTTGGACCCCGCCATTTTCATTTTGTTTCATGGGTGTGTTGGATCCTGAATAGGAACCTTTCGACTGGGCCATGCGTCGAGAACCGCATAAGTTGTGTCTTGTAAGAAAGATGTTTTGCGTATCCGTCACAAAATAGGTCATTTGTCGGCCAGACGTCAAGCTTTAGTTTTGATGTTTGACAAGAATGATTCCAACGCCTCGCCTTGGTGCTAGGTATTTTAGATTAAAACACCTTCTGCGTGCGAGTAAAACTACATGCAAAACTGAAAATCCCCAGAAAGCCATAGTCCAAATTTACTGTATTTGCTGCCAAGTGTTTTTTAAACAGATATTCTTATCTTTTCATTGTACATTAGCCTTCTTCGTGTTGAATTTGCCATCAATTTTAGGCCTGACGTCACAAGGTATATGACCAGATGTTGGAACGATCTTGTGCGTTGTAGCAAATTCGTTTTTGCTACTCGGACTAATTAACAATTTAAGCGATAGCACTCAATTTTCGTGCCATAGTTACGCTTTGAATTTCACTCGCAAAACGAAAATAATGTTTACGGTTTGAAGCATTTGTGACGCCTTCGACTCTTGGCACTCTGATCGGCAACGAACTTGGCGAAAACAGCAATGCCGAGACAAGCAAAGTTAATGATTGGTGCAGGTCATTGCACGCAACACGATGAATCACGGAATGGATAATTTGGGGGAAGTCGTTTTGCAAATGTCTTACGTTGTTCCATACACAGCGCCATCGACACTCAGCCTAATAATCTTGTTCGCATGTTTGATTGCCTAACATGCCAGTATGTCGAATTTATTTTACTCGTCGTCACAGAACAATTTAGAAAAAATTACTAAAAAATGGAACAATGCTGTCATTGGCGCAAATTTAGTAAACGTTACCAATCCATTCCGGCCAATTGTTTTGGGAGAAGTTACACAGCATTTTCTACTATAAACCTCAGCAAACTTTCCCAAATTTAACTGCTGTTTCTGCTAGTTTTTGTTGAAAAATTTACGAGCATTTTAACTGTTTTTTGGCAATTTTGCGAATAACGTGTAAAATATTCTTAATAAAATTAGCAGGCAAGAATCTAAAATCTCGTTTTTTCTCCTTTTGGTAACTTCTAACGTTTCCTAAAATCTTTTAAATATGGCGACGACATGCAACAACAATTATCCAGCGCTGTTGAACAGTACTGTAGCAATCATTTTTTTGATCATTTTCATGTTTATTTGTTTAACTGACACGCGAGCTCAGCATTACATGGGTAAGTGTATTAACCTACACTATTATACACAGAACATCAGAATAAGAGTGTGTGTGTTTAATTTTCTGAAAACTGTGTACTCCACCCTGCTAATAAAGTTTTCTTGCTTTAGTATAGAACTGAGTTCTTTCACAATCTGCCTGACCACCAGAAAGGCTCGATCGTACATGCTGTGGCGATAATTGTTCCATATCAGAATGTTACACATGAAGGCTCACAGAAGTCTTCCACAAAAATCTAGCCACAGTTATTAAAACAGGAATATTAATTTCGCTCAAATGAGCATCGTCAGTTCCACAGAATAAAAACTAAAAGCGTAAAATCTGCAAAGCAATGAATTAAGATAGTAAGTCAATGAATTGAAATAGTAAGTCACTAAAAACTAAAGATTGTATTGTATTGTTTATTGCTTACTGCAAAAACCGGGTGGGATGCAATAAAAAACAAACGCCATTTGTAAACACTTGAAAGCATTCCCAAGCTTGCAGTTGGGAGACCGAAAAAACCCTCAGGTTATCTAGTCGATACTCC
>JGI24158J21664_10004397_pt1 | contig 18131 bp, 12 predicted proteins | sample Ectturendosymbi3_FD_21664 | JGI IMG/M metagenome (IMG submission 21664)
AAACTCTTCTGGAATTTGTACTGCCGACATCGATTTTTTCCGTTGCGTCCATGGGCGTCGGAAGGGGGAGCAGGGGGGCCAAGGCCCACCCTAGATTTTAAAATTTTTACCAAAAAAGGGTTGTTTTCTTAGTTTTGAGTGGGAAAAATCAAATTTCACCAGTTTGCCCCCTCCCCTGGAAAAATTTAAGGAAAAATCCGCTAGTGCCCTTCCCCCTGGAAAAAATCCTTCCTACGCCCATGGTTGTGTCATTTTATAGTGCAGTAACGATATGCTATGGCAGCACTATAAGACAAAGCTAAATAACTTTCAATCAAGGAAATAATTTTAGAAATGAAGCGATCACAATGATACTATACTTGAAACCTTTAGGAATACACGTGTGACGCGACCACCCCAGCCCCGCTAACACGACCAATTGAGTGCCGTCCAGTGGGTAGTCGTGCTAGCGGAGTTACACTGTCCAAACTCCAAATGACAATTTTGAGGCAGATAATTTTTTTTTTTTTAATTATTTTCAGAAAAATCAGCTTTCCATACCAGATTCGCGACCAAATTAACACTAACCCTGCAACTAACCTAACCAAAATTTAACCTAACCTTACCTACCATAATAGCCCAGTTTGATATGTCCTAAATTGATATGGTAAAAATAATAATTGTACTCACTGCAATTCAGTATTTCATTTTTCTGTTCACAATCAACGACAAATCGGTAAGGCTATTAGTAAGAACAAGAACATGCATTCACTTATCAATAACTGTTGTGAAACTCGTTTTCACTTATTACGTATCGTTTTACGTTCATTCTTAAGACATATCAGTACTGAATTGTTTTTATTTTTCTACTGCAGTTGAAGTATAAAATGGTATACAACAAAATTCTTAACTAAAAGCACTTCTTTCGACTTACTAAATTCGTAAATCGAATGAGTCATTGAGTATAAGCGTGAGCAAGCTTAGAATTACTTGAAAGAAATATAAACTAAGACGTGCTTGATACGGTGTAAATCTTGTTATCAGTTGACGTTTTAAGTAACGCGATATCTGCCGACTTTTCTTTTTATTATTGCGTTTATTCTGTTTTAAGTCAGTTAACAAAAATTGTACGAAATAATGGCGATTCACATAATAGTGGTATGTACCAAAATGTCCAAACTTGCATCTTGGAAGAAAACAGTACCAGAATTGGTACTACCAGTTGACATTGTGTATTGTGTAATGTGTGCACTCCCACACGCAACGCACAAGACTTCAAACATGCATCGCAGTAACGAAGAACACACCAATACATTAAAGAACACGAGGACATATACGTGGCATATATACCAACTCTGGCAGTCCTGTCATATAACACCATGGTTTATTATCCTCAGCTAACATATAAATACTTTCACCATTGTTAAGAGACATGACACCACTTAAAAGTTCACAGCTTCCTGCGGGGCTGTCTGCAGGACCGATGTTCAAATGACGTGGATACCACATGCGCATCGGAGACCAAAGTAAAACAAGCGGATGGAATACCTTAATTTTTTATGACCTGGAGTAGTAACTTGTTAGTGAGTGTCGACCAGACCACACGTCAAAGAATCAACTACTTTAATGTCAACGAAGCAATTTCAATGAATGAGCAGAGACTTTTTACTTATTAGTTCCAATTGGCGATGGTATCTTGTACAGCGTATTGTGTATTGTTCACATATTACACTTTTTTCCCACTTAGAGATTGAGGGCCCCCTAAATGTTTGGGGCTCCTGGCTGTAGCCCAGTCAGCATCCCCCTTAATCCGCCACTGTATGGCTGCGATCTCTCGCAGATGTGCTAGCGACACGCAGATTCGCACGGCTAGTCAAACGTCTCGGACTATAGTGAAACAGGAAGATCCAGTGTAGAAATTCTTGTAGGCCAATGATTACTATATTCGAACTATTTGGTGCAGTTTTCCCCTTTATTTGGTGTGGAAACGCCGTTCCCACACCTCTTTTTTTTGCACCACACCTCTGGTTATAACGTGATAAGGACCAGGTCTCGTAGATGTGGCAAGCGAACTTTCTTGTTCTGTCACAATGTCCGACCACCGTGTTGTGTCACAATATCACAATTTCGCCGTAAAACGTGATGGTGCTGGCGAAACTCGCCCTGAATTAACTAAGGGCGCTGTGTAGATGCAGCATTGCAGTTAATGGATATATGGGGCGTAAAATAGAGGTTCAGGAAACTGTAAATAAAATGTTTGATTTTCCTAGGCAGGCAATTTTTGCGCCTCCATCAAAACAGTCCCCAGGATTTGGTGGGCTAACTCCCCACAAAGAAAAATAAAAAAGACTATGAATCGGGGGTTTTTGTCAAATTTTAGGATGTCAAGCCCCCCTACACAAATTTAAAGCCTCCTATTGAAGAGTTTCTGGCGACGGTTTTGCTTCAAAATGGCGCCCCTGGCAGGTGCCATGCCTGCCATACCATACGCCATAGACGCTGACGCAACAATGGTGGTACGTCACCCTTACAAGAAACAGCTTCTACATCTTATTTTCTGCGAAAGGTATCGTGAGTTGTAGGCAAATCATTTCTAGCCGTCTCTACTTTCGTATGAACTTGTTCACTCGCTGGCTGAGCACTTTAAACACCTCTGAATAAACTAAATAACTTAAATTTTGATCATATAAAAATTACCAAAACGCATCGCCGGCCGCACAAAATGCTCTCGCGGCCGGGGTGTTTGAGACTCTGGTCTACAGTAATAACTTGCTTAACCTTAAGAGTTGATACAACAATCGCTGTCAAAAACAAACCGGGACTTGAAACATACAAAGACTTTGCTTTGGGTAATGTTGTTTCAAATCTTTTCAGGGCTTGCTTGAAGTGTGCGAAGTTTTGCCTCCTAGAGAACTGATTTAACCGTGCACGAATGCTTTGATTGATTGCAACTCATTTGGTGAAGGTAATAGAACCAGAAAGGAACAACTTTAATGTGGTATAAAAGTGCAAATAACTGGATTGCTTTGCACCACGCTAAAAGCAGAAAAATCCATTTACTTCTACTTACTCTCCTTAAACTCTTCTGAACATACGCTTATCTTCACGAGCTGTTGCTTGAATACTTAAACAGATTTTAATTCGTTTGGTTTCATTGCTTTCTCTTTACTGAACTCATTTCATAAGCTGCAAAGAATTAAATAACAGATTTACTTTTTTCCATCATAGCACATGCTCTGTTTTTTTTTATTCAAAGAGACAGTTTTTCATTATTGGTAGCTTGCAGCTAAATTCGATGTTGTGCTGTGGGTTTTAGTTATTAAAAAAATCACACAATTTTCCAGTGCAGTTACTGAATGGCGCTTGCGTTTGGAGATTTCCATCCCGGTCTTGATCTTGTTTTCAACAGTTTTTTGGTCCAAACACTAAATATTGCACGAGCTGATGCGAACCTTCAAGAAAACGTATAAACGTTTATCAAAACGTAGTCAAAAGATAGATTTTTTTGTTACTTGGGCGGAATATGATCCCAAAATTTGAAACAAAACTTTTTGAGCTGCCTTTCATTTTCGAAGGGTTTGGTTGCTACGCTCGGATCAAACACTGGTTTTGAGAATATTTTTTCTTTCACTACTTTACTTGCATCGTGTAGACCTAAACCAAGCAACGAGCTTATTCACCTTCACTTGTTTAACGTTGTTGCTTGCACAATGTCAACTTGTCTTCTTCGACCTTCTCTGCAAACAGTTAGTGCCAGTTGACAGCAGCACTCACTACACCTTATAAGCACCTCCAAGGCAAATGCATCGATTTTGTGTCCTTTCACCGTCCTCTAAAGTCAATCACATCTGCAGTGAAAATCTTTGTAATGCGTCTGCAACAGCTAAAAGTCATTTGCTTTCGCTAAAAAATGGACTGGTTGATAATCTTCTTTTCGTGTTTCATTTGCACGTGCTCTCCGGTTTTCGTTCTCTTTCATTTCTTTTGTTCTTTGATGGTCGCAGTCAAGGTGTTTTGAATCTAGAAGCCTCTTGAGAAAGATTAATTTTTCTAAAAGCAAAACAATGCATCCTTTCATGCAGAAGTCATTGCAAATGTTACTGGAAAATCACTGGATGGTCAAAAGCGCAATTAGATATATGTATGCCCTCGGTAAGACTGGAACACAGCAACGCCTCTACTATTCGTTATCCCACTACTTAACGTTGTTCATGTACACTGTTGTGTACTTGTTCCGAAATTTTACAAAAATATACACAGGAACGTGTAGTTTAGACCAGTGGTTCTCAAAGTGGTCGGTCGATATCGACTCCCAGGGGTCAATCGGACTATCCAAAGGGTTGATAAATAGTCACGGGGTCGAATGGGGGCAACTGAATGGCCAAGGGGCCAGGTCATAGCTCTAAGCATATTTTCGGATTGTGTATTATCTTATCAGGCATTTCAAGTAAGAAGTACTCAAATTTATTTTGACTCACATTTTCCTTGTATTAGTAACTGTTGGGCTAGGCCACGGGTTCTACAGAAAATTGTATAATTTAATTGGGGGTCAACGTGCAAAAAGTTTGTGAACCACATAGTATTTTAGCTATTGAAGTTTCAACCATGCAACCAAACAAATGTTTGTTCGACTGTGTACTTTAAATCAACTGATTTTTTGCTATAGCAGCATTTGAAAAACAACAGTTAGCCAATTCAAAACTGAATACGTTTGGTACGGAAACATTGTGGGTTTCATGCAGGTGTAAAGCACAGCTTTTCTCAAATTATCTTCAACATCGTTTGTGTTACTACGTGTACGCGTAAGTGGTGGTAAAAGAGCAATCTTTTGTTCGTGGCAGCAAGGAGTAATGTGTGTTGAAATGCTTCAATATAACAGTTCAGAAATTTTTTTCTTTCTGGTTTGAGACATTGACCAGACTTTTTGTGTAATTACTGAGTTAAGCAAAATTGCGTGCTCTCTCTTCTAATTTCAATATGCTCACTACACAAATTCTCCACTTCATGGTGGACAATGGTACCTATGCACGATGAATTTCAACAACCAAGATCCACTGATATTTATTTAGCATTGTATGCATCACGCATTGTATTTATCAGTCATGCCCAACCTGAAGCCCGCGGGTCACATGCAAAATTCCAAATGTTTAAATTTTTCAAAACTTCTGGCGTTTACTTGTCAACCAGTAGCGGTACATGGCCAGACAGACAGACAATGCTTGTTTATTTTACATGGCCAACGAAAAGACCCGGAGGTCCTATTTTTTTATGACGGATTGAAACCATAATTTCCTTGGTGATCCGAGTTTTTTGGGCAAGTTTTCGTTCGCGTCTGGACTGCCTGATAAGAGGTGCATGTAGGTTTATCCAGTAGGTTTTTCAAGGTACTGATGAGCGTATCAAATTTTTGATGTACACTCATGCCATTGTGTGAGATTTTATTTTGTAGAATGTCATATAATTCATTGTTGAATTGCTCATAGTCAATTTTGTTTAAATGCCTTCGAAATTTTTACGATGCTGATGAGTATGGAGGTATGTAGGAACGAATCAAGACAAATGTTGGAAGGTGATCACTTATATCGCTTTCCAGGATGCCACTCGTAATGGTAGTAGTTAAGCTATTTGTATAAAAGTGGTCGAGCAAGGTAGCTGACGATTCCCCCAATCGTGTAGGTTTGCCAATCAAGCAAAATGTACCAGAGCTAGTGACAGAGTTTAAGTATGATACAATCTTATGGTTTGCATCACATTGCAACAAATGTATGTTATAGTAACCACAAGCATAAAACACTTATTTGGTTTTGTTTATTTTGTGAATATTTTCTTGAAATGTTACTTGGAACTCACTGTGATCATGTTGAGGTTGTATGTAAACTACACCAATCACGATGCCCTTTTTGTCTGGATGATTAATTTCAATCCAAAGATTTTCACACGCAGGCACAAAAATCTTCAGATCATCTCTGATTTGATAATTCAATGTAGATTTTATGAGAAAAGCCACGGCACCAGCGCATGTTACCGAGTCTGCTCGCATGCAAATGTAACCTTGTAACTTAGAGTGAAAGACCCTGTTCGCTTGCAGTTTTGTTTCAGTAATAGCAATAATTTCTGATGGAAATCTCATAGCGCTTATATTTTCAATAAGGTCATCTTCGTTCTTTAATGACACTCAAGGGTTCTCAAGATGCGGATTTTTGCATAGTTCATTTTTGAAAAAAACAAGGAAATAGTCACTTGAATTTTTTCTCAGGCCCCGATGAGGCCATCCAAAAATCCATTGACCTGCTCCAGTCCTGATGTTACATGCACCATAAATGTTCAAAATAAATCTTCTCTGTTTCTTTTAACGAAACTGCAAAACTTTTCACACATTTTTAGAGTTTGAACAGCTTCCTATCTCTATCGGCTAGTGAATTATGGCAAGCTTTGGCCGAATATGTGTGGACCAAATTTTGTTCCTGCTAGACTTAAAGGGTTAATGAATTGGGGTTTTTCATTCACAGCAACAAGAAAGGAGACATCTTAAATGTTCCATTTGCATTAGTGGCGTAACTACATGTTTGAGCCAGGGTGGGAAAACTTAAATGAAAGGGACAACTGGCCACCGTATGGGGTCCAATAGATAACACTCAGAAAAAGAGTTGAGAAATGATGGTGAATCCGGATGTGGATGTCCATACTACAACCCAAAATCAGCGGCAAACACTCCTAAAAACGCAAACAACAACTTAGTGAAGACCAAAAGAATACCAAATGGCGAAATATAAGCTAAGTGGGGCCCCGTTTTTACATTTAGCTTGTCAGGGAAGAGCAGTTCGCACACCTGCCCCCTGTCAGTTACGCCACTGATTTGCATACCACACTTCCGACTAGCGTAAAAAACTTACCAGCTTATCCTCTCAAGAATTAATAGTTCATCGTCTTTTTTTCCACTATCACCATGGTTCTTAACCAGAAAGGAGCCCCCCATTCAGGGGGCGTCAAGAAATTTCCTGGGAGGCCCGAGCCCTTAGCTTTTCTACAACATGGAAAGCTTTTGAACGGGAATGTGTTCCTTCCAAAAGTTAGGCCAGTGCTGATTTTACGCCGTTACATCTTATCTGGTTTAGTTCCGGAAGAGATGGAAATCTGGGTTAAGTTTCTTGAAATCTTGCAGGCCGAATTCGAGCCTGCATACGAAAATAATTCAGGCTGTTTAGTCGGCATGCCAAGACCCTTTCGCAATAACATCTGTTCCATTCTCGCATTTGGCAACAGGGTGCACATAAAATTTCAAGGTAGCCGGCTGCATCGCAGAGCAGCTCGCCTAATTCCAAATGAACATGAATGCATACACTTTGCACAGCTCCACGCAGCGTGAGATACTGCCATGGCTTTCTGTAATTCGACGAGGTTTCTACAATGTGGCCGTACACCTGCATGACACTAATTTTCTGCAGTACTGCCGCCGTGTTCTTCTATGATGCGACGATGTGTATTTGTGACGATTCAACTGCACTTGAGCCACACTCTTGTTGAAGGTGAGATTAAGTTTTTAAATGGGGCTTGGCAGCTACAGGCCACCACACGCTGTCGGCTTCTCGGCCAAAGAAAGATAGCAGATTTGCTTTCTAGCCATCCCAATGGCAACACTCAGCTGCTTAATCTCGGAACCGTGCCTTTCATTCACACTAAGCGGCGTGGAGTGTTTAAGTCCACAAATATTTCTATTGGAATATCTAGTTTATGCGATTTAACCGTACTATGTTTTTCACATATGAATGGGGTTTTGTTTTGAGATTCTGGAATCTTATGCGAAGAAACGGTTATAGCGTTTGACCGATGTACTATTGTTAGGTGTAATCTGTATTCAATCTGCGAAGTAGTGTGCGGTTGCATAGAAATACAGAGTGAATAAAACAAACAAAGAATTTGCAGAAGTTCCCATAAGTCTAAAACAAGTAACTGCAACACAGTAAGCATGCGGGCTAGAGTGGGAACATGCATATCTGCGAGTACCGGTATATCTGGCGCAATGTCGCTTAAAAAAAGAAAGCATTTTCCATCTAATGTTGCAAATAATGTTGCATCAAACATTCTCTAAAAGTTTCAAGTCATCAGTGGCCTACAATTTTGGGTACAGGGCTCTGTACAACCTGCCGTGGCGAGCGAGTGTTAGTAGTCATCAGGTTCAATGCAACATTCCTACTTTAGCCCTATTGTGAAAAATATGTACCTCTATATGGAACGATGCAGAAAGTCTAACAACGTATGGCTGCACGCTTTGATGCAGTCAGGTTTTTTTATACTCGTCCTTATTCTTTCAACACTACAACCGCATTTTACTTTGCGACTGAGTGCTCGGACGTTACAGCGTAGGTTTGAGTTTGAGAACATGTGCATGCCACAATACTTTCATACTTTACCTGGCTTCGACTAGTTGGGGAATTTGCGTCCTACTCTGCGGTAGTGTAGTACCAAGTGTTACGTGTTAGCGAACAATAGTGTTAAGACAGTGTCTGTAAATCTGTTGTTCTGCCTCCAAATTTGCTATTAAGCGTTCTGTTGCGTCTGTTTTCATCAATCTGCAATACTCAGACTGTGTGTGTTTCTACTCAACGGACTTCGTGTCTGTTACATAACTTTAAAATTGAATAAATTGACAAAGAAATACATTTGTTTTTACTAACCATGTAAAGTCAGGGGGACGTGAAAAAAAGGAAAATTGCTTAAGGGGGGCGTGGTGGAGAAAAGGTTAAGAATCACTGCGCTATCACCAAAAAGAAGTTTTCACTTTGACCATTGTTCGTCAAATAGCATTTGTAATCTTCCAGAATTACCGATTCCCTGGAATTGCAGGTTTTGGAAGAGCACATTTAATTAGATTGCGTTTAATTCATACACAACGTATAGATAGATCGTGATTCCCATCAGGGTTATCTACCTTACAATTGCAATAAACATTAAAGTTTCATCCATATTTTCATCAGTTTTCATTACATACACTTCTCAGCCTCTAAATTAGCACCAAAATGGCTCATTGCCGAAACAGTTCGGCGCCAAGTAGCCAGCGCCACTTAGCCGTCCCAAAACAGCGGCGCAAAAAGTACATGACGCTCTCACAACGCTTGTTTAAGGTTTTGAAGTGTACAAAAATATCAGTTGTACTTTAGAATTGAATTTTTTGAATCACGTTTTCCCCTTCAAAGGAAATAAATCATGACAAGTTGAAGAGATTGTAAACCAATGGTATTTATAATAAGCATTGACTTCAGTTGGTTCATTTAAGATCCAAGGCCACGCACTTTATTCAACGACGCCGTGGCGAAACACGGCATTTTTAACACTTATTATTTTAACAATTGCTAAGATTTGTTTTTTCATGAAGGTTGTTTAACAGAGTTTGCCGAGCGAAATGACATAGAATTAAAGTGGGGAAATCCTTTTGCGTAACATGCCTATGCAGTGTGATGCATACAATGCTACATAAGCCTCATTGGATCCACGCTGTTTACATGCATCGTGGGTATCATTATCCACCATGTAGTGGAGAATTTGTGTAGTGAGCAGGCCCGTAAACATTTTCCGTCCCCCCTAGAAAAATGTGTTGGACATCGTTTAAAACTAATGGACATAGTTCAAAAAATTTGGGCCCCTCTCAGAAAACTCTTCGCCCCTCCTGGTGTCCCAAGCTGATTACGGGCCTGGTAGTGAGCATATTGAAATTAGAAGGGAGAGCACGCAATCTTGCTTAACTCAATAATTACGCACAGAAAGTTGGTCATGTCTCAAACTAGACAGAAAAAATTTCTGAACTGTTATATTGAAGCATTTCAACACACATTACTCCTTGCTACCACGAACAAAAGATTGATCTTTTACCACCACTTACGCGTACACGTAGTAACACAAACAATGTTGAAGATAATTTGAGAAAAGCTGTGCTTACACCTGCATGAAACCCACAATGTTTCCGTACCAAACGTATTCAGTTTTGAATTGGTTAACAGCTGTGTTTTAAGTGTTTTCTAATTTGCCATGAAATAGAATTGAAAGTGCAGACACTACAAGCCATGCCACAGTGAAAAAACAGTTGATCAAAGCGCACAGTTGAACAAACAGTTTGTTTAGTTACAAGGTTGAAAGTTTAAAAGAGGAGAAACGCTAACACTTTTTAAGCTTAGTATAAACTAACTGTTCATGTGTATATTTTTGTAAAATTTCGGAACAAGTACACAACAGTGTACATTAACAACATTAAGTAGTGGGATAACGAATAGTAGATGCGTTGCTGTGTTCCAGTCTTACCGAGGGCATACATATATCTAATTGCGCTTTTGACCAACCAGTGATTTTCCAGTAACATTTGCAATGACTTCTGCATAAAAGGATGCATTGTTTTGCTTTTAGAAAAATTAATCTTTCTCAAGAGGCTTCTAGATTCAAAACACATTGACTACGACCACCAAAGAACAAAAGAAATGAAAGAGAACGTAAAACGGAGAGCACGTGCGAATGAAACACGAAAAGAAGATTATCAACCAGTCCATTTTTTAGCGAAAGCAAATGACTTTTAGCTGTTGCAGACGCATTACAAAGATTTTCACTGCAGATGTGATTGACTTTAGAGGACGGTGAAAGGACACAAAATCGATGCATTTGCCTTGGAGGTGCTTATAAGGTGTAGTGAGTGCTGCTGTCAACTGGCACTAACTGTTTGCAGAGAAGGTTGAAGAAGACAAGTTGACATTGTGCAAATAAAGATGTTAACGAATAAACAATTATCCAAGATCAGAGATTGATTCGAGCATAGCAACCAAGTCCTCCGAAAACCAAACGCAGCTCAAAAAGTTTTGTTTCAAATCTTGTGTCCTATTGCATCCAAGTAACAAAAAATCTATTTTTTGAATAACGTTTATACGATTCCTGAAGGTTCATCAAGGCCGGTATGGACAACTCCAAAAGCAAGCGCTGTCGAGTGACTACTACTGGAAATGTTTCAAAGAAAAGCTACAGTGTTGAACTAAAATTTTGAAGCTTAACTATCAGTTATTAATATTAAAAGCAAACTCATGATGTTGCGTCATTAAGTTATAAGGTCCCAAAAAGAATGTGTTTGGGTGATCGCTCTCGTTTTCACTTTGTTCATATTTGATAGAAAAACCGAAATTTGATGTTCATCGCACATGTTCAATTTTTGAAGTCATCGAAGTACAAACTTAGCAAGAAATTCAAGACAAATTTCGTAAACTACAAACACAGCCCTGGTGTTTGTGGGCTTTATAAAAATGGTAACTCTTAGCACAGTAGCGAATTCAGCTGCAAGCTACGAAAAACACTTGCAATAATACATCTTTGAAAGAAAATAATAAAACATGTAATTTAACGGAAAAAAGTGAATGCTCTAACCTAATTTTTTCCAGCTTTTTAAAGAAGTTCTGTAAGCAGAAAGCAAAGTTTAAAATCAAACGAAATAAAATCTGTTTAGAGATCGCAGCAACATCTCGTGAAGGTATGCGTTTGTTCTAAAGAGTTTTCGGAGAGCAAACAGAACTAAGTTGATTTTTCTACTTTTAGCGTGGTGCAAAGCAATCCAGTGATTCGCGTTTTTTCTCCATGCATTACAGTTGTTCCTTAATCTGCTCAGATTGCTTCATCGAATGAGTCGCAACCAAATCAAAAAATTCATGCATTATTCAATGATTTCTTTAGAAGGCAAACTTGGCGAACTTTGTGTGAGTTGTGAACAGATAAGAAACAATATTACCCAAAATAAAGTGTTTGGAAGGTTCAAGGCTCGGTATCTTTTGACAGGGAGCGTTGCATTAAATCTTAAGGTGAAACGAAGTCCTACAATAAACAAGCCATATGTAGTGTAGACGTTTCTGACGCACTAAAATCAACGCTTAATTGTTACTCAGTACAACTTTTGTATTACTTCATTTATTTCAATTGTTTTGGCCTTTGCTTTTTCTATATATTTTATATGAAATGCTTTATCTTTGCTTATGAATTAAAAATAGTATGGGGAAATTGTTTATAGTCTTTTTGCTTAATGGTACGAGTTTTTAAAAAATGAGCACTATATGTAATATGTTTTTGGACGTGAGCAGCTGACAGATTTTCGGGTTTTTGATCACACTGTATTTTGCCTAAACATAATAGCATGCGTAGTGGAATAGCACTTCTACATTTACAAATGTTTGAAACACAGGTTGCCATTTACTTAGGAGTGGATTTTGTGTATTGCTCTGATAGATTTTAGTTGTATCGCATTATAAGTAAATTAATCTAAAACCTGTTCTGACCTTTTAAGTCTTTTCATTATACCGCAAATCGAAAACCAAATTATCAACCTAACAAAACAAATAGTTGTTTAAAGAGTGAGGTAAAAGGTAAAGCGCATAGGCTTTGGTAGAACAAACCTGTAGCTTCTGGGATTACGTTGACTTTGCGTCAATGTGGTGAAGGATAGAATAAATACAGTGAGTGAACGCGAAGACAGAAACAGTTTCTGCTTTTTCAGTTGCCGTATATGAGAAGAGCAGTGGTTGCGACGATAAAAAAACATACTTTAATGTACCGCCAGGTCGCATGAGAGCATTGTTAGAATCAGATGAAGCTGAAATCCGTGTTGTACGAATATGAAAATGAAATGAGTTGAGAGGAGAAAACCGATCTGGAAAACACTACGTTTTATGCGTTCTAATATAGCTAGTTCACTAACTAGCAGTGGCGTAACTAGGGGGGGGGGCAAGGGGGGACATCTGCTCCCGGGCGCAGCATTTTGGGGGCGCCAAATTGAGATCGAAATCTTAAGTAATAATTACGAAATGTCAAATGTCAACGGATGCAACTAATTACGATAAAAGAAAATGTCGAATGCTAGCGACTGCTGCTCAGTTGCGAAATCTCAAGATCACAATGGTTCCCAAATCGAATGCTTATGAACCATGGTGACGTTTTAAGGTGGAGCTACTGTCTCCAGCAATCAGCGCCGGGATGTGGTTTGACTCACGGTTGCGTCACAATTTCAGGTTACCAGGGTTGTGAACTTTCCAACTTCGCTCTTATTCCATAATTGCGCCACAATGGGCGGGAATCTAGAGTGCACAGCGCATGCGGTATGCTCCTGCGCATGCTTTTAGTAAAAGCAACGATGAAACTTACAGTATGTTGGTGCGACAGTAGATCTGATGTTTACGAAAATCTTTGAGATTTGATGGTTTGGCAAACTTCATGTTGAAATGGATGTGATGTGGTTCTGAAGGTAGTTATGAGTTTTATTCGGGGAATATTTAAATTTTGAAAAAATAGTGGCTGCACTTTTAAGATTCTAATTGGAACCGGGCAGCAGCGCTGAGTATATTTGCAAAGTATATTTAGTTACAATCGCTAACTCTTCAGTTACTGCTACATGCGTTTTATATTAATGCGACGTGTAAACTGAGCATCTCCATGGACATGATTGCCAAAATTCAGGTCAGAAACATCGTTAACATAGAAACACGGGCGTCCGCAAAAATTTTACCAGGAGGTGGCAACGTTGACGTTTTGCTTAACACATTCAAGTTGCTATATCGATGCAATGCAAACGGACGTTCACAAAACGGCTTATCTTGTCTACACCACAAAGAAAGTGCCCCATGTTACGGTGACCGTCGCAAAAATGCGCTTCGTTGGCAGAAATAGCCAGGTTATCACGATACTTTACATAATAGTACACAATAGGTTATATACAGATTTTAAAATCAGGGTAATTTCTTTTAAGGAAACATTGCCATGGTCTTTAAAGAAAGAAGCATGCCATGGTCGGACTTTATTTTACATAGCAAGTGAACTTTTGAAGATTTGTGGCCATCGTATTGTTACTTATAAAGACTAACAGGAGAACAATCCCCTTGCAAGTTTCGCGACCTACCTTTGCTGGCAAAGGAACAGACACGAGTGAACTGTAACCTTGTCAATGCATAACACCAGAATTGTTAACCTGTCTCTTGAACAGTGTGAGTGTCATACCGCCAAATAAACTGTTGTTGCTTGAAATAATTCAATTGATCGGAATTAAGCTGCTGGCTTGCGGTTTTCTAAAAATTTTTGGTTCTTAGTCCCAATTTCCAGGGGCGAAGCAAATGCCCATTCCCCCGTGCGAACGCTCATGCCTAAAACATCTCACAGAGCGTCATTGGTCTTAAATTTTTCATAGGTTAATGCATGTGAGGTAACACATTTTAATTATATCAGTTTTTTAACAAAATAGTCGATAAATTTGCAGCAGCAAAGGCAAGAAAACGTTGTCTATAACGTTGGATAATTACACTTCAAAATAAAACATTATACCTCAGTATTTATTTTCAGTTAATGTTTCAGGATATAGTGTCCAAAGAAAAGTTTCAATAGTATGCAATTATTATTTGTCTAACAGTTTTGCATAAAACACTTTGCCTTCGGTTTTTCATATTTATTCTTCTGTCTGTTCTTATCTTTTATGTATTCGTGAGTCTGCCTTCTGTCAGTCCCTCATGACCTTCTAAAACTCAAATTCTGGGAGTGCATGCTCCAAACACTCTACAGGTCGTACCAGCTGTTATTGTTACCACCTTGCCTGAGAGAGGGGAACAAGTGGGTACGCTACATACGGTGTCGTCAAACGGCTCTAACAAACCCGTGCTTCAGAAAACAAGGGCCAATTTTATCCTGTGTAATCACAAGATTTTTGTGCCCATAAAATTCTGTCGTTACAATTCATGCAGATTCTTGCAGACGGGAAACTTTTGCCTAGTGTTTGCATTTTCTTTCATTAATTCCTACAATTCGAATGTATTACCGCAGTCAATCGTGACCAAAATTCTAAAGTGACGATAGCTTCATGTGAAACGCTTAGATCCTTTATTCTACGATAGGTAATGATTTCCAAGAGTCAAACGTCCTGACATCAATTCCGTGATGTCACAGTCACATGAAATTTTCAGACGAGTCTAGAAACAAGTACATGTGGGGCCCTACTCAGCTTTCGACGCCTCTTTACTTCCAACTCATCCTTCGCATCTGTGTTGCCACGAACAGACTGGGTGGGGGCGGTCAAACTGACTTTGTCCCCGGGCGCGGGAAACCCTAGGTACTCCACTGATAACTAGATATCTGTGTTTCATATGACTATGCTTCCTGAATATCATTGCAGGCAAACCTTGCTTTAGGTGATGAAAAACTAAAACCTGTTGAAAAATAAATGGATGATCTGGTCGAAAATAAATCCTTCTTGGGTAAGAACTTATTTTCTTGAGTAGATTGCCTTCGTTTAAGGGATTTGTCATATTCAATGATATATATATATATATATCATGATTTAGAGTTTTGCATAAACCGAGTTCGTTTTTCTGCGATACCTCATTATAAGTTCTCTTGTAAAAATCTGCATTCTAAACAATGGTTATTATAACAAAATATTCCTAAATTGTTCGCCAATGCTTTTAAGGAAAAAGGCAAATATTTGGTCAGAGACATTTTTCAACGATTTGTTAAGAAACAATTTATTGTACTAATCTATGGATTGCAATGCATTTTCCATTTATTATCTTAAGGTTTTCTGAGCTTATTATATAGTACATCCCTAAAAGTTGCAACAGAAGAAATTTAGTAATGAGCAAAACGTAAAACACTCAAACGAGCGCTTTTGGCAATTTTGCCCAGGTAACACTGACAGACTAAAAAACGTAGTGAGCCGTTGGGCACAAATATTTGTCAAGTTATGTAATTTTGAACGTATTTAAGATCTGAAACTTTTTGAAGTTTCAGAGTGGTACAAGGGTTTATAAAATTTTATTTAAAACCAAGTTGGTACAAAACACGTTTGTCTTTCCATCACTGTGTATTTTGTTGAATGTGTTCATTTTTACGGTCAGGGAGCTGTGCAACAATTCGCAGCGCTGTAGCAGCAAAACCAGTGACAAACTAATGACATGCTATCAAAGCTACACGATTACAGTTAGTCTACGCTTCACACATTATTTTCTCCATGCTGTCTGGAATTGTTCTGCTTGCTGGTGTTAACATCCAACACGAAAATTTCGGAGAAGTGCAAGACTTTTTTTTTTGAAGCATATAATTTATTTTTAGTTTATTTTAAAGACGTTATTAATGCCTATTAAATACAACAAGAATATTAATTACATGCCAAGTTCGTACAAGTGTTTTCTTTTTTCTATTTTTCATATTTGATGATGATTCAACATGTAGCTACCCTGAAAATGTCGCTGCCCCAAACTTAGCGGTGTTCTATTGTGAATCAAACTCTCGTGGCTGTGAAAGTTTTCTCATCAAATGACGTTCAAAACTATCTCTATAAATTGTTTAATTTTATATCGTGAAAGCATTTGAACTATTTCATTTCATCTAAAAACCTGGATAAATTTTGTGGAGCGGTGTCCAAAGAATGAATAAGCTGTTTTTGTTACTTTTTTTAAACCACTGATTGTCTTATTTCGTTTTAATTTGCGTCGTAGATCGTGTACGAGCATTATCTTTATTTTCCCATTGTTTCATTAACTTGTAAATTTACATCATACTAGATGCAACTAGTAAAGAAGCAGCATCGTCCTTCACTGACACAATGGCATCATTCAGAGACTATGATCCGTCAATACCTCAATGCAAGGATCTTAACCCATATGAGTTGTATGGGAAAGATGGATGGGTTCCACAAAATGTGGTTATCGTCGACAGAATGTACTACATGTATATAACCATTTACATGTCGTTTATTTTTGTTCTGTCCGTGTCAGGCAATTCAATGGTGCTTTACGTCGTATACAAAAACAAGGTAAGAAGGCGTATACTTAGGGTATTCTATTACTTGCACAAACTGAAAAATGCAATTTTGTGTTTTGGAGAAAGTGATACTACATTGCCTTTTTTCGAAACCTAAAATCTTAAATGTGATAACACAGCTATGAAAAACCAAAAGGATTACTTTTATCAACAGATTGTCAACGAAACTTTTATTCAACATTATTCAACATTGTGAAACCTATTTTATAATCCATGCTATATAGAGACCGCAAAACCCACCTTTTGAAGTCTTGCAGCAATTTGCGGGACTTCAAGGGCGAACAAACGACAATTGAAAGGTCTTGGTTTGCTGTAAGTTAGCCGACTGAGCCCTTCTTTAATGACTTTGCGATGATTCAGACTTGCACTTAGCTGTTGTCAACTCACGTAACTCGTAATTACAAAAGCGACGCGGTTGCATCTACCAGCAATTTTTTTGCAACACCATGCATCCTCAGTCCTAAAATTTGCAAGCATGACTTACGGGTGTATCGCTGGAAGACTAAAGCAAGGGTGGAGAATAGCATGCAAACTCAAGACTAAAATAAATAAATCAAAACCAAAGCTGTGGCAAGTAAAACCCGGAAAATACGCCGTTCCTGAACAATTGCCTCCGCTAAAAATTACAAACCATAAACTAACGCTTATTACCGAGCAACAAAGCTGGACGGAATCGCGCCGATGACTCAACACAGAGAGTTGGGAGAATGCGTAACCAGAATGGTGTTCCTGAGGTTGACCGACGCGCTCACGGGAGCACCTTTAAAAAAAACTTAAACGCTGTGAAAGGGGAAGGGTACCAAATTTTGTATCTAACCTATCATATGTGGTAGAAAGATATCCAACAAGTGGGCAAAATAGAACAGGAAAAATCAATGAACAGCGCAAAAGAGTACAAAAATTATTTCACACCAAGTAGAATTATGCCTTGCATATAAATTTTTGCATCAAGTTTGTGATACCATTTGTCATCGTAGGTATCTAGAGAGTCAAAACTGGGTTGTAAAAATTTACGTGTCATAGATAACTGCTATATTTAGGGTGCCAAAGAACACTGAATGGTTCCGCGACAGGCCCATTCAGTCACTGTCAACTCAATTATCTTTTTAGTTTAATATACCTCGGTGCGGTGACCATCTTGTACAATGTTTTTTACTAATTGGCCAACATATTGTTGATTACATATCACACAAGTTGCCACATAAATACATAGTTTGCACATGTCAGGTTTTGGTTCAGTGGGAACGTTTCGGCCTCCTCTGCGGCCTGTGAGTGTGGCGCAGAAGAACAAACCGTCGACCATGTCGTCCTCCAATGTCCAATCCATCGACCTCCCCATG
>JGI24158J21664_10004398_pt1 | contig 18131 bp, 14 predicted proteins | sample Ectturendosymbi3_FD_21664 | JGI IMG/M metagenome (IMG submission 21664)
TTCTATTGCTATGCACTGAAGATGATAACAGTTGTTATCGAAACGTTTGCAAGATGTCAGTTGTATCGTTTGCTTTGGCCGTAGTATTTATTACAACGCACGTTTGATTTAGAATAAAACTTGCTTCGTACAATCCAAGGTGTCAAGGGATCTGCGCTCCGTATCGCTTGCAATGAAGGGATGTTGCGTTTTTTTTCGTTATATTCATCCAAACATGTACGTCAGAGACTGCACAGTGCGCTGCAATTTTCTATGGTTTTCTACCATTCGCATAATACCTCATCCCAAATGTGATCCGTCTTCTTTTTTTCTGAAACGCTGCCACTTTGCACACTAAGCTTGGACTGAAGGAACGTTTCAAACTTTTTACAAGTACTTTCTCGCTAATTAAAACCTAAATAGAAACACCCAGACAGGCTAAAACTAATCCCGGTGAATGTGTTTCTGACCAACCTGAAAATTACGCCATTTTTTATTTTCTTTGATTAAAAAAAATGGCGAAAAAACTCTATTTTATTGAGGAAGTACGTGATTACATCTTCTGGTACGCTGAGATGCGTTCATAACTACAAACGCATGCTTCTCTTATCTGGATTTAGCACCTGAATTTAGAAATCAGCTGAGTGTTACACATCAGAAAGAAATTTTGAGAAAAATGTTGTGAAATAAGAACAAATTCCTTTGTGATCATTCATATACGTCAGAACTGTAACTCAACCATAGTTCCATAACAACAGACTGCGAAAGCAGGCAAGCATAAAACTGATCACTGGGATTCCGTCACAAAAACTTGCTCTGTTCGAGCTTCACGCAGCGTTTGTTCACAGATGTAATTACTTCCCAGGGAATAACCGGAAAAAATTGAAGGGAAGTCTTCGATTAATTTTGAAAGGATGTAACTCGTATTGAGATCATATTTGTTATTGCATCATGGACTCCTTTGTGGTTCTTTACATGGCGGAGCTTTACACACCACGCAAAAATGACGTTTACACGATTTCTTACCAACTCTTGAACGAAATTTCTTGACACTAACCTATTTCAACTAATGGACAAGAGATAAAATCAGCAAATTCTAACAAGCAAAAAATCACTGCCACACGTACAGGGAATACTTCTATCAAGACGTTTAATCTGATTTAATATCCACGCACGAGTTGGGGCACATCGGCAACAAATATACATTTTATATTTTGAACGCTTCTTACAAGTTGGCGTTAGACACGTGCTATCGCCTTAAAAGATTGCCTGGATACGACCACGGTTAGGGCCACAATACCTTTCATTTGAACGTCGAAAGGACCGGTTAATCATGCATTTTCCTCTACAAATGTAACAGATCTTGGACAAACTCTCTGCAACCCCCAAAGCGGGTTGGTTGCTGCATATGCTCAGCGGAACATTCCAACTTCACAAATAAGGATGTGACATTTAACGAACAAAATAAAATAATCCAAAATCGGCTACAAATTTCTATAACAAAACAAACACCCCATCCACATTTACTGCCAACGGTCACGCTCAGACAAGGTTTCAAATAGCCGAGATAGAGCATTCCACCAAAAATACTCGATTTGTTAACCTTGGATATCACAAAACACACTCAGCCAAAACCAAAATGAAGATTATTTCAGACAATGCACGTTACGGCACATTTACAAACAGCCATTCCCCCATGCCATTCCAACATATGAACTATCAACAGCACGCCACCAGGTTCCACAACACAACACCTCATCCTGTCTGTGCCGAAGAGTAAGGCCTACGTGCTTAAACTTGAGTACGAACTTTCGAAAGGTCAAAGGGACAAGTGACGGGATAATTTACGAACAGTAAGCGGTTGTTTAACTTTAAAGCACCACTGGACCTCGCCGTCTCTTCGGTAGAGGCAAGCCTCCTGTTTATGGAACATGCGCATATGCAAGCAATACGTGTCGATCTGCAAATCAGACTATATGGTTTGCAGAGCTTTCCGTCGCCAAGATAAACTTCTTGACATCATTGCTCCAATTAGAGCCACTTGAGCTCTTTGCTACTTCCAAACGATAACTAGGACTTCAATCATGCTTTTGTTTCTTTCTCACAAATCTACTCAATAACCGTGGTTTGGCGTCTAATTTGCAACTCCAACAATGTATTTTTACCCGAAGTCCTAACGCAACTTCAACCGTTGAACAAGCTTAACACCAGCGGTGTTAAGAAACAATCAGAAAGCTGAACGACTGGACGTGAATTACTTTAACCAAGGAACTGAAGAGGCGCCACTCATGGAATCTTCTACAAACTTTCAGCTAGTTATGTACTTTCCGTCTGCGAACACCTTGACTGATAAGAGAAGTTGGTAACCATTAGTCGCTCTTGCTTTTCACTTCCACATCGGGATAGGATCCGAGAATGATGTGAGGCTTCGAATTACAGTCAACTTGTTGCCAGGTTGACAACTAGACTCGCATTGTTCAGTGCAGTGCACGGCGTAGGTTACGGCGCAGTGTTAGTGCAGGCAAACGTGCAAACAACCCGCATGCAGACACTTAGCACCCATGGTTGCAGAACCTGCTCACACGACTCACCCAGCCGGTTACTCTGTGTCGAGTTAGTGTCGTGAACGGTGCTGCTGGGAAGTGGGTCGGGGGTGTCTGGGAGGGAAGCCTCCGCGGAGTGCGGCGACGGGGCGAAAAGGTTATCGGGTAAAGGGAAATCGCTGCTGCCGGTGCCCTCCGGGGTGGTCAGCTCGGGGGAGTCGTCGCGAGATGACACAAAGTCAATTTCAAACAAGCTGAACTGGCTCGCCGGCAGGGCGACTCTCGCCGGTATGGCGGGAGGAGTTCCGGGCTGCGGGGGTAAGTGCGGTGTGCTGCGCGATAGGTGGGGTAAGTCGCTGAAAGAGAGACCGGAGCCGGCAGAACTGACGACGGCGTCTTCTGAAATATTTCGTCGCGAAGGAATTGGCATGCCAACGCCTGACAACAGACGGTGACCTCGTAATCACACGTTCCCTTGCTGCATACGTCACAGAAAGCGCACGCGAAACAAAAGCATAGCGACGTGCTGATGTGCTGGCACGCCAACGGCAATTCAACAAAGTGCCCAAATTACCACAACTCTGCCGGCAAAGCATCGCCTGAAGACACAGGACGAGTCAATACTACTAACAATAACTGAAGAATAGACTTACTTTCGGGGCTCGCATCAACAAAGGGGACATCGGCAATACCCAGATCGGGCGTTTGCCGGCCAAGTAGGTTCAGGGCCAGCGCAAATCTGTCCTGCTGGCCAGCAACATTTCCGGTCGCGCTTGCCTGTTGTCCTGAAGATAAAAGTGGGAGATTTTCGTAATTTTATCCCTTTCCCACAGTCAAAAAACACATATCACGTCTGATAAAAAAATAACAGATTAGGGATCGACTTGTGGACAAGTTCTTGCTACAACACCGTTTTGGAACTCAAATCGGTGAGATACATAATCAGGCCCGTAGCTGCATGGGTGCATTCAGGGGCAGTGCTCCCCAAATTGTTTTGGTTCCTCCCCAAATTTTTTATGCCTAGAACAATTTGCTTCAAACACACAATAAAAATAAAAATATTGCCCCGTAAAAATGTACTTTTTCCCCAAAACCTTAAAACCTGGCTACGGGCCTGTATATAATCAAAATCAAAAACACATCTCGCACAAACGCCAACAATAATGAGAGTTTCCGCGCGTTGCCTTTTTAAAAGATGAAGCAATCAGTTATAGCACGGCGTAGATATGTGATGCGACATTGAAAAATTCAGGATCGATTAAAAGCGTCATGTCCGAATCGCGCTGTCCTTACCCCTAGTTGTTTGGCTGTCGGCAAACGGGTTCCAGTCTGGGTCGATACTGGCGGAGTCTTGGCTGTGCAAACTGCCAACGTCGGCCGGCCACGACTGAAACAAGACACGTACGTTGCGGATGCAGACAGGGGTCATCGAAAGTGCAACGGCTGCTTTTGCACAAATGTTCATTTGCACTGCTTGTGGCTTAAGAACGACCTGAACCACTCACGAAGCTGCCTGCACGGTGGTTGTTGACATGAATGCGTACAACAGCGTTTGCTGAGAAAAGGGCTGAGTTAACAGGCAAATAAAAACAATCACGCTGTTATTTCTAATTTGATTTTAACTGCTGCATTCCTTTCAGTGGCACGAAAAAGGGTGGTTGATAATGCGTTTTGCTCATGAAGTGGCAAATACGTAACACTGACTTCTCGCGACACAGTGTCTTTTCCAGAATCGTCGGTGTGCAGTCGTTCGTGGATGAGCACGTCGAACTCGTCGCCAGGTTCGATGCTGTTCGCGCTCGCGCTGTCGAGTTCGGCCGCATCGCCATGGTGATCGAGCACTTCGAGTCCCTGCGCCGGCCACGCTAAGACACAGCAAAATGACATGGTAAGTTGTGGCGCTGCGACGACAGCAAAAAACGATTGTGGTATTCAACCTACAGCGAGGAACTGCGGGCGCAACGTACTTTTGAAGCAGGGCTGGGGAGCACGCGGCCCACATGAGCATTAAAAGTGACCCGCGTCAGAACTTTCCCTTATCCAAATTACAACATAACATCGGGTCAAAACGAAACTTCAAGATAAACAGATTCTTAGACAGTAAGTCAAGAGAAGCCTCCATCGCTGCCTCTCATAATTTGCTCTCCTTATTTTCCTTGTGAAGGTGCTGGTATGATTTCAAATTAGAATTTTTTTGCGGTCCTTCCGTGATTTTCCACAATTCATGCGACTCGTGATAGTAACTAGGTTCGCCACCCACGGCTTAGAAGCTTTGTAACAGTTTGCTTGGCGTTCTTTTCGTGAACAACATAAAAGCGAGACTTCCTTATGGTTTAACTAACGAATATGACACACAAATAAGAAAATGCCTCGCGACAGTTTGTCTTCAGTGAAAAGTATAGAAACCGACACTTGATGAATACAAAGCACTGATGTGCAACGCCTGAACAAAATCGCAACTTCTTATTCGGATATGCAAGAAAAAGCACGCAGTTCAGCGAGGTATACGTTTCAAAAATGATGAACCGCGAACAAGCGTGCAACAAATCGGAAGACACAAAATGTGCTCATGCAAATTTTGCAAAAATGACCATCAATTAAAAGAGTTAAAACCAAAGAAGTGACTTGCAGCAAGCTTCACCCTATGCTGATGAACACCGAAAATATTTGTGGCAAAAAAAAACAACAAAGCACTGCACAACATCAAGGCCATGAAAAGACAATTACGAAAACAAAATTGCTCACCTATTAAACCAACCAGATTAAGAAGCTTACCGGCATGCAAAGTACCGTAAGGAGCGGCACCCAACTGTGTCGAGCTTGTCTCGGGGCCGCGTGATCCGTCCGAGTCGCTGCGGTGGCGAACAGGAGACAATGGCTTGCTCGATGCTGGCGACCACAACCCGAAACATAAGCGTGCACCGAAACAAAGGTGAGGAGGGAAAGCAGCAAAACCAACAGCACATGCAGCGCTCGATTCGGTCGCAAAAGAAAGATACGTCGAACCGCACAACAAAAACTTGTGGCCACATCTCAAACGTAGGAGCAAACAGAAGAGAAAGCGCGCNAAGGAGAGGAAGCTTACGCGTTGCACTGATGTCCGAAGCGCTGTTCCGTCGCCTCAGTTNACCGGTGCCAGCGTTAGACACCGACGCAATGTCGAACCCGGCGGATTCCGACGTTCCTTTCTTCAAAGGGTGATCGCCGTTTGTGATANTGGCGGGCAGATCAGGCGGTCCGGTGCCTGATAAAGANAGAGCGCTTGAGCTTTATTCCGCTGAGCACCGGGACAGTGGCTACACCTCAATCATGAAAAGTCAGCGTAAATACCTGACGTGCCTTAAACGTTGGTACGTGTAGCCAGGTCGAGGTCCTGCTATCACCACGTACTGCGATGTATCGCTGAAGCGATTGTTTGAAAAAAACGTAGATTAGTTGGAGGATTTATTTGTCGTTGTTGTTTATATTATTAAGGACAGATGAACAGAGAAGAAGCCATTGAACGCAAAACAACAGGTTTGAGCGCAATAGAAAGCGTATGCATTGCGCAGTCCATATATCCAATATGTGGACGTACAGTATATCAAATCTTCAGCTGGTGATAACAGCTGAGGGTGTTTGCTTTCGAACAAGGCTTTAGCTTTGTTATTATAGCACCGTACAGTACATGATTAATGTAACGAAAGAAAAACGAAACTGAACCGTACAAGTACGGCGCGAGATGTCATAACCACTGATGGCGGAAATATAATTATCAGCTTCACAACTCCACNATACGACCGTGTCAAAATAATCCGTGTTGGCATTTCTGGTAGCAAGCCGTTACAGAGAAGTAGCAAGTACCAAAAAGGAAAGCACCGAACTTCTTTACCATGTACCATCACCTGGTCAGTAGCTTTCTCTCAATCGGCATTAGCCTGTTCGCCACCACGACATGTGGTTCGAATTCGAATCGAGCGACCAGCAGCAAACAAGGAAGTATACGGCAGACGTCCTGGCAGCAAATAGACTAGCTCTTGGCACAACAGAAACAGGCTATTTGAGAGACGGCTGCTGGCAGATGGTGGGACAGCTATTAGAAAGACAATTTGCACCGCCCACGCCAATTCAATAAAACCTGAGTTCCTGTTTCAGTTGCAACAGTCTGTGACAACTGTCTTGCGTTACAATATCTTACATTGCCGTTTACTCACGTCATCGTGTTACGGAAATTAGTGTCAGCTTCAGAAAACAACGCGACAAACAGTACAACCATTTCAAACATAGAACCTGACCAACCGTCCAAGCAAACTTTAGTGTCCCATTCGCTACGCATGTATAACTAGTGGATCCACTGCCGCAGTGCAGCACACCCGCGCATCGCTTGAGTTAACACTAGGGGGCGCTTCTATTTAATTGTCTGCAACGTCTGCGAGTGAAAAGCAAGACCAGGATTTCCTGCAAAAGGAGACCAGAGGCGATAAACACTGGTGTGAATCAACACTTCCAACTGGCTGGCAAGTAATACTTCTAACCTGCTGNCAAGTAACACGTCCGTCCAACATTCCAATTCGCCTTCTTAGATCTTTCGATAACAGTAAACCCATCAACAAAAAAGGATTCTCAATGGAGTCTTATTCTTATTATAAGCACCAAAGTGCTTTGTATTGGAGCAATGGAAAATTGCAAACTAAAGCTGATATTGGTAAAAATCTGAAGGATCTGACCACGTTTAAATCGGGACAATTATCACGGATGTAGCACTTGCTGAGTAATTTGGCAACACGCGGATTTCGCTGAAAAATGTTCCAGTTTTTGCTTCGTTCCTTCAAAATGTTACTTATTCACTACGACGTATAACCACACGCTGTTCATAGACGGAGGAAAACAATGGACCACATGTGATGCAACAGAAAACCTGGAAACCCGGAGCGCTGGTTTAAAAGATTCAAATGAAGTTTGCGTAGACGCGCGTGCCACCCTCAGCATAGGAATGCGGCATTGATCAAAGCTACGATAACAATAATGCACGAAAGCGAAACTTCCGTATCTGGCCGTACTTGACAAAAACAATGAAAGAGAACGATCGAAACCAAATCATGATCGACCCAACTTTTAATACGGAAGCATCGGCACCGAAAATTGACTTCTTTTACAACGTGCAACTGCAAGCCAAGCTGGCGTATCCTGTAGTTATCGGGAAGCTTAAAAACGGTGCCCTCGGACTTATGGTCAGAACAACTGTTGCATAAGACCTACCGAGCAGCAAGGTAGCACGTGAAACATTGCTCAGCCGCTTCATTCGCCAGACAGACTGAAGAGACTAACACAGTGGACAGCAGAAGATACACATGTTCTGATCAAAACTTTATGCACAACATATCCAGTATGGCTGCTTTAGCTTTGTACCCAAGTCACTAAAAAGTTGCTACAACGTCGTATCGCATCATTGCACTAATCTAGAACAGATGGTTCTCATGCTGGCGTCCGCACGCAGGGATTTGATGTTGAAAGCTTCGCCAGCATTACTCGCGTTCACTTTGCAACTCGCATGCACTTTGAGCTCACATTGACTTTGCTAAAAAATACAATAATAGGTATCTAGTCTCATCTTGAGTGGCAGAAAAATCTCACGGCAATCTATAAGTGCAGCGCAGACGGTCTCGATTTTCGGGACCGCTCATTGGTTCCAGTGCTACGCGTTTCAAATCTGGTTATGACAAAAACAGACTGTTACCTTTGCAAACCACGCATGTTTATCATTCCAGTAACAAACACGCAATGTGTTCAGCTGCTATTCCGAAGCGTTTTGCCAATCATCAACTGTCACAAAACCTCCAAATCATTTTTACAGAACTTGAGATTTCCGGGTGCAGGCGGGAATTTTTTGACGAATACACAATTTTTCTAGGCGCTAATCCTTGACCTGCGGTAAACACTCCAACGCGCGTGCCGACTGCTGTTTACACAACAAGAAGTATTTCTCAAGGAATCAGAGAGATACACAAGCAATTTTGGGCAATACCATTTTTAATGACCAAGACGAGAAATAAGAAAAATACAGGGATAACAGCATGGCGGTGCTCTTCTGACTGACGCCGTTAATTTTGCTTGGGGAGTGAATACTTGGAAACTATGCATGAGCCTTCATGTTTGCTACTATTCGACCACAGCAGGAGCTTTCCTGCATCTGTTGCTGTAACTTTTGGTGAAACTCAAAGCCTGAATGACTTCCCAGCCGAAAAGCCGGTAAAACAAAATGTCAGATCTGAGGTTCAATGCCCTGAACACCTTTTCAACACGGCTTCACATTCAACATTCTTTGAATCCAAAAAGATTTGTTAGTGATCCATTTCTTGTAGGGCTTGATCAAAGCAGCAGCCTGGTGGTCAACTATTGGTGGATGACCGCATTGTGCTTGCAACAGGCTGCTTGGGAACGGTTGCGCATAATTACCTTTGTGATAAAAATTCTCGCAAGCTTCAACCTCGATTTGTAAAAAGCTGAATCACAAAATACTTCCAAAATGGCAATTTTAAATGAGATGAGTGTTGTCAAACAGAAAAGATTGAAATCGAAAATTTGGATCACCATACCAAATCTAAGGAAAAAGACCAGTCCCTTTGTTGGGGAATAAGTTAGACACTTCCAGAAACTGACTATTAAGCCAGCAATCGAATCCCCACCCAATAAACATCGCTTCATTAGTGCGTGAGATTACCTCAACGCTTTAGTGCTTCACAAATATCTTACAAGTTGCACTCCGGGGTTTGCGTTCTTCAACATCGCCAGTCGTTCTCGCGGCGGTTTTTGTTTCGACCTCGCTCGATCTCGCGCGCGACACCAGCGCCGATTGGCTGCGCTTCCGCGACTCGACCTGGTCCGAGCTGGTGGTGGTGGCGTCGGTGTCGCGGCTCCAACCGCGACTGAACGATCTTTCCGACAGCATTGGGTGATGGCCGTTGTGCCTTCCCGATTTATGACTGGCGAGAAGGAAAAGAATGAGACGAATTGATCCAAAGCGACCGTTCGCGTTGTGGAAACAAGTACACCGGCTGGAAGAAAAACAAAGCGCTCCTCACCTGGATCCGTGTTTGCGTTGTTTCTTGTGCTTCTGCTCGGTCAAACGATCAAGCGGCAAGTCCTGCAGCTCGAGTTTGTAGACATGCCGCGCAAGCACCCTCGTCATCGTTTCCATGTTTTTCTGCGACCGAAAGAGACCAACGGCATGCGACGCAAACAAAACAAGAGATAATATTGCCAGGATAACAAAGCAACACAGGCGTGGCTTTTCGGCAAGAACACGCGAGTTTCATCGCAGACCGAACAGCGCGCACGAGTCGAAAGTGCGACTGAGAGCAAATCTCGTTCTGCAACCGCAAAGGTCATCGAAGAACTGAGCGAGCGCATGTTCTGAATGAAAAAGATGATGTCACTTGCACTGCAGCAAGGAATGATGCTTGCATAGGCGAGGTTACATGGTAAACAAGACTTGCCATTAAAAGTTTACGAACATTGTAAGGAAAAACTTCAGAATTTTTCTTATTTCCTATCATTACGCCCATATTTCCACTTTGACTTACTTGCATCCACTGCGCATGTACGTCGCTCTATCTTATTCCTTACTTGTAGCATCATTCAAACACGCCACCAGGATTCAAACCATTCTTCTTGAAGTGAAAAACGCCTCTTTCGCCTCGTTAGATCCCAAACTCAACCGCTAATTCTCGATCATTCGACAAACACACAGTGGAATTCGCTACCGTTCATCCCGCCACTGGGACAGAGGACACTTGCCACACCACGCGTCCTCACTGTTCACTGTGAAACGCGATCCACTCACCGCCCACTCGATCACCAGCTCCCTCCAGTGAGTCAGTGACGACAATACCTCGACAAGCTCGTCCCAGAGTTCTCGAGATACGTACACAAACAGATTTGCTTTGATCCAAGAAACAATTAATGTCTGAAAACCAACATGGTCATCAAAACACCGTCTATCTATGTTAGTGGCCAGAGTTTCGTAAAAACAAGCGGCATGTACAAAGTTGCAAAAAAAACTCTTGGGAAATACTCTAATTAATTTTTTTATCAGTGGCGATGGACAATGTGACTGAAACGCAAGTGACCGGGCAACAAAACACAGACATCTGGTCGCAAAGATGAGCACAATTACATTGAAAAGAAGTGTGTGGCATGGCCAAGTTTTCACGGAATGGAGGTAAACATTGCTTCTCGGTTTTTAATCGCGCTTCACAAAATTATTGCGAAGAACGCTCGAAAACACGGAAACGAAGACGACGACCAAAACAGTCAGACAAATGTTAAACTGAATTTGCAGTCGGTGAATCCAATCAGCGACCGCCAAAAACAAAACACTTGCACAATCCACTCGCGCCTTTTATAACAAAAATTAAAATTTTACTTCAAAAAATCAACAGGACAAAATGATGGCTTTCCCATGAAACGACCAAGAGCTACTCCGACGTACTGCACGTGGTCTGACTTTAGCAACTGGAAAGCTGTGTGTGTGCAGCACATACTCGTTAGGTACACAACAAAAAGATTGTAGATTTAAGACCACAGCAAATGATGTCATGCTCAACAAACCTGAAATACGGGACCAGCCAGCTTTCCCGACACGGTCCGGTGCTTGTCAACGTCCGCTTCGACGTCATACGGGTCCTGCAGCATGCTCCGGGTGACGTGAAGCAACACGCGAAGCAATTGACGCCACGTTTCCATGGACAACGACACGTTCATCACCATGTATCGGTAGAGGTTCAGCACCCGCTTGCACACGTCCACCTAGGAAGGAATTCCGACACGGAGCGGATTAGCGTCGATCCGTAGCGACACGCCCGGGGAGTGTTGCAAACCAGCGGCCAGTCGAAGTACTTCAACACACTGTGGCGTGGACTACAGGCAGAAAAACAATGCGCGCCAGTGAAGCGGTTTGCGATCGTTCTGTGCGTGAAAATGACTGTAAGTGATGACGGGATTGGGATGGTGAAGTGTACTGGCCGTAACAGAGAGCAATACCAAGGTTTGCCCAATCTCGAGCACGTTGCAAATATATAATTATTCTGCACGTTGCAAATAAGTTTCGAGTACGTTGCAAAAAAATTATAATTATTATGTCTACCAAACAAGCAAGAGTTTCGACCAGTAGACAGTTGACCGGTTCGAAATAAAAACAGCAGCATGACAACAGTTGTTGCGCACAAAACGTCGGTTCGGTGTTGGTCGCTGCGGCGTGACCGAACAATACCAACCTGGGTTTCTACGAGCCTCGTGGCATTTCTAGGCGGTTCGACGAGAAAAACATGAGCTGAGTTGGTGACGAACAGTTGCAAGGTGCTTTGTGGACCGGCGCGGACCTGAAACGGAAAGCTTCAGGTATACAGCGAAGAGAGAAAAAAGGCAAACAACGAGTCCAAACGTTGGCTTATTTGTCCAGCAAAAGAATGCGGCTTCCTCGCGTATGAAAATCAAGTGACGAATCACGTGCGGTGGATCAATGGATGCCGGGCATCGAATGGAAACATAGAGCGAGCGAAGGAAGTAGCAAACGAACGACTACGAGGAATGGCGGCGACAAGAAGCGAACCGCTGCGACGGAATCGCGGAGCGCGGCGACATGTTTTTCGTATAAAGCGCGGCGACAAGATAAAGCGAATCGCGCTACGAGAGAAGCCAAGGTACGGAGTGCTATCGCAACAACGAAAATAATCGAATTACGCGAGTGGAGAGGGCGGCGTCCAGAACCGAATTCAGTTGTCCTTTCATGTAAGATACGTTGCGTAGAGAACTGCTCGAAGACAACTGCTGCCTCTGCCCCTTCGGGGGTTGTTCAACCTCCTTCAACGTAAAACAAACCATGGCATGCACAAAACCGTTCTTGCACAAAATACAAAATTTACAAGAAAAACACGCTTTCCGTGACAGTGAGTGCTCAAACGGTGACGAACCAAACACAAAAAACAAATGGACCGTGTTGGGATGGCAACGATGAGAAAAACTAAAGTGAAACAATGCAGCTAAGATGGTTTGATTGAAAAGAGGGTGAAATGACTTTTTAGCAAATCTGGAAACAAGCATCGAACTGTGAAAAGAAAATCGAAACGCGGCAATTTACATCTTCCAACATGTCTTCGTCATCTGATGGATCTTCCATAAAAACCGGAACATCACCATCCTGTAAAAAAACGAAAGCATACCTCAACGGTACTTGCGTATTGATTGCTTCTGCTTCATCTTAATCGCAAGAAAACTTGATGTCAAGAATTACACACTCAACACAATGTCGGTGTCGTAAAAAGTGGGGATTCGTAGCCGAAACTCTTCATGACAGTAGCAGTAACTATTACCAAGATTAATACAGTAAACGTGAAGTTTCAATCCTCGAACATGAATTCACAGTATACAATGAGAAAACACAACTTACGGCCAAATGTTAAAAACCGTGAAACCGCAAAAGATGGTTCAGCAAATGGTAACTGCATGCGAACATCACCTGAATCCATTCTTGATAAACTTTTACAACTCTTCTCATGGTCGGTACCTCCGTCAGGGGCAAAATGAATGCCTGAATGTATAAGAAAAATGGCAACATGAACGTACAAGAAAAATGTACACGTAATAATCGCAAGAGCGGCGAGGTTTGCAACGCACCAGGCTCAAAAAACGTAAAAGATTGCAATTTTCCTACTTAACATGGGAAAATAATCATCAGCCACACAGAACACCACAATGCTTTATCTTGCCAAGGTTCATACCCAAAGTACCTAATATTTACACTTTATCAGCTTACCTCAAACAAGCCTAGTATGCCAATCGAAACAGACAAGTATTCAGCTGAATATTCTGGATTTAAATGTAAGCACCCTGAGCCGTGTGTTGATAAAGAAATTATTAAAAATAAACGTATGAGATGTGTACCAACACGAACGGAATTGTGTTCAAGACACTTTCAAATAATTTCTCTTGAAAACTACCAAAGCAAATGTGATCACTAGGGCAACCAATTTTTTGAGATAAACACTTAACATTTTGACTTTATAATCTACAAATTTCGTCTTTACTTTGACCTATCAATTTTCTGCATTTGCAACTGCAAAATAATTCAGCCTTAGGTGTCGAGGTTAACCCAGAAGCATATTCATACACTCTATGCTTCAAAATTTTAAATTATTTGGTTGTTTAACTTTGGGAATGATATGCTGATAAGTACATAAATAAGTACAGTAGAGTCAAGCCCGAGAACATCATAAAGTTGAAACGTTGTATGCATGAGGATTGAGCATTTACCAAACCAAGTATTGTAAGTCCACGTTTCTTGTCTTATCATGCCTATCCTACATACTATTCAATCGTCCAGTAGTGGGCAAAAGAGCATTATTACGCCAGAAGTCGCAACAAACCCAATATTATTACAGAATTGCAACTAAACTTGCAAAAGCATATCAATATCAGTTGTTGCAGTTTCAATAAAGTATCGATGAAGAGAAAAAACTCTGCTGCAAGAAAATTTCGACCTAATGATAAATTGACTTTTTTTTGACCTAACAACTTGGGATTCCCTCATGGTATGAGCGAGAAATTTGGTTTGTGGACGTTTCATGAACTTTCAAAACGGCAGAAAAATTTTGACTTTACTGACTTTTGGTTACCCTACATCACTTTCGTGGCCCACTTTCTAAGGTGTGAACTAGAAAAGAAACAAAAGCTCAAGAACCGACCCAACCAACGAAAAGATTGGCCTGCTCTGGAACGCAGCGGCTTGGCAGATTTAAAACGTACTATGCCGCACGACAGTTTTTGAAACGGCTTCGCAGCAGCTTAAGGCGAGCCTGCCTGAAGGTCGTTACCTGTCTGAACAATTCGTGAACAAGGTTGACGTTTTCTCTCGACGAATAAAGAACGTTTCGAACAAGCGCATCTTCAGCGGACGCACCCGACCGCAACTTGTCGTCGAGACTGGACAGACTCGACAAGCTTGGTTCCTGAGCAGAACGACTCGTTATACTCGTTTTCTTCAAACACGCAAAGAGCGCGGAAGGGGAGCTGCTCACCTTCTCCGTAAGCGTGCTCGTGTTCGAGTTAGATGCGTCGGGGTCGTGCGGTTGAATGGGCTGAACAGCTGTGCGCGGAGTCAAGGTCGAACTGGAATGCACGCTGGAAACTGACAGCCTGCCCTCTTGTCCGTCCAACAGCTTTTCGTTATTGCTGCAGTCGGAAACGAGGTAAAGCAAAATATTGAACACGGCCAGGTTTAAACACCGTGAATATTACAGAAGCTGTTTCCCAACATCCAAGTTTACTGAAGTGGTAATTTGTCCATACGCAAAATGCTTGTGTAATGATCGACAGGCTGAAAGCGGCAACAAATAAAAAGGATCTCACATCAACAATTTAAGTCATGTTTGTTTGTACAACCGAGTATGTGAGACACAACACAAACAAATGGTCGGCTGCTAACCTACGAAGCAGGAGACAAAGATGTTTTAAGTTTTTTCATGCTCACAGCGTATGCAAATATTAGTGCACAAGAATACTGCATCTTCATTATTATGGCAAAACTTGATTTTCTGTTTCACATTAAAGGTCAAACCCCTGGTAACCAAAAAATCATCCAGCCGCAACTACCGAACAACAAAAACCTATCGTTTGCTAGCAAATCGCTGCAGGCTACAAGCAAAAAAAACTGCAAGTATCAAGGATACCAGAAAAGACTGCAATTATCGAAATACAGAGCTAAAATTAGCACATGCAGAAAAATCACGGAATTACATCAGCTGTGACACACTGGCACGCATGGAATTACAAAGGGTGATGGTGTAAGACTAGCGGCATTTTCACATTGAAAGAACTCCGCTACCTGAGGTGGAACTCCAGCAACTGCTTTAGAACCTGACGATGGAGGGCTTCAACTGTTGCATCAGGCCTAAATAGGGCAGCAAGCATGCAAACAGAATTTAATTGCCAATACTGGAAGTGTTAGTATAGAAAAAAAACGAAAACAATGTGCAGTGATTTACTACTTCACAGGAACGAATCACAACTACAATCTAGTAATGTTAGTTTGGCCATGCAGAAAACAAACCTAACATTCAACACAGATAATTATCTGCAGTAATTTAATCCACTCTATTGAAACTCAGGTGCAGCAAATCTGGGAAAGGAAAACAGCATGCATCTTTCATTGCGACACTCGATTGCAGAAACACAATTCAAATCCAGCGCGAGCTTCAAAAGCTTCACACCTCTTGACCAGGGTCATGTCGTTCTTCTCAAACCGTCCGGTGAAGTTGACGATCCACTTGATAATGCTGACCCGCGCAGACAGCATGCTGCATCCGGCCGCCACCTCGATGCGGGGATCCAGCGAGCCGGTGTCGGACACATGCAAGACGTAGTTCACCGACTCTCGTGGTTCAGGCAGATCTAGACGTCGGCAACATGTCGTGAAACGACAGCGTCCAACAGGAATTGCCCGGGTGCGATGGTATCGCCGCCATGTTCGACAGGCCGGGTTGAGACAGGGTTTCTATTCTCACTGAATTGCAAGACTGAAGGCAACATCGCCGAGTGCGATTGGACAAAACAGGATATTTAATAATTGTCTGAGATCCTGTGCTTTTTACTAAGCGAGCGAATATATCAATGTACATCGATCTGCGAAATACTGAAAATGTAAAGCAACATGTGTAAATGATATTTTATATATTCACTATTATTTTCGCTAATACGAGCACATACGCTGGCTGCCATTTGAAGGTTCATTAAGAAAGACTATTAACCAAATAGTTTTTTTATTTGTTTCTGCGTATTCATCGCCAGCACCAGTAGCCACAAGAAATTACCTAGACAAGGCGAATAAATGCTTGTGCTGTGGTCGAAATCGGCGAATGCATGCGGCAGGTACTTCTCCTTGAACAGATTCCACAGAAAATTGAAGCATTGCTTAGCCATTTTTTCTTCGTCTTTCCAACGGAGTGCATGTGACTGGGAAACGAAAAACTCAAAATAACAAGTGAAAGCACACTTGCAGACAGTTCGGTAATCAGAAGACATCTTGAGGGAGCGCTAAGAACATGAACTCTTCAAGGCCTAGGGTTGAATTTTCTTGCCCCCGCAACCCACTTGAACTGACATGATCTTCGACCTTTATTTTGAAATGCATAATCGCAGCTATTCCATCAGGCAGTTGCGCAAAAAAACAAACATGTTTTAGGTGCCAACAATCCCGAAAATTGCAAATAAATTTTCAACTGTCGGAGCAACATGACAACTCTTCTTACTTTTAACACCATAAACTCTAAAAGAGCATCAAGGAAATACTTCGTCAGGTCATTTGGAACTTTTTCTCCAGATGATGGAGGTACTAAGCACGAGATCTCCACCTGGTGAACACCATCTGCGAAAGACACCAGCTGATTAAACTACATTGGTAATGTGGTTCAAGCTTCGCCCTGACATGCATACAAAACCTAAGATCATAGCGTTCTCCCTTCAAACACCATCCCACCGAATTGTGCTTTGTCTTTGCACGCAGTAGTTACCATTGACAGGCCTGCATCGGCACGCACAACAAAGCAATTGCATCAACGCGTTTCAAAGCAATGTTTTGCTTTTCCACCTTCTCAGCAAACAGTTGGACACTGCAGAGCGCTGTTGCAAACAGCCAAGTATCCTTACACGTCGCTAAATTTGGAAGGGCCACTTTCTACGGAAATTCCCGCTTACAGTTTGTGAACGTGTAAGCTTTTGTGACGGAAAGAAAAAATAAAACAACGGACTGAAATGAAAATTGGCATACGTTACCAAACAAAGCACAAGCAAATAGCAAATTTTTGCACGCCAAGCGCTAAGCAACCTACATTCCTCGTCAATAGGCACGTTCACCAGCCGTTCCAAGCTGCAGGGCTTGCCATGAAGACCTCTGGGTGGAGGAAATCCAGGAATCAGGCAAGCGTAAAGGAGAAGAGTTTCTGGCAAAACGTTCTCCTGGAGTGCCCGCAGCCACAGAAGGAAAAAATGCATTCCTTCTCGTCGAACCTGAGTTAGTTTTATGAAATTATCGCGCACTGTAACATTTAAAAGAAACAAGTATGAACAAATTTACAAATATATACAGTAGAACTCGTCTAATTCGCCATCGTCTAATTCTTCAATTCGCTTAATTCGTCACTTCTTTCTATCCCTGAGAAGCGTTTTGTTCGGCTAATACGTCATTTGCAGTTTCGTTTTTGATGTCTAAGCAGCTAGTACGTGTGGGATTTCAAACAAATTAAGGATCTTTATCTGAGAATTGTTGCACCTCGCAATTTGTTTAGCGAAGTTATACACGAGGTGCGAAACGTGACCCGACTCCCCATTGAAAGAACGTGAGAAGTCTGCAGTTTGTTAAAGATTTAAAAGGTGTTAGATTAAATGGAGGAGTCCAGATAGAGTAGAGGAATTAATTGCTGTATTAACCGTAACGTCATAAGCTTGTATTTTACTGCAAATAATAGCACAATGTATGCGAGTTACTATGATGACGTATACGAGCTTCTATGATAGAGTTTTCACCTGTTTGCATAATTCGTCACTTCGCCTAATTCGTCACTTTTTTCTAATCCCCTT
>JGI24158J21664_10004399_pt1 | contig 18128 bp, 11 predicted proteins | sample Ectturendosymbi3_FD_21664 | JGI IMG/M metagenome (IMG submission 21664)
TGGGTAGAGAGACTAACCCCTCAAAATGTGACGGGAATCTTTAACCACAGGTTTAGGCTAAAGCATTCCCCACTGATTCCATCTGATTCCATCAAAGAAAGAAAAAAAGCTTTAAACAGGAAAGCAATGATCACTTGCTAACGATCCACTGCAATAGAACACTAACTAACCAACTACAAGAACCTTGGTAAATCAAGCACAAAGCTAGCTGAAGGTACTGTGTACTGTTGCCATGAAAAACACAGCAAAATCCATGGTACCATTTTTTCACAAATAATGACAAAAAATATCTCTTTTCCATTTTTTTTCCACTGAAATGTGCAAACTATGGTTTTTGTGCTGTGACTCAAGTGGTATGACAACAACAGCATGTTAAACAAACAGTAAAGAGATTTTCCACCAAATGTTCAGTGTACCGGGGTAAATGGACCAAGCCAAATAACAGCGTTGGCATCGGCCAAATAATCTTATCCCACTACTACCAAGTGTTCCGTGGCACCATAAATAAACAATTTGCTTATGACCCCTACACTGTTGCTCTCGTGGAGAAACACGGTTTTGATTCTCTGGACACCTGTGATGATACAGTAAGGGCTTGAGAAAAACAATGCACAAATTGATATTCGAATCGTGATCCTCTCTCTAATGTGAAGTATTTTACATTTTTGCGAGGTCCAATGATCTTTCCATTCTGCTTTGCCCATACGATTGACCTGCTCTTTACCCCGCCAACGTGTAGTTTGATTTATCGATTCTTGCACTTCGCTTCTCAACGTTTAGCATTTAATTTGAAGCCTCTACACACATAGTACACGGAGTACGTCTGTCAAGCTTACGACCGAAGCCTTTCTCCTTACACCTTTGCTTTGTGTTAGGTAATCGCGGCGTGATTCTGTCGTTGTGTTTTTGTTGTACCCCTATGAGTGTCAGATAGTTTTTGAAATTAGGGAAAGCATATATTTGAGAATGACGTATTTTCCAGTTTTTACTTGCCGAAGCTTGTATTTTGATTTGTTGATTTTAGTCTTGACTTTGTTTGCTTTCTCTGCCCTTGCTTTAGCCTTTCAGCATTTCACCTGCAAACATTTCTCGCAGATTTCAGAGCCAGGGCTGAGTAGAGAAAAGTGGAATCGATTACTTTTACGCAATTATATCAGGAGTGGGTAAACTACGGCCTGCTAGGGCATTTTGTGCTGCCCGCAGGCAGCCACACGTACAGTACATAATACATATTTCGAGTCTGTGTTAAAGTGATTTTGTCGATTAGTTTAGGATTCTCGAGATTTTATTCCACAAGTTTCATTGGAAACCGCGTTTTTACTCAACAAGAAGTGAATAATGTTACCTTCATTTTGTGCTAGCCAATGTAAAAGATTTTGTTAAAGTTTTTAAAGCGATTATAGGTATAACGTAGGTAATATATACGGCTCCCTGTAGGAATGAAGTTCTTAATATGGCCCTCCGTAGAAAATATTTGCCAATCCCCGAAGATGTTGATTGATTAAAATTCGTTGCGTTTTTAGAAACTACTGTAGTTGCTTGCATTTGGTATATTGTCATTTGTTGACATGTCGTCATCAAAAATGTTGTTTGCAAACTTACGTCGGTACCACTGAAGAAATGCATGAAATTATCTTTCTGCCTATGACTTTCTACCCAAGATTGATTCAACATCGTTTATACCTATTTTTTTTTATACCTTCCATCAATAATACCTTTTATATACCTTCATTCAAAACTTTTTTTCGTAGATATCTTTTGTGAAGCATTTTGCACATGCAGCAACGTAAATCTCGAACAGTTAAGACGCATTTGAAGTGTGTTTCTAAGGACGTGGGTATATGATTCATGCAGAGCAGTCTTTAAAGAGAAAGCCATGCTTTGGAAAAATGGTTTTAGTGTTTGTTTCGCAACGATGAATTGTTTCTTTTCACGACAATGAACCAAGTTTCCCAAAGATGGGTTCAGTTACGGTGGAATGACATGTAACTTAACCGTCCTCAATTCAGCCAAAATTTATGCGTAGTTAGCCCTGAAAATATATTTTAAAATGCAATTTTTGATATTGATATCCTGATATGAAATTGAAAAACATGACAAAACAATCCCAATCCAGATTACGATGATTTTTCATGCCCCTATGAGCCCTGGAATAATAAAAATATTTTTGAGTGAAATTACGTGGCTAGGTGTAATGCATAAATAAAACCAGGAAACGTGTTTTTTGTTTGCTGTAAGACAACAGTGAAAAAACATGAATTGGATAAATTTAAATATAATTCTTATTTCTATGTTGCTGTCGGACAGATTTTCAATGTGACAGAGCTCACCACAAACACGTCTGCTAGAGCAATGTATAGTGTCAATCGGACATCCCCTTCAAATGAACGCCTACCAGCAGTGGTTGCTGTTCTTGTAATCGGTTCTCTCAGCAACGCCACCTACGCTAAGCGGTTGCAGGAACACCTGAACGTAACCAGCGTCAGTCAAAAAGCAAATCCTGGTAACTGGTTTTAGTTGCTTATATCTGGTTGTACAGTCACTGTCGCTACATCTTTTTTATTTTGTTTTTAGTTCGCACCGACAGACCTCAATCTTTGTCAAGTAAGTTTTCAGTCTTGATTCATGTGCTTGTATACTTTCAAAGTTACCAAAAAGAGTTTAATTTTTAATAAAGAAAAAACGTTTGTAAAATCCGATATAATTTTTGTTTATCAATAAACAAAAGGCAATCTGACAATTCAAGAAAAAATATTCGGTCTTCAAAGAGCTTTTTTGCTAAATTTGTTTGATTAATGCGTCACGAATTCTTGCTTGCGTTGTAAAAGAAAAAGTTTATGTGGTTTTTCATGGATCGGTTATAAAAATACTTAAAAGAAACTCAGAAAAATGGGCAAAGGTTTGTGCATCGAAACCTAGTTGTGTGTACGAAAGGTGCATAAATATCTGGACTGCTTTTGGTTTTGTTTATTCAGATAACGACACATGTTTGCTACGACCTTTCGAAGTTAAATTAGGTAAGGGTTACATTTTTTCTCTGCTGCTTGCGGACAGTGAAAAATCATGTCACACTTTCTGGATTGTTAAATACTGCATACAGAATTGTTTCATAATATTCCTTATTGGACGTTAAATAAAAAGGGTTGTTAGTGATGATTGATTTTGAAACGCTGTTGTGAAAATCTAACAAAGCCTTAGATGGTTTTGTAATTTCATAAAAATTTCATTACTGCGAAATTACTTGCTTTAGACTTTGTGAGATTTTATTGAAAACAATGTGTAGTAAATCGACGTGTTTTAAAAATTGCAAAAAAGAATTAAACCAAGTTGCACAATGTGTAAACTACGTGCTACTGTACTGATGCTGGTTAGTAGGTTCGACTTCCGATCGGGTTGTAATGAAGATTTGCTAGGTCACCTGTTTCGTGAAAAACAATCCTTGCAACCAGGCCGGCCCCGTTCTTGTGTTTAATGGATGATGTACGCGGTGTTGCCATTGGACTTTTCCACCAACGCATGATTTGCTAAAAGGGTAGCATGTGCTAAGAGGGTACTCGCCGTAGAGATGGGCACAGCAGAATAGGTTAATCGTGACTCGTGGCACTCCAACAAGTGCACAAACCTAGTATTGTGCAGTGAAGCTTATATCGTTTGAGCACCACTTCATATTAGCTGCCAAGAAAAAGCTGTGTAGGCTGTTTTTAATAATCAAGTGTTTAAGTTTGCTTTTCCCGCATTTTTTTGAGATTGATTAATTGGCAATCTTCTTGAAATAAAACCATCCCATTCACGTTACGTTTCGTCTTTTCGCAGCAGCTCGGACAGTGGTTTTGCAACAAAGTGAAATTCTTCCGTTCTCCTTGTCAAGCGTTTTTTTGCATTTTGCTTACCCTGTGTGCGTTTGCATATATCTTTTTGTCCCCGCTTTAACACTTTCCAAGTTTTGACAAGGAAACACTTACCTCAAGTCCTTTAAGCGGCAATTTAGCTTGACTGCTTTCTTTTTCAACTGACAAATATTGGGCAGGGTACATTTAAGCCAAATCGATTTTCTAACGTTTGAGTAGTCCTTGCAAGCTTTGCTGCATGGTTTGCTTTTCTACGCATTTTTTATCTGAATGTTTGAAACCATTTAAATTTTGGTATCTTAGTGATTTATTGCGGGTGGCTAGATGTCGCATTTATCTAGCAGTTACCAGTGGTTGATTTGTCCCCCTGGTGAGAATGGTGTCTTGTGGTTGCAGTGTTTTTGTTGTTTTTATGGCCATTGCGCTGAGTGGTGTTTTTGCAGCTTCCACGTTGCCCATGCACTTGCAGCTGCAAATGAAATTAAAAAAATTATCAGGTATCAATTGTTTGGATTTAGGCTTAATTTAGGATTACGTGCTATGACGCTTCGTTTCAGAATTACAGTTCAGCAACTTGACAAGATTTGACTCACTGTGGGCCAGTTCGTTGGTTAGGTTGTACTCGGATGTCGGAGATGACGTGACTATCCAGGTAGGAGGAACGTTGTTTTGCCTGAGTTCAAAGAACGTTAAATGTCGCATATAGATCTCATATAGGAATGTTGACATCAATTGAAATCTGGGGATATTCCACATGGAAACTTCAACAGTCTGTTCTACCGTGAATGGAAACGTCGGTGCCGTTGCTGGTACTCAAGCAGATATCTGAATATCTTTGTTCAGAAGCTGTTCCAATAACATTAAGATACGTCATATTGTCTGTGCGAGTGACGGCAATAGTACAGACGTAATATGTTGTCAAGTGTAATTTACTGAGAATGCTATAAGACTGGTTATTAGGTTTTCATCATCTGAGTGTAATGCATTCTTGTGCGGCTCAATTTGTTATACAATGAAGTTGTTGGAAAATAATTCACTGAAGGTGGTATGAATTGTATTACAGTGAGGTGCAAATGTTTAAGACCACTATCAACAAATTGAGGTAAATGAAAATACTTTATGACATACTGCAAAAATGTGCTTGTGACGTACCAAATTGCAAAATTTCATAGCAAATGCTATTCTTCAAACTTCATATAACATTCGTAAGTCAATGTTTTTTTATAAACTTGCAACCAGCTGGTTTTTAGTTATTAGCTCCCCTAAAAATGAGCAAAATACAGGCTGTTTAGGCAAAAAGCAAGTTTAGATAAACTTGCTGTAGTAAATGAAGAATGGTGTACAAAATGACAAATATACTTAGAGTTAAGCTTCGTGAAACTTACTGTATATCAGTCTGTATTTCAATTTTAAAAGTATGGCATTTATACTGATTGCATTAGAAGTGGAAGACCCTTTAAAACCAGCAGATATACATTTTATCCAAACGACTGCGGTGCTATCTAGATTGATCTCTAGAAAAAAAGTCAAAATAGCTCGTGCAATCAGGTGTAAATATTAGTCATTAAACTGTTCTTCTCGATTAAACTTGAGGTTTGTCCTGAAAGTGTGCAAACCAGCCCGAAAACCTCTGCTTATCCTCTTGATGATAAAGAAGTGTCTCAGCTGTGCCAATGCACACCGTAGGTGGACATCAAGGTATTGGTGCAAGGTCCTGCTTTCCGACTCATGATCAAAGCAACAGTTTGACGTTGGCATGCAACATATTTGGCGACATTGTAGAAAAAGAATCTCCAATAAATCTATTGATTTTACAGTGTAACATCACCTTAATCCAGATGGACTGGGGGGCTATGTCAGCTGCTGGTACTATGGTTGTCCACATTTTGGCCCCTGGAATGACCATAAATGCAGCAAAATACACCAAAGTTTCAAAGGAAAAGTTACAAATGCGCACGCCTGTTCATCAATGCAACATTTTCATGCATGTTAGTGCCCCTTTTCACAAAGGTGTAATTGTTATGAATTTCTCAGGGGGAAAAATATTCGATTGTTGAGCTGGTCCGGAAATTGACCAGGCTTAAATTACACTGAAAATTCGTGGATGCTGTTAGGAAAGGGTTTTGGAAAACATCCAACAAGCTAAAAATCACTTGTGACCGCTATAAACAATTATGGACTAAACAAATGTGTTGCGAGTAGTGCAAAAACCTATGGCGATATGCCTTAATTGAAGTGAAGTGCTGATGAGGAGCTATCACGGAGACAAAAAAACACTAATTACCTTGCAAAACTGTTTTATTTGTTTGTTCGTGTTTTATTCTTTCACGTTTCATAGAAATATCGGTTTTTAAATTGAACAAAATTAATGAAATTCGAAAAATGCGTAATTCACGCATGTGGTCTTGTGTTCTGTACAGCACTGTAAATGTTAACCAAATTAACATATGATTTGCTTTGGTGTCATTACGATTATAAAGTGGCTGTTTTAATTCATAAACGCTCAAATAGTTTTATCAAAATTTATTTTTGTTTTTGTCTTCAGTTGACTGCTTTCAAGTTTTTCATGATATTAAGGAACAAACAAATATGCTGTGCAGGAATGGGTGTTACCAGAATTGCAGAAAATATTCTGCTCTTGCGTTCGAAACAAAACTACCAGCATGCTTTTTTCAAAATGTTTGAATTTTGGGCAGGGCCTTCTGGGTTTCAAGACGTTTGCTACGAAATTAAAAAATTGTACAATAATTATTTCTTATTCTTCAAGCTCTTTTATTGCCTTAACGCCTATTCAGGTCTACGGATTTGATGCAACTACAGATGATACTGTCCACTTAAATTACACGGCAACCATGCTTTCCGAAGGACGTATTTCCAGTGCTGAATATAGCGCAGGGGTAGGCTGGTCCAACCGATATTTGTTGCTTGACATCTTGAAACGGAATAGTGTTACTGGAAACATATTTTCAATTTACCCCTCACAATACTTTCCATGCATCGATCCAAACGCTTACGGGTTTCTTGGTAAGTAGAACGTACTGGTCGTTTTGTGTAGAGATCAAGCGTGTTTGACTTATATACCTTGTAAGCTCAGGTCCTCAGATGAATTTCCAGAGAGTTGTGCGGTTGGGTGTTGATTNATGAGGTAATGTAAACGGCGCAATCTTCTCTAATATTTGTCACATTACTTTTATGAATGGAAGCAGGGACCGATTTTNAGGGGGGACGGGGNGACATGTCCCCCCAACTTTTGTACAGGGGGGGACATAATATCTTTTGTCCCCCCAACAGTTTGTGATGAAAAGTAATGTAGCTGTACAAATTTCATAATTATATTACTGTTGGAAACGTTTCCCCAGCATAAAACCAGGCAATAAATGAGAAAAATGAACAACATCACTGGATTATCTGTAGTATACAGATTTTCTATGTAAACTGAATTGTCATGATTGTTGAAAATTGTGTTGGTTCATTTGAATTACCCAATCGGTGTGCACATGAACTTCGCTCAATCACGAATTACTGCGCTGGTCTGTAGCCCGCAATCAGAATACTTTTGCCACCAGGCGCGTAGCCATGTTGGAGCAACGTGGTAATGCCCAATTACAAAGTTTTCAGCTTAATAAAATATTTGAAGTTTAAGCCAAAGAAATACTTCAGTGCAAATCAACCAAACTGCCTCAAGCAATCCATCCTATTTCAGCTTTTAGTCGAACACAAACTTGTAACTGACCTTTTGTAATCATAATAATTAATGCCCGCAAGTAAAAACAATTAGAATAACGCTTTTCGCAGTTGTGTTTGGCCAACCAGCTTGCTGTATCCAACCTAATGGTATTAGACTATCACAAATTCCTTTCTGATAACCGTGAGTGTTACAACTATCACCTATTCTTGTTTCCAGTGTCAGCGTAGCCTTAAACAAATATCGTAGATTTTTGCTTTTGCACAGTTTTTAAAGCACATGCGTGAACATGGCGGTGAGATACATTTTATATGTCTTGAAGCTTAAACTTTGACGAAGGAGCGATTCAGTTTCAAAGTCTTCTTCATTTTCAAAGTCTTCTTCGCCATAGTCACTGTTCAGCAACAATAGCATTCATTCTAGATATTTGTTTGTGATGACATGTGTTGTGACGATTCAATCACAATTATGTGGAGCCTGAATGTTTTCATCAATTATTTGTCTTTAGGTTGCTGGGGAGTAAAAAATCAGGCTTTTTAAGATATTAGAACAGCGTTTTATTTAAGGTCTTTAAAAGGGTGTCGTGGTGGAGCTTTAAGGTGTCAACACCTTTTCCCTTCTATATCTGATACTTTAGGCTATAACTCATTTTCAAAAAATGCCAGTTTCCGTCCGGATATGCTAAAGTAAGTTTTTTTTAAGGAAAAACCTTAGGTACCCGGAATGGACCTGTAGAGACCCGAAAAATGTCCGACTAAATTTCGTAGACATTTCCCGCGATAATTTTCTCTGATTCCAACCACCCGATTTTCAAGTCTAGGGACCCGAATCGGGTCCCTAACACACCTTAAAAAACTGAATAATTATTTGAATGCGACATTCACTTTTGGCAAACAAACTAAAGAAAACTTCATAAATAAACAGGTTCAATGTAGGCCTATACACTCATATTCATTTACTCATTTTGGTGCCCGGTTTTCTTTTGGGAAGAGTCGCAGAGGTAGCAGCCCTAGGAGGACCCGAAATACCTCACGATCAACAGCAATTTCGGAGATTTCTGCTGGCTCCACACCAAGACGGGACCAAGCAGGGTTGGATATGTAGTCACGCCACATGTTTCTTTAACAAAGTTTGGACCGCCTCCCGTCGGTGTGGACTGTAGCCTGAAAGATGTACTTCGTCATTCTTTCCTGGGGCATTTTGGATTCATGGCCGTACTAACATAGCTGGGATCCCTCGATTCGGAGTAGTGGCTTGACATCCTGGACTTCACGAATTTCAGACCTTTGCTCTTTGTCACGAAGTGTTACCCCTAGAACTCTTCGCAAATACCTCATCTCTGCCGTTTATTTCTTTGACAGTATTTTCTCAGTCGTCAACCAAGATTAATGACCATAGATGAGGATCGGAACAAAGACCGATTTAGAAACTGAAAGCTTTACGTTCGTTGAAAGCTCCCGTTTCGTCACCACGGAGCAATAAAGCTTACGCAGAACTGCGTTTGCTTTACATATCCGTGTATCAATTCCTTTGTTCCGACTTTCGTCACTCGTGAATACCACCCTAAGGTACTTGAACGTCTCTACCTGCTGTAGTGTATTTTCGCTCACTTGCAGAAAACACTGCCTTGGGCGCAGTGCCGTAATCAAGGGGAGGGTCTAAGCCCCCCCCTAGCTAAATTTTCGCCTCCCCTGGAAAAATACGTTGGACATAGTTTAAAAGTATTGTACACAGTTTAAAAAATTTGCGCCACTCTCAGAAAACTCTTCACCCCCTGATGTCCCAAGCTGATTACGGGCCTGCTTGGGCGTCTTAGGAGACACAATACCTTAATCTTTTCAGGGCTGATTTTCGTTCCTTCTTCAAACGTGCACTTTTTGTGGACGATTTGGTGCTGCTAGCATCTTCTCAACAGTCTTCAGCATGCACTTGCTCGGTTTTCTGCTGCGTGCGACCGAGCCGGAATGAAGATCAGGACTAAAAATACCGAGGTACCATGCTGCTCTACAAACCCAAGGCAGTGTATGCGGCAAGCGAGCAGTAATGCACGGCTTTGAGTGGAGAATATCAAGTACCTAGAGGTGGTATTTATGAGTGACAGAGGCCGGAGCACCAGGAGATAGATACACGGATTGGTAAAGCTAACGCAGTTCTGCGTGAGCTTTATCGCTCTGCAAAACAGGATCTTTCAAACACCGCAAAGCTGTCAGTTTTCAAATCGATATTTGTTCCGATCCTTACCTGCGGTCATGAATCTTAGGTAATGACCGAAAGAATATTAACTCAGGTGAAAGAACCAAAGATGTGATTTTTGCGAAGGGTCTACCGTGTGACAAAGGTGCGTACCGAGGTTAGATTGTGCCCGGGGCAAGAAACAAGTTTGGCGTCTCCATGTTTGAACCTAAGGTATATTGGGAGTAAATGTATTGCATTGAAGAAAAAACGTACGACATTGTTGCGACTTTTTGGCGCCTCCCAGTGATTCGGTGCTCGGGACATTGTGCCCCCTCATTAGGCCCCTGGTGTGACACTTCGCGACAAAGTGCGCAGCTGTGAAATCCGCAGAGTTTCGATTGTCCAACCACTTCTAATTGCGAGAACACAACCAGGGTAGTTCGGCCATGTTTCCAGAATGCCCAACGAAAGACTAGTGGGGCAAGCCCTGCTGACTAAACCCACGGGAAGAGGACCCAGATGGCGGCCAAGGCCTAGGCGGAGTAACTGCATCTCCGACCTTGCTTGATCCCGTATTGGTGTGGAGCCAGCAGAACTATCTGGAATTGCTGTTGACCGTGAGGTATTCCTAGTCCTCCTATGGATGTTGCCCCCGCAACCCTCCCTAGAGGAAAAGCGGGCAATGAAAATGAATGAAGTGAATAACATTTACGTTAGTTTATTCACCGGTGTTTAAAGTGCTCAGATAGCGAGTGAACAAGTTCCTTAAACGGCTAGAATTGATTTATGCGAACGTAGAGACGGCTAGAAATGATTTACCTATAATTCATGATATCTTTCGCAGGAAATAAGATGTAAAATTAAGTTCAGGTACTTTCTGTTGTTGCGTCAGCGGCATAAGGCGGGCCGCGGTTTACGTTGTAAGTCCACATGTGGCCCACGGAGCAATTTGAGTTTGAGACCCCTCCCCTAAAAGGTGTTACTCACTTTCGCAACAAAATTATATCTGCGCAGCTAAGCATATATATAACGAAAATTTATGCACTGTACCGCCATAAAGAGGATTTTCAGATTTTGTTTTAGGGATTTTTGTTTGTACACAGAAACGTCATGCGCGTGTAGATCCGTTTTTTCTTCATATAAAGTCGTGATGTAGGAAGACTCTTCACATATAAGGTTTCGGTGGTCATATTTGATCAAACAGGTTTTGCATTTAAAATCACATTGAAATGCATGGTAGTAAAGTGCCCAAAATTCGTCGCACATCAGTTAACAAGGGTTAGTATTGCACTCATATTTCCTATGTGCAAACTTTCAGGGAGATTTTTGTAAAATACTGTAACTCTGGCATCATTCCACTTGTCTCTGAAAATCAGGAAATTTCATGGAAGCACAGGTTTCCAACATTTTCTAAGTATATAAAATCAACAAAAAAAAAGCCCCTAGGTGGTCCACCAACCAGGATTCCTGAGAAAAGTTGGCCTTTCCAAAAGCATACTAGGGAGGTGTTTTTTTTTGTTGTCCATCACACACTGTTTGGCCATTTTGCTAATGTTCAGAAAAGCAGGAGGCATTTTTTAGCAGAATTGAAGTGTGGCTGCCAATCAGTCTTTTTTCAGATGTGCTGAGAGATCCTGCTGTTGACACGCGTAATTATTTAGCTCAAGAGGCGTTCCTTGATGAGGTCCAAGCGGCTTTCGTCAACAGCACCGACGACCATCAAGCTCCACCAATGGTAAAGTACCGCCGTTTACAGTTAACCTTTTTACACTGCACGTTTGTCGGATTTGCATTGGATCGACCCGTGAGCGATTTGTTGCCCTTGGCTAACCATCCTGAACGCACTTGTGACTTCGATGTCGTGGCGTTTTTATAATGCACCGCAAGGACGCCGAAGGATCGCTACGCACGCTTGGCTTATGGTATTGCGAAAGCTATAGCCAAAATAAGAAGGTGAAAGCTGATTTCACTGCATAATCATGCTTTTTGTAGGTTTATTTGCAATCGTCGAGGCATGATATTATTTAGTGTAGACCGAACAATAACAGCCTGCAGAGAACGTTGCAGAGACCTCCTGGGCAATGAGATCAAGAAAAACACGTTACATCGTAATTGCACTCTTCAAGTGAATAAACCTTTTAGAATTCGGACAGCTTTCTCAGGGCCGGAAGTGTGAGTTTTTTTTTGCACATTGCAAAGCCACTTGGTTGACTTCAATCAGGATCATCAACCAGCCTGTTTTCTACAGTGCAAGAATACAGTGTGAAATCAAAGCCGTCGCTAGAAGCTCTTCAGTAAAGGGGGTTTGGGTTTGTGTACAGGGCCTTGTAATTTAAAAACTCCACTGACTTATCGTGTTTCATAATTCAATTTGGGGGCACTTGGTGCTTCGTTTGGGGAAGGCTAAGCCCACCAAAGCCTCCCGTGGCGACGGGACTATGTGAAATATGAGGCTTCACGGCACTCTGCAAGTCGTAGGCTATGAATAGTAGATACTGCAATTCACCAAACTGCAAAGCCATTTCATGACCTTTTATGACACATTTTATGCTACTTCATAATTCCATTATGAACTGAGGAAACCATAGGCACATAATTGCGATAAAAATTTAAATATGCATATTGAAGTCATCCACTTCAAAAATTATGTACGAGTTTTTTACTAACAAAAGGGATCTCAAAAATATTGAAGGCAGACAGCACGTCTTCGTAAGTGAGGATCTCACACCTCTACGGCACAAGCCACTAAAGTACATGCAAAAGTCCTATTCTGATTCATTTATCTCTTGCTACACTCGAAGTGGCAATATAAAAACCAAGCTCAAGACATCTGAAAAATGGGTCACCGTCACTTCATCTGATGATCTCTTCAAACACGGAATTGATTTTGATTATTGAACAGATCGACTGTGCCAAAATACTTAACATTTTACTTTACCACAACGATATTACCTTCCGTGAAATCTGAAAACAAACATTCATTGCAAGCGACTACTTACATTTGAACAATAAACTGCCGGGGCAAAATGCATGCGTAAGTGTACTAATTTTATATGATGGAATGCTTTTACTGTTTTGAATACATGGCTGCTGCAGCAGTAATGCAAAAATGTGCTTCCCACCTAAATCTAATTGAAAGACTGTAAACAATGCAATGCGCAATTGTTTCGTGATTGAGAATGCTTAACAATAGCAACAACCACTCTGATAGCAATCTATCACTACCTCTCTCGCAGTATGCTACACATACGGACTTTGTAAGTCATGTTGATAAGTTGATGTCAAAGATCTCTACTTGTTACATTATAACATAAAATGTTTGCATAAAATTACAATCTTGAATTGAGAAAATTCATGTACAAACATACTAACTCTCAGATTAAACGCATTTTCATCAGTATAATACAAGACAAATCAAAACTTGACAATTTGCTTTACCAACAGCACGTTCAAACTAAAGTGTTACAATGATAAAATATAGTGCAATAGAAATCTGGTCAGGAATTCCTTCAGAAATAATAAATAAAACGTGTTCAGGACTTTTTTCGGCGGAGTTTAAAAAATATGTGTTACTCAGCTACTACATACGTGCTTTGTGTTCTTGTTTGTTGGTGTGCATAGACCAAGCGGATTGATTTAATTTTAATTACTTAGCTTGTTGCAATGGAGGCTGTCAAATCATGAAGTGTCTCCTTTGTATATTGCATTGTTTTGTTGGTGTTGCGTTCACAAGGATTGGTCGCCTCAAGCAGGTGTGTGAAGTGGTGCGCGATGCCTTTTAATTTTTAGATACAAAGCAGGCGAATTTCCACTCTTATGCATACATTGAGAGCGAATTCTTTTCCGCAAAACATGATTACATGAGTAGTTCTCAACCTGCTTAAATCTCGTGACACCATTATAGTACTCTATAACCTCTGACGCATTTCCTCTCGAGCATTCACTAATATTTTTTAATATGTGAAAACAGTAAATTTTTGATGTGACAACTTTGAACCATTTTCTTCTGGTTGCTTGACCCTGTCTGTAACGCATCATATTTCAATAAACCATACAACCGCATTGCATATATTACATTTTGTAACCAGAGCAACAGACTTTTACTAACCATTACACACTGTTCCCTTTACACTTTGAGCAGTTTCGTCCTTGGGGGGTCTGCAGCGTAGATGCCCCATGGCCCTTCGCAGCCTCCCACTCCCTCATGCATTATATCAATCGATCTACTTGGAAGTCATCGAAGTGCAATATTATAATCATCATGATGGCGTCATTCATGCGTGTGTTATAAGCTTGTGTTTCATCAAATTAAATCCATTAACGCCATTAGGCGTATACACTCAACTACCACCGCCATGTATATATCCTCGTCTTCTTTCATGTATTTCTTTCATGTACATGTACTCCTTGTTACTGCGATCCATGTTTAAAGTGTAGCGCCTTGCCTGTTGAAGTGAAGACCTTGCACAATACACAATATATATTTTGCAGCGGATGAATCACTCTACTACACCAAGATGTAACGAAAACCTATTAATCAGTATTAGGGTATTACTTAAAATCTGCACTCGCTCATACGGAAGCAAAAAACAAAAATTTAGAAAATAATTTTGTGCTTAGACAAACACTTATGAAAAATTCTGGTAAAGTTCCTCCAATTTATTACAGCATATACTTACTTAGCTTCACTCTCCTATGACATCTCAGAATTTCGCAGATTTTTCCCTTGGTCTATTTAGACTACAGACAAAGCTATCAAATAATATACCCCGTCATAAAACTCCATCTCCTGCTGTTGTCCTTTGCTGATAATTAGCTTGACTAAGCTAATCTGTTTCACAGTGATAGTTTTAGCATCAAACAAGTGCAGTAAAAGTTGCCCCCAAGATTCAACACAAGCCGCCAAACCTTTTTCCCGCTCGAATCCCTCATTGTCGGATTCCCAACCTTCCTTTGCTGGTTGGGTTCTTTGAATAGGATACGGTTGAAAAATGCGCACTCAAGCAGCACGGTGACACGCTCGCGGTCGTGCTTGAGTGATGTGCCGGATTCCCAATCCAACGCAAATTCGGTAACAGTGCAGTGTAAAGTGGGCAAGTGTGACATGCATGGAACACAGCTTTGCGAATGAATTTCAAACTGCAAGGAACCTAAGATTGAGCATCCTTAACAAACCAAGCATGTCTTTTAGGTATGCCATGTCTTCACCAGCGGAATCCTCGCAGCGACGGTTGGTATCACGCACGCAAATGTGAGCATCAATCCATTGAACCTCTTCAATGAAGACGCATTCTGTCGCGAAATTTTGAGTAAGTTTCGATCCAAATTCTTCATAACACGTAAAACTGCTTGAAACGTAAAATGTCCAGATGTAGGAAATACTCGGTTATAAACTAATTTTTTGCAAGGTACTTATGCACGCATGCACGCACAAACAGAGGTCACTTGGCAATGCACTGTTTCTGTGATGCGGGTAGAGCACAAGAGGTGTTTGTTGTGTCTGACTTGTAAGTATTGGTTTTTCAACTGAGGACCATCTTATGACCTTGCACTTCACATTTCCTTGGTATCTTTGATTCTGTAGCTTGCTCTTTTCTGTAGAGCTGCTGCAGTGAGGCAAGAGGAAAAGCAGCACAAATGTAATTTCAATCAGCTAACTTTAAACAAAATGTGGAATGCTATTTTGGATAAACAAAAACTGAGTTTAAGAAGCAAAGAGGAAGCATATCAAGGAATACGTGCCTAACAATTGAACTGTAATCTTAAATTCACTGCTTACATCAGTTGGGAGGAATGCACTATAGCATTTATTGCTTCATCTTCCAATAATGAGCTGGAGTTGGATTCCAAATTAGGACCATTGGGCAGGACCAGCTCATTGGTAAAGTGTCTGCCCCTCAATTGGAAGGTTGGGTGTTCGATCCACGGTCACTGCGTGAACTGCCGTGGCACTCCTTGGGCAAGAGTGTTCACCCAAATCGCCCCGGCAGGGGGCAAATTTCAGGCTTCGGCCTGACGCTAACTGCCGTCACCAAAAATTCGAATTAAAAAAATCAGGGCCATTGGTATTGCCTTCACTTCCTCATTGTATGCAAAAATAATTTTAATTTTTGATACTAATTTCTTCGAAATGAACATTACACGCATGGCCGATCAAAGATCAACACAATGCGAAACAAAATTGTTGAAATTTCTTGGTTATCCATATAGACGTGCACGTTTTACTATAGCCAACTCATTCATAGGGTGTTCAAAGAAAACTATTCGTACGATTTTTTTAAAACTGCCGTGGTGCAGGTTGCACATGAATTAAGGGATAATCTAAGCTACTGTATCAACCACTTCTACTAAGGACACCTATCACCGTCAAAACCTTTCATTATGGACGACAACTTAGTAATATTTCTTGCTCTCATCGCTTTTGTTTTTATATATCACGCTCCATCTACAAATATCTCCCTGTTACGACCAATAGTATTCAGCGAGCAATCCTCGGAATAATTTCGTAGATTTCCACTGATAGAACCGTCTTGATGAAATCGTTTGCTGTGGAGAACATGCAAATGAGAGTATAAATAAAAAGTGCTCTATCAGACACATTTTACATCCCAACACTTCAAAGTTGTGCCATGATTTCATTATATGTTTCCCATCGATCTTAAGTTAAGACTCTGTGACATAGCTTTTTTTGAAAAACTAACACGTAAGTGTTTCATCTTCCATCAATATTTCTTTAAATCTTCATTTATAAAAAGCTTTCCTATTTTTCGGTCTTACATATACATCTAAAATGCAACATTTTAGAAATACGCAAACGTATCTTTGAGGTATAACTGAAAGCAATATTTTTTTTTAATCTTTCACAAAGTGTTTGGAAAACGCTGTTTGATATACAAAGAGAAAAATTATCTTTGTTGCTTTCGGAACTGCGGGTACAGCACTAACAATATCCTGGTAAAAACTCGATATATCTTTGCAATGGATGGTGCTTCTTCGTAAAGATCTCGCTACAAGGTCTCCATTCCCAGCAAAAAAAAAAAAATATGTTATGTAGTCTAGATGAAGCTCTAAAAGTATCGCAACTACTTTCAAATAAGCGCACATGAACCATCGATTAGTATTGTAATTTATCGTTTCCAAAATAAGTTGTAAGGTAACCTTGTTTTCATTTCATGTTCCTCTAGAGTAGGCCTGCGGCATGGATGGCGAAGTGTTTCCATTGAGCACAAGTGCAGGTTTCATACTGTTGTGCGGACTGTCTGCCAATCGTTTATGATCAGATGGGTCATTGTTTCAGGGCCGCAAACAGCTGACATTTTCGGGGGGAAAAATGATTGTAACTTGTTGTTGTGCTTAACAACTATAAACATGGTTTTAATTCGGGGGTGACGATTGCTCAGTTGCCAACCCTGATTGCGGGCCTGCACAGTTTTTGAAATAGTTTTAAACATGTTTTTTTTTACAGGATTGTGTTTGCAGTTGTACAACTCACAATCAAAAGAATGGATTTGGTAAATCTGTAGACCTTTATAGTTGTAATCCAACTTATGTTCCACGATGAAATGTGGCTTTATGCATCTGTAGTGTAAGCAGGTTACTTTTGTCTGTATGGAAAGATTTAATTCAAGCGGACAATCATTCAAACCATTTGAGACAGTACAATGTGGTAGCGTTTATCCAAACTTGTATTGCTATTCATTCCCCAGAAAAACCTGGTGGATTTTCGTATGCCTCCTTCTCAAAAATAACAATCAAAGGTACACCATAAAATGAAATTAGCCTATTAAGGTAATCAGAACAGATTAAAACCCCTGCAACTTTGTCTTCTTTAAGTCAAAATATATCTTGAAAATATTTTCAGATTCGTTATTTAATTCTGCGAGACTTTATATAAAATTTGATAATTGCTTTTCAGTTGGAAGTGGAACGGGACGGGTAACAGTTGGCAGATTTGTTCATGAGATATTTATGGTTTTATGATTCTACCTTTTCATTTTGGTTAGGCAGACATAAAAGTCTGTGATGTGGACTTTCAGATGTCTGCAGACCATTGGTACAGAAAATACCATATTTTATTCCATCACATAATTTGATTTGTTTGATGGAGTAGTTCAGGAAACAAAAGTGAGCAGCAAAACCTTTACCTTGTACGCCAACTGAAAATCCAAGGTAGGCTAGGCAAAGCAAAACGCTTAAAATTTATTGCTCGATGTTTTCGGTATTTACTTACCGTTGTCTCAACTCATATGCATCAGCAGAAAGTGTCATATTTTTTGTAGATAGGCCATTGTACAGATGAACCATACAAGCAGAATTTAAAGGGCTATTTTGGTACACGAAAAGCGGAAGTGCTAAATAGCCTTATAATAAATACTACGGCCAAAGCAAACGATACAACTGACATCTTGCAAACGTTTCGA
>JGI24158J21664_10004400_pt1 | contig 18128 bp, 11 predicted proteins | sample Ectturendosymbi3_FD_21664 | JGI IMG/M metagenome (IMG submission 21664)
AAAGAGTCAACGACAAAATCTAACGTAAGTAGCAAGATGCTTTTTATTTTGCAAGGGCTGAGGGAATTGACACTGCCATTACTTACAGATACTGAGACAACTTGCACAGGGGTGGATATTAAAATTTGGGGCAAGCTCTCAGAAAGGGGCTCCAAAGCATCGCCATTGCGAAAGGTAGATGTGGGATTACGTGAATAAAAGAGTTAAATTCGTTTCACGTGTCAATTTATTAACTAAATTCAAGAACATATGATACGTACGAAAGGAACAAAATTTTGTAAAGTTTTGCAGCTACATAATTGAAAGCTGCCTCCTATGGCACATTTTCCTATAATTTTTGCTTTGTTTTGAAAAACATATGACTTACTTCCAAGCTTCTTTAAATGTGGCCTTAGAGCGGTACATCATCTTTTTAACTAAACAATGGTGCAAAGCTTTCAAGGGGGGCACGGATCTCTGAAAAAAGATGGCCCGAGGCGACTGCCTCCTTATCCTTCCCTAATATCCATCCCTGAGCTTGCAATCTCTCTTGTTGGCAAAGCGCATGTAAGTAAAATGAAACTAAATTTGAATTTTTTCCCATTAGGGCTTCAAATTCCGCAGATAAGTTATTGTATTTTCAAGAAGCCCGTGATTTGTACAAATTTAATTACGTGCAGTGCTAAGTTATCTTTACATGCAGCTGAGCGCGGTCAATAAGTTTTGTAATACTGGGTTTACTATTGTGTTTACAGTTTAATTCCATCTTATATTTCAATAAAGTCAGTTAAATTTAGCAGTCTCATCAAACAATTTAAATGAAGTAAGTTTAAAGTAGCTACAAAGGTTTTACGGAATAGGTTGAACATAGCCTAATATCTTACGGATTATCAAAAATCCAAACATATTTCAAACGTGGTGAAAAGACTCTAGCCTAGTGCATACGGTTATCAACTACAGACGTGAAATAAATTGCTCAAAAATTAGATGACAACGGGATCCACTTCTTATATGCGCGAAAGTTTTGTAGAAGGCCTACGTTGGAAGTAAGTGCCTTAGGGAAAAGTCGCTGCTCAGTTTCGGTTGAACGTGCTGTTTTGGCGTACATCCGAAGCGTATAAAAACAGTACCGGTATGAGCGCAATCGTAATGGCGGCCGCGATGACTTCTTGATCAAGTGCAATGTTGGGCGTTGAGAGGTTTACTAGCGCTTTGTAAGAAAGGTTTATGAGCATTGATCCAAAGTATAGATCCAGACTATAAGCTTGGAACTTTACTATCAAAACGTTTAAAACTTGTAAATTCAATGAAAGCAAACTTTTTGTTTGTCGACTTAAATCCGAACACAAATGTTCAGGAGAAAACGCCAGAAATATGCACGTTTCATGGATGGTGCTGTAAAACAAGGAGCATAAAAAATATTTAAATGTTGAACCTCGGTTGTTGTTTTCCCCAGCCCTAATAAAATTTCTGGCTACGCGCCTGGTTCCACAAAGGATCTTGTGCTTTGTTTTTGATTTGATCTATGTTGTGATTATTAGTAGCATTATATTTTCTTTGTCGAAACTGATCAAGATTGACTTGATTATCACAATTTTTGAGCATAATTGTGTCTATTTAAGGTATCAGAATTAATGTGTTTTCATATTAAATGCATAGCACCGTTTTATACACCAGTAGTTGCTATACCACCACGATGGGCGTAGCCAGTATCAATTCCATAATGTGCCCCCAATTTGGCCAATTTTACAAAAAGGTCGTGCTACGGTTGGGTGAACATGGTGACGTCATCGAAACGCAAACAAGAAGGTTTGTCCCCCCAAAGTTTTTTTAGCAAACTCGGTCCCTGGTTGCGAATGGAGCAGTGAGCAGAATGTCGAGTAAAGGAAGTAATAGCCCGTGGTGGAAAAATTACCTAACAAAATTCAAAACATGTGCTAGATAAAGCTGTCTCAAGAACAGCACAGACGAAACTTAGCGACTTTTTTGCAAGAACGTAATGCAGTTCTGTACCACTGTATGCTCTGTATTGCATGTAAATACAACTGCCAATGTTTTCAAATTCATGTTTGTGTTTTTTTGATCAGAGTATTCGCGAAAATACTATACAGTAAGCGGCAATCCTAATCAAAAAACTTTTAACCCTTGCCAGGCTCTGGCTTTCAAATAAAACGCAATTTTGGGAACGATTCATTGTAGTTTGGCTGCAGGGCCAGTTCATCTACAGAGACGCTTTTTCTCTGGTCCCTTGAAGTGACGTTATAGGGCAATTCTACACTATTTCAAACACTCCTTTTTCATATAAAACATTTGCGACCACCATCGCCGAAAAGACCCGTCCCGAAACGGCATCGCCGAACCGTCCTAGACCCTTAAAAAACACGCGTACAAAGTGAAATGAAGAGTAATATTTAACGAAAGTAAAGAAACATGACAACCACATGTATGAAAGTTAATCCAATAAAATTAAGCATCAAAACTGCTGGATATTTCGATTCTCTACGCTCTTACCTAATCTGTCTTTTTCTCTGTCGCTATTATTTTTTGAGAAAGCATACGAATACAAAATCAGATGAGCATTTATTATATTTATTTTATGAAAACTTGTTTTTGACAAGCTATCCGCGCCCCACCACTGCAAAATTTATAATCTACGTATCGTTGTCATGTGGGTATTTTTCAATTTTCAGTACAGATATGCGACGGGATTTGATTGGCTGTTGGTGATCACGGGAACGCTATCCTCCGGCGTCCACGGCGCTGCTTTACCTGTAATGTTTCTTTTGTTTGGCGAGCTAACTACGCAGTTCACTATATATGGAAGATTCCTGCAGTGCAACTTGAACTATAACGATTGCTTTTCCATGGGTCTTGCAAACATCAGTGAAAGGTCAGGTCCATGTACAGTGTTGTTTTTGAGGTGGCTTTTGTTTGTTTGGCGGGTGTACAACTGCTCAGCTTTTATCCCTCTATGAGACAAGACGTGCACATAGGATTATCGCTACTGCATGGCTTTCAAGCAGGGTTGCGGAGTCGGAGGAAAATATCCCACTCCAGTTCCAAAATTTCCACTCCGACTCTTTAACATAAAAGTGAATGAAATTTGGTTGTTAAAATCAATGGAAATCGTGGTGCACAGCAAGAAATCTGTTTCAACAAAAGTTTCAGAAGAAATTGTACCATTTGAACAGGAATTCCCAACTTAGGAGTGTGATGTAAAAAGTGATCCAATTGGACATCCGGAGTCGGAGTCGGACAAAAAAATCCGACTCCGACTCCTGGTGTTGTTAGGAATCCGACTCCACCCAAAAACTTCCGACTGCTTACGACTCCGACTCCGCAACCCTGCTTTCAAGCCTTGGTGGATACTTTGTAAAGAGTGCTGAGCGCCATGAATGCATGTCAGTCGATTAATATACTTTTTCAAATGAATTCAGCATGCGAGATTTGTCAAGAATGCGTTTAGGACTTGGTGTTCGGCAGTTGACGGTCTCTTTTTTATGACCCAGACTATCTTGCACCACTGCTTGTCAACATGTGCTGGTTTGGGCGACATGTTGGTAGCGCATTAACCTTTTAACTCTTTGTGTCTCAATCGCAACTTATTTTATTCGATTACTAACGTTTCAGCGAGTGGAACCAAACTATCCTACCTCAGGTCGAAAACTTCAGAGATAGTAGCCTGCGGTTTGTTTACTATTTCGTGTACCTCGCTTGTGGTGTGCTTGTACTGGGATCCATCCAAGTTACCGCCTATTGCATCAGCGCAATTCGGTAGGTGCCAAATCTTTTTTGCTCTTGCTGCTTCGTGATTGGTTTGGTCATTGTGGGATGTTCTTGAAACGCAGGCAGACGAAAAAAATTCGAATGGGATATTTTCGAGCCATTTTACGTCAAGACATTGGTTTTCATGACGTGACGTCATCGGGAGAGCTAAACGCTCGTTTGTCAGCGTAAGTCGTTTTGTTACTTGCCAGAATTTAATTCAGAAATTACTTCTTTGCAATGTGGAAATCTGCGGCGATATATGTTTCTGATCGTTGTGCTTACACACTTATGAAAAAAAAACTGTTGTAATCATGCAAAGTGCATGCCCTGTCACAGACACCAACCGCATGGAGTTCTCTTTCCTGGACAATCTGGAACAGTGGTTACCAACCTTGAAACTGAGAACTACTTCTTGTGTACCGATTAATGCGAAGGGCTACCAGTTTGATAAAAACTTAAGAATTAAATGTAATGCGCAATTCTCCTTTGCATTACGTACATATTCATCTATGTGGAGACACTGATCATGTTAATAGTTGTTTAGAACAGGTCTGCGGGCGACCCACTAATCCGTGCTGCTGGCGACGTTTTGGTGCCCGCGGGCACCATGTTGGTGACCCCTGATCTAGATTTTTTGGTATCAGAGACATTAGGTGTAGTTAGGGGATGAAGATGAACACTTCAGTGTGTTTTGGGGGCTTTAGGAATGTGGTTGACGATGCATTGCTTGTGATAGAGCGATACCAAGGGCTGCCTGAATTGTTTAAAGGTTAAAGAAAGTGATGTCACTTTCGGTCAATACGCTATCATAACTAGCTTGTATTCAACTGAAAAGGTAGTGTCGCAACATTTCATATATCGAAGGCTCATTAACTATATAATAGGTTTCTAAATCTGTCCTAGATTTCTACAAAGTCGGAACTTGTCGTTCCATATTTCTATACATGTCTTAGTGTCGAGACGACATCAAGTACAGCTTTTCGGCTAAGAAGGCGGGAGCTGTGTTTGTCGATCTCACAGCAGCCTGCGGCGCTATATGGCAACGCACCCTCACCTGCAAGCTGCTGCGATTGCTACCTGACAGACATGGTCAGCGTGATCATGGATCTGATTGGCAATCGCAGCTTTACCCCTACCACCGGTAACACCAAACGGAGCAGGTTACGACGCCTCAAGAATGGCGTCCCACAGGGATCCGCCGTGGCATCCCATCTCTTGAACATCTACACCACTAACTTGCCAACCGCACCGTCGTCAAAAAGTATGCATACGCCTAGCAATCATGCATGCTGATGGAGACTGGTAAGCAGTGGAAGAGGTGCTGAACAAAAACATGGCGACCGTAGGTGAATACCTCCAGACCTGGAAGTTAAAGCTCAGATCCAAAAAATAGCGTTCAAGTTCATGTTTTGGTAAATAGAGGTGAGTTTCCACGTTGGTCTTAAACATTCCCGCGAGATCAAACTTGTTATTCTCAGTTGTGGTACCAAGCGGGGTAATAAAGCTGCTCTCCCACAAGAACTCGGTGAAGTTTCGCCGTGAAAGTACGAATGGCATCGTTGTGGTTCATTCAGGTGTGCTACTGCCTTGCAAGTGTCAGTCGAGAAAACTAAGTATTTCAGTAATACAGGGTGGTTCAAAAAGGTGTGTCCATTTTTGATAGAGTAGCATTTTGATTGAAAAAAAAGCATTTCGGAATTTTCTTTCATAGGCCTGTCTTACAGACACGTAGGTTTTGTGCAGTGTAAATTTCTTCCTCGTACACCATCATTTTGCGAGCAGAGCTCATAGTTTATGATATGTTCGATCCAAAGCCGCTCGACTTCGCACAATGAAGTTTGTAACTAATAACTCTATCCAACATTCCATGGCGATTTCTCCTGATCTCCGTTCGAATGTTATTATCAAGCGCATCAATAGTTTGGCGACTGTCAGCATAGACCTTGTCGTTTAGGTATCCCACAAAAATAATACAAATGTTTAAGCCTGGAGAATGTGTTGGCCAAGGATGGTCCGTACGACGGGAGACGAGCTTGTCTCCAGTGAAGTAACGGTGGAGATATTCGAGTGAAGCATTGGAGCAATGTGCTGTTGCTCCATCCTATTGATAAATCACACTATCCGTGATGGGCTTCCGCAGATTTTTACCAGGGGGCAACGTCGACATTTTGCTTATCATTTTCAGGTTGCTGACGATACAATGCAAACGAACGTTCACAAAATGCTTTACCTATTCTACACCACAATGAAAATGTCCCATGTTACGCCAACCGTCACAAAAATACGCTTCTTGGCAGCATTAGCCAGGTATATTACGATAATTTACACAATAGCCAATCTGCCGATTTTCCAAACAGGGTGCTTTTCAAAGCATTGACAATTGAGTCCGGATTGGACTTGAACTATCCACAAATACGGTTGTGGTACTCTCATACAGCTGACCGCGGGTTGAACTTCGCTTTTCAATCTTTTGTCTGAAATGTTTTCTACACTTCGGTTATCAGAAATGTTTTAACTTTTCATAGACTGCCTAATATAAAATTTTGAACACTTTGTACGAATAAGTCATTATTTAAGAATAAATCAATGACCAGAACAATATAAGCGATGCACTTGCAGTTAGTTTGCCAAAATAAAACGGCCGACGTGCGTTGGCAAACTTTTCCTCATGAAAACGTCACGCCAGAGTGAGAACTCTCACAGTGTTTTCCTATTGCTAAAATCATTTTTTTTAAATCTAACCGTTCTTTTTGATTGCAGTACGACTGGCAGACCTTCATAATTTAGTGCAGTGGGTGACGACAGAGTGGTAGATTTCATGACAACGTATTGTTTTGTCGCTGTTGCTCATACAAGCAATCGCACGATTTACAGTGAGCTGGAGTGGTACAATCCGCTTCGTAGAGATTTTGCTCATATGTATTTTATCGTAGCCTGTGCTTTTCAAACGCGTCGTAGTATTAATCTTCTTCTACTGTCAACACTTTTTCGGAGTCTATAGTGGTGTCAAATTTGATTGTGTGCACCCAGGTTATAAATTTTTGTCTGTCCTTCATATCGTGGTTATATTTTCCCTTCATGTTGTGGTTGTATGGTTTGGTATAACAACTGCGTCAATTCGCGTATATGTTCATGATTCGACTGAAGCAGGGTGTTTTTAAAGCATGAAGCTGGACTGCAGTCTTGCACGAATTTTCGACGGTAGACATTAAATTTTGTAAAAGATATGAGATTTATTGGTTAATGTTTGTTTGAAATGATCCAAAAGTTAGTAGAAACAAAAAATTAAACTGTGCTGAAATTTTGTGGTTTCAGTTTTTATAAAAAGATGTGCTGTAGAGTGTAGATGAAGAAAGATTTGCTCTAGATATTTCGTGTTGTAGGTTTGTATGGTCCGATATTTATTCGAAAGCTAAAACGCGCAGTTAAAGCAGAATACACTTCACTAGCGAAATGGTGGTTTTGCGCTTTAAGTTATTAACGTGATTTTTTAATAGTTTTCATTTGACTCTCTATAATAGTGGTTTTCAACCTTTTTCATGCAGCGACCCATTTTACAATCCAATTTAAACTAACGACCCCTTCCAAAAATTTCCACTCAGGCATATGCAATGCAGTTGTGTTCGCACAATAGAAAATCACAATGACTAAAAAATAACGTACGATATCACTGTATGTTGAACAAATTCTCATTTATTAAATTCATGCACATGGCAGCATCAGTGAGAGAGACCCGTGCCGTATACAAATCATTCCACAGCACAAATTATTGAAAACTAGAATAACTCCCAAGTTAGCTAGCGCATTCAGATATCTAAGTTGCAAACAGCACATTCTTACGTCGCAAAGTTATTCATGCGGTGCCAAACGCAACAGTCTTTTAATGGCCATCATCACACTTAAAACAATTTTGAATGAAAAAGTAGGCTTTCATTTTTGCCAGGTGATCCTATTATTCTGGCTATACGACAAGAAGTGGTTCCATATACGAAATGTAAAATATAGAAGAAATTATGAATATTTTTATCAGAAGCTCTCGCAACCCCTAGAAAAAAGGTAAACGACCCCCAGGTCGAAAACCACTGCTCTATAACATTGGCGGTAAAATTTATTTTACGTTTGCGTGTGCGTAGGTCTTTACCAAAAATTACAAAGCAATTCTTAAAAAATACGTTCTATGAAATCAGTTTATGCATTGCTAAACGTTCTTTATCGTAGACAAGCAGAGTCGCGATAGAGAAATGCCATTACGAATTTTTCGCCGCAAATACTCTGTGTATGCTTACCTAAAGACAACCCTAGGCAGTCCGCAGTAAGTTTACGTTGCACAGACGCTTGTTTTCTTTTTATTTCTATCCACAAACAGTTGGTGGTCATAGATGTACTATGTTGCTGGTAAGACTGCCTTGACACTTTACGTGGATATCATTTTTTTTTAAGTTCATCGATAGATGTTGAAGAGGTCAGTGAGACCTTAAATTCATGAAAGTATCGCGACAAATTATAGTGAACGGTATTTAGTGATCAGCCAAGGGCCTTTACATTTTAGTGATATCAAGACGATACATGATGGAATGGCGGAAAAGGTTTCGATGGTGATCCAATACTTGAGCATGACGATTGGTGGCCTGATCATTGGATTCCTTTACGCGTGGAAGCTTGCTCTGGTTACTTTAGCTGTAGCGCCTGTAATCGGTATAGCGTCCGGACTGGTCATGGTGGTGAGTACTATATTGTATCGGCACAAAGACGACTGCATTGTTTCCGAATTTCGATTATACAGGATGTTCCAAAAAGATGCATCCATTGTATTATCGCTATCATTTCATATTAAATAAATACAGGCTGCGGTTTTCCAGGTAAATCACAGTTAATGCTCCGAAGTTTTATTTCCCAGCTTCAATGGTGTAAGCAGCAAGATATTCCGCGCAGGAGATGATCACAATTGTAGAGGTCTATTTCGCTACGAAATCAGTCGTCCTAACTCAACGACAATTTCGGAGAGACTTTCCAGGCAGAAACGCTCCAACTAGATTCACAATAAAGCGCGCCCTGGAAAAATTCCGTGAAATGAGAAGTCTACACTGTAGACTTGTAGACTCACAGCTTGTAGACGCTACAGGATAACATTGAAGGCCGCAGTGGCCGGCCACGGTCGGTCAGAACAGACAATAACGTCGTGACTGTGAGACAATGTTTGAGCACTCTCCAAGGAAATCCACAAGACGTTTGTCCCAGGAGTCAGATCTTTCAAGGAGTTCAGTTATGTGCGTAATGCATCAGGATCTTCAACTGTTTCAGTATAAGATAGCAAACCATCAGCAGCGAATCGAAGACCATCTGGATTTCTTGGACTTCACTTTTTTCAGTGACGAGGCAAATTTCCACCTAGACAGTCACGTGAGAAAACCGAATATGTGTTTTTGGGCTCAGGCTCATGAGCAAGAGCATCAGTATCGACCACTTAGTGTGGAGAAAGTGACTGTTGGATGTGCGTTGCGTGGTAATGGCACTATAATGGTTCGAGGATGCTGATGGACGTCTGGCAACTGTGAACACAGAGCGATATATTCAACTAACGAGAAGAAAATCCATCCCGGAACCGAGGCGGAAGTGAGGAGTGGACATGGATACTGTGATTTATCAGCAGGATGGAGCAACACCACACTGCTCCAACGCTTCACTCGAATACCTCTACCGTTACTTTCCTGAAGATATGCTCATCTCCCGTCGAATGGACTATCCTTGGCGTAGACCAGCGGTGTGCAACCATGCAGCACTACCGGGCCAAATGCACATAACCAGATTGGTCCACGAGCTACAGCTGCGTGTGTCAAGCTTTGCGGGTTAGACAACCCGCTGGCCACGCACGGAAGATTGGAAATACCATTCTGAATTCTGGACGTCTCCGCGGGCCAAAGAACATCACCTCCCAGGCCAGGGGTGTGCAACCCATTCTTCCTGTGTCTTATTTTCTGTGGGGATACCTAAAATACCGGGCCTATGCCAACAATCCCAAACTTGATGCAATCAAGACTAACATTCGAACCGAGATCATGAGAATTCGTAGAATTCTTCATGAGATGTTGGACAGGGTCATTACAAACTTCGCTACAAGGAGCTTGGATCGAGCACATTATAAACTACTGAGTTGCATGTGCTCGCAAAATGGTGGTGTACAGAGGGAAAAACTTACGCCACACAAAACCTGCGTGTCTGTTATGCAGGCCTATGAAAGAAAATTGCAAAGTATTTCATCAAATACAAACTGCTAATTTAACAAAATGGGTACATCTTTTTGGACCACCGTAGTGAGGACCATGTTCACTTTGGGTCTAAATACATTTAATTATATCGGCCGTGCGTTTGCTTATATCCGCACGCTTATTACGATTTTTTTGTGCTGCCAATGCAATGCGAGCACGACATGAGCGAAATTAAAAAATTTGGCAACCTTGGGTTTGCACATAAATCAGTTCTATTGACTGGTCACCAAAAACGTTTTCGGCAGCAGCTTACTTAAGCCGGTATGCGCTGTAGAGTATGCAGCCGCCAACGTGTATTTATATTTAAGCCTTGACGTCCTCAGTTTCGGTAAATATGGGTGTTGTTTTGGTGCCACAAGCTTGGCCAAACATGCAGTATCAATCCATTCCAACTGACATCAGCTTTCATAAACTTCGACTTGAAACAACATTTATTTTTAGGATTTAAAAAATATTGTGGTGTTTGGTTAACGTTTTTTTTCGTTGTTTCTACAGTTTTACGATCCTAAAAGTTGAAAAGCATCTCTGTTCAAACTTACTGACATAGTTAATACGTTATTCCAGAGGTCACCAATATGGTGCGCCCGCTGTCACCAGATCGCTTGCACGGACCACGTGTCGCACCCGGGCCTGTTCTGAAAATAGCATTAGCATGGTTTCATTAATAGTAACATAATTGCAGATAGTTTGAACAAATTGTTAATTTCAGAAGTGGGTATCAAATGACCTCGCGTTACTGTAATATCAAATGACCTCGCGTTACTGGAATATGAAAGAAGTAGCTCTCAGTTTCAAAAATGTTGGTGACTCCTGCGGTATTCGAATGACTGTGCGTGTCTGCGAGAAAACAGCTATTTGAAGCTGCTTTCGCAAGAAAAGCTTGTATGCGGCTCAGAGTTGTAAGCGGGGCTCATTTTGAAGCCCGAACCCGAGATTAAAGCACGATTTAGGCCTGAAAGCCAAACTTATAGTGAGTGAAGATATGCGCATCTGCACGGTATTGGTGGCGTAGCAAAGTAAACATGACTAAATAATTCACAATTAATTATTTTTTATTGAATATTTAATCAACTTGATTGTTTCAACAGTAACTGGCGAAAAAAGTGCCCGTCGTTACGAAAACATTTTGCATGCAGACCCAAAATTTCTCGAAAATTATTGACAAACTTGAAGCCCAAACCCGAGCCGAAAAGCCCGGTTCACAACTCTGATGCGGCTTGAGGCGAGGAAAGCGCTAGTCGGCTTGTGATTCACGTGTTAGATTTTCTGGGTCCGTTTTCAAAGAGTGTTATTTCTTTGTCCATCAACAGTTAACAAACGCGTACACGAAGAAAGAACTCGCCGCTTACGCAAATGCGGGTTCCATAGCGGAGGAGACAATATCTGCGATCANGACGGTTGTTGCCTTTGGTTGTCAGCACCGGGAAATCGACAGGTAATTTGTTGGCCTTCTTTTCACTGCTTTGTTTATCATCCCTCTTCGTGATGATCAGCATACTTTATGACGTGTACATATCATGATTGCTTCCCGTGCTTGCGTGGCTTTTGCTTTCCCAGTAAAACCGCAACCAATTTTACAAATGACTCGCCGAGCACACTGAGACACAGTGTGTTTTACTGCATCTTTTGACTTGGCTTAACTGAAGCTCAGAGCGAAAACACTGGCGCAGACATTGCAAGCTACAACGCCAGCGACGTGACTTGCGGTAACACTAAATTGCCCATGCTTCAGCCCATGGGTGTCGAAAGGATTTTTTCCAGGGGGGGGGGCAATAGCGTTTTTTCCAGGGGTAGACAAAAAGAGTTTTCTAGGCGGGTCAAAAGCGGTGAAATTTCATTTGCTCAGTGTTCGAAACTAAGAAAACAACTTTTTTTGCTAAATTGTAATAGAAAAATGTCAATTTTCAAAATTCAGGGGGGCCAAGTCTTCCCTGCCCCCTTCCGATGCCCATTCTTTTGTCCGTTACTGTTCCTCTGCAGAAAATATTACTTTTACTTTTGTTGCGATGATTGAGGAAAAGACAGCCAGCCATATTTGAAAGTGAAGTTAATTCCGCTTGCCAAAGTCTAGGGAACTTCCGTGTTGCATTATTAATTGGCTTGGTGGAGGCATAAATGTCACATGTACCAATTTGTAACGTCCCAGTGTTAGAAGCTTTGAACTTCTAAAAAGTGTTTCTGACACAACACTACCTCAAGGTTCTCACAGCACTTCAGGGTTGGTGGATATTTTAAACTCGACATTGTCAGTGTTCCCTTTTGCGAAACTACCTTATTTTTTGACGGTCGCTAAAAATGGGAATGTAAGTCCATATCAATTTTGTACACTGACCTATCGAACTTCAGATGTCTGTGTAATGGTCTGATGCAAGTTTTGATGTTCTGGCAATGTAGAAGTATCAGAAAGAATTTATGTGTTTGTGGTGCTGTACGCATTTCAAGTCTACGCAGCTGTTGACCGGGTTATGTTCCTACAAGCCTCATCAACACAGGTTCCACATAGTATACGCCCTCGACACGTAAGGTTGGCAGTATAGGGCGATGGCTTACGGGTGACGGATAACATCAGCGTGGAATAGGTGCCTTATCTTCTCACATGTCACGTTCCGATTATTCGAAAGCATTTACTGATCTGCTGCAAGGCCGTTATGGTTTGTTAGACTCATTGACGTGCACAGCAATTACAGTACTCTTTCAGTATAACGAGCGAAAACCCCGCTTGTAGCCATGCAAACAGTCATTTTGTGACTTCAATAGGAAAGACACCCGACGTGTACGTGGTATATGACAGCAAAACGAAGCATTCAGTTCGGCAACAAATACCGTAGATTGAAACAAGAAGATGTCAAGTGCAGAACTACATATTATACATTATCTCTTATCTGCAAGATAAAAAAACATTTGAGAAATGTAGTGTGAAAGCCAGGAAAAGGTACTGGATTGGATGGCATTACCATGCCAATTCATCAAAACTGGACTTACGTTATCAATAAAATGAACCTGTCCAAGATTGTTTTTGTCAAATTATAAACCTTTCAATTGTTTTCAGTGTTTGATCATATTTCAGCATCACAAGTTCGTAATTCAAAATAAAATTTAATAATGACACCAATATTTTAACAGCGGAAGGAAGGCAGTTCATTAACGGTAAATCACACCAACCAAAAGCGAAATTTAAAGTCAGTCGTATTTGGAGAAGCAGTAATATTGAGCTGACTCGACCAAAGGAAAGACGATTACCTCACCAGCCTCACTTCAAAGAAAAATCGATCCGCTGACTTTTTTGGACATGACGAACAACATGATAGCAATGGCAGCAAATCGGGAAGAAAGACCGCGCTCGCTCACATGTGATAAGAATGATAACCCACAGGTTCGGGCTACATAATTACCCCATCTGCTAACTCGATCACACAAAGAAAATAGCTGAAATACGATGGTTATGGCAATGGTTTTCTGCAAACTAAGAAACTACAAGCACCTTGCTTTAAGTAAGACAAAAAAGCTATCCAAGGTTCGTCAGGGTCTTGCAAGCACTGTGTATTTTGTGGTTGCCTTGGAAACCAACAAACCCATGGTCCCAACTGTTTCACAAATACTGACAAAAAGTAAAACTTTACCGCTGAATCAAAACCTGACATGTTCAAACTATGGTATTTATGTGGCTACTTGTATGATATGCCATCAACAGTATGTTGGCCAAAAAGCAAACAAATGTTCCAACAGATGGTCAGCCCATCGAAGAACTTGAAACAATCCAGATAAATAGAGATGACAGTGACCAACTTGCCTTTTCGTGGCGCTATTCGATGTTCCATGGCATCACAAATAATCCATTTATCTATGAAGCTTACACTGTTACTTTGTAGAACAAAACAGTTTTAAATATATGGGTACCTGTGAAGGTAAATGGCTTAACAAATTAAACGCACAAATTAATGTTCAAAACATGATCCTCCCTTGTGTGAAATAATTCTTGTGCCCCTTTGTGTTGTTCATTGTTTTTTTCAATTCGGCTTTACCCGCTTATTTGACCTTTTTTATCACCCATGGTTACCGATGTTGGTACCTCCCTTCATATCGTTCAGCACAGGGATGAGGAGCCTACTTACTATCGGCCGCATGAATTGCGCAATATCGCCGGCGGCCCGTAAATTAATTAATTTCATCTTAAAATTTTAACTTAAACTGCATCAGGAGCGAGAGAGACTTCTCTTGAATGACTGTCAACGTGTCTGTTTGTCAAAGAGTTTCGTTTTGACGCGATGTTGAATTTGGTAATGAAAGTTCTGTTGCGGGCCATATTCAATTTTCACGCGGGTCGCATTTGGCCCGCGGACCGCAGATTACCCACCCCTGGTTTAGCATTTAATTTTGCAGGCGTTCTCTGGAGTTAGTCTGCCAACCTTACACGAACGCAATTCTACTTACCCATTCTAACAACGGTTGTTTTTAGTTATCGCGGCTTGATTCCGTCAATGTTGGTTTGTTGCTCGGTTGTTGGCGTCTAGATAATTTTCCNGTTTAAATGAAAGCAGTTATTTGAACAACTTATTTTCCAGTTTTTTACTTGCCGCAGCTTGTGTTTTGGTTTATTCATTTTAGTCTTGAGTTTGCTCGTGGGCTACTTGATTCTGAATTACCTACAGTTTGCTGTGTGTGTGGTCCCAGTATCAGTGGCCTGCAATATCTTCTGAATACGTCTTATGATTATGTTCTTGAACATGAAATTGTTATTAGCTATAACAAGACAGTTGGTGTAGTTTGCTCCCCATAAAGTATAAACAGCCTGCCAGGTGTGTGAAGCTTGCCGTACAAGTCAAAATCTTGATGCATTACATCATACCTTACTGAAGGATAACAGTGACACTCAGGGCAAGTGAAATCTCTCTATTGCGTAGCAAACAATCTCAGAGGTACCTTTTCTCAGTGGTTTACTGCCGCTGAAAACACTGATTCCTGTGTATTGCATGCCAATGCATGCCTGCCAATCATGGTGCCAGTGCACACAGCCAAGTATTAAATGCTTCCACACTGCTTACAATAGCGCCTATTGAATTTTTCAGTACGTCCCCGGGAGTGTGCTGTAAGTGTTCACCCATATCAAATCAAATGACCCATTTCATCACGACATTTGATGCCTGACTAGAAACAACCCGTGTGTCTTTGTCCAATGATGCTCATCTTTTTTATCCCTTTGCCTTTACTGTTCAATGCTTTTTGCACATATCCATTTTTCTCCAACTACATATCGCTTCTGCATGACAATGTCCAAATGTAATACATGCTATCGGTGCTTTGCTAGTTGTTTGTTTTCTTAAGTATTGGATTCATATGCCAACCCACACCTACCCTATAATGCTTTGTGCCTAAGCATTTTTATACCTTTGTGTTCTTTTAACCACCCCTGTGATATGGAGATGTGTCTGAAACAAGCACTTTAGTTAAAAAAATATAGGCCAGGCCATTTCCCAGTCAATTTACTGAAATTCATGTAGTTTTTATTCTTGATAATGAATATTAGCAAGTTATCCAACCAGAAGATTTGGTTATAATGTTTTATGCATTTACGCAACACACACAAATCAAATGAGTAGGTAAATTACATATTTGGTGATAGCCAAAACAATGTGGTCATGACTTAGAATATCTGAAACATTTGCACAATACAAATTTCTAAAGACTTTATAGTTAGCTGAAAGGGAAATGTAAATATTATTTAAGTAGGATAGCGACCAAATTGAGTGATATTAGCCAAAACGTCCACGGCAACCTTCATTCATACAAATTGCATAGTCGCAGCCTATGCTGTATACAGGGGCGAATTTTCATTTTCGGGGCCCAAGGCTATTTTAACTTGGGGGCCCCTCTTGAAGGATTGCAACAACTGATGTCATACAAATCAGCAATACACGTGCTCGCTACATTTACCGAACAAGTTATTCCAAATCATAAATATATTACAGCACTTTATTCTGAATTCCTTCGGTATCAGAAACCAGAGCCACGTCAGCCGCCCTCCATACTCCCAGTTGGGTGGCCACGCTGTCACATGGGACCCAAAATTCAGAGCTTAACCCCCCAAATTAAAATATGTAACATTAGAGATCAGCAAAGTTTTTGTCTATCCGTATACTTTTCTGTCCTGCAGTTTATAGACGGAGCAGTACCTGCCGCTGTTGCTTCCAGGGTTAAATTCGACAAAGTATAGGTAAACATTCAAGTTCAACAAAAATAGTTACTGTTAATAATTATATCAATGCATCATATCAGGAAAATGCACTGCCAGCAATTCACATTAAAATACATCACACTAGATCACCGGTATCAATTTCGCTACATTAGTCAGAGTTTGTTAGTAACAAACACTCAAATATTCCTTCAGTCTCGGGCCCCTCCGTAGCTGTCGGGCTCCGGAACAATGTACCTGTTGGACGCCCCTCTTATAGGCCCTGCTTTCAGAGCCACACAGTTGTATATTTCTTGGCTCTTTTTGGCGCCCCCTTTGACCTAGCGCCCTAGGCAACCGACAAGTTTGCCTAATTGGAGCGCCTGCACGGATCAGGCGATGTTATGACATTCACAATTACTATCCCAGTCCGTCCATTGAACTGAATTTTCCTTTGCGTCTTTCATTTTCAAACAAATCTTTAATAAAACTCTCTCCAATCAACCAAGAGCTTCAAACTAGGAGATACTTCAAGTGAAGTTTGAATGTAAACATGCCAGTTCACAATAAAATCTAATCTAACAACAGTACCCCTCGAATGTTGCGCATATGTGTAAGATAACAACAGTAAAAAGTTTAAACTGAACAAGTAACTGCAGTGCAGAACGCAAGTGCTTACGAGTATAGTGCACCACGGCGGTGTGCCGTGCATTTTCCTGATTGTAAATCTTGCGCCGAAAGCAGATACAGGCTTTAATCAATTTAATCAAATGTGAGTTTAGGATTAGCGGACATATCCAGAAGTCTGAGATTTCGAAACCATACAGGATAAATTTAATCACTTACAGTATTTCAACAGAATGCTTTAAAGCAGTGGTCGTCGGCCTGTGGCCCGCGTGGCTACTTAGTGTGGCTCGCGGTTAAAAATAGAAGCAATACTCGGTTGACAAAATATTTCGTTCTCTCCCTACATTTGTGTTATTATAAGTAAGCTTATTCCAAGGATAAAGTTACTCAATGAGGTCGCAGTCTCATTTCACTAGCAACATTTCATTCAACTTCGACCGACGTCATTCATTCTGAGACTGCGGGATTTTTTTCTAATTTCTTCCTTGATAAGATTTACTATGAACATTTGAAAGTCATGTTTAAAAAATGATAATATTGTCACAGTACGCACTTGAATACCGGTAGGTTTTAACATAATGTTTCCTACGTTCAATAAACGAGCACTTCTTGTTGAAGCTTGATGCACATTCGCTTCAATTTTTATTTATTTCAAAACAATTTTGCAACTCTGGGGCTCCAAAATGGGTTTTGTTTCACCTAAAGATATTTCTCTTGGAGGCCCTGTCTGAAAGTGACCAACGGTCCACCAAGTAAAAGTGAATGAATATGGTGAAACTGAATGAATATGATGAAAGTGAATGGAACACGCGTTCACGCAGTTTCTCAGGTTTGCCGCATAGGGTTAATACTTTTGTTAGTAATTTCAACTTGAAATATTATTCAGCTAATAAACTTTCTTATGCACAAAAACTTCTTATTTCTGCAATGTTAGCCTACAAGTGATGATATGTGGAGTGAGGATCTTTGTAGCCTATAGGACGGGTGGGCGCTTGAAAGGATCTTGCTTAGGGCAGGGTTGCCAAGGCTAAAATGACGTTTCAAGCTAGAAAAAATAAAAAAATACCGCTAGAATCCGCTTGAATAAGACCAACCAATCGTGTAGGCCGCCAGACCAGTTATGTAACTGCTATAGACAAGACTAAAATCCGCTAGATCTAGCGGAATATCCGCTAAATTGGCAACCCTGGCCTATATGTTAGGGTGCTTACAAGTCTCTCAATAACGTGCTGTTGTCAGGACCAGCAAGGCATGCCCTCCTTACTTTATCAACTTCACTTCAATAATTTTAAGGTTACCATTTCTGTTATTTTCATTTC
>JGI24158J21664_10004402_pt1 | contig 18128 bp, 12 predicted proteins | sample Ectturendosymbi3_FD_21664 | JGI IMG/M metagenome (IMG submission 21664)
ATCAACCGATCACAGAGTGACGATGGCCAAGATGTCCTGAGATGGCTGGATCGTATGCTCATCAGATTGGTAAGACTGCTTCTGTTGGTCAATTTCAGGTCATTTCTTTGTTACTCGCTGTTGTTCACTGGTGCGGCGTCCATTTCCGCTTGCTTGCTTGCGCCGTGGTCCACGCGGCTGCTTTCGCAGTGAACGGTGCACTGTTGGCGAGTCAGTGGCAATGGCAGCACCGCTCACAAACCGTTCACTTGCACCTAACCATTGACGCCGAGCACGAGGCTGGATAGGTCGCAAGAAGTCTTCACTCGTCGGCATGGCTTGGTGGGGGATCGATCCCAGCTCGTACCAGCTCTCGGGGCGCGTGGTCAAGCAACTGCACCACGTGGCTGATTGTCAAACTATCTACTTAAGTTTATTCAGCCACGAAGATTCACATGCAAAAGCCTTTGCGCGGCTAACTTGTGCAGACGTACCTACTGTATATAATGTGACGCTGAAAATATTAACATACACCCCGTGTCCTGTGTTCGTGGTGTTTGAGGCATTTGTTTTTGAGGTCTTGGTTTGTAATGGATGTTTGAGTTTCCGGGCCCTTGGTTTGTTGCCTGTCCCAGACTGGCCATCAATTCGTCGGAGATTTCGCGGTCTGATCACCAAAAGATCGTAAAATTTATTGAAAGCGCTCTGTCGCCAACTTAATTTCTATTTACCCTGCCGAGTGTTCTAGACATCTCAGTAACTCTTGTAGCACAGGCCAGCCGGGAAAAGCAGTTGGCGTGTTGAGCGGTTGCGTCGTGCGTACTGCAAATGTGCAAGCAATGTGTTATGAGCGTGCAATCAGTGTGCTACAGATGTGCAAGTAGTGTGCTACGGGTGTGCAAGTAGTGTGCTCTGAGCGTGCAATCAGTGTGCTGCGAGCTTACAAGCGGATCGATATGCGAAAATAGTAGGAAGGGAAGAACATATTCCAGCGCTTGAAACGCATTTATGAGCTTGTGAACAAACGTTGCAGTTAAATTAGCGGCAATTCTCGCTGAAAAAAGAAGAGGTGATTCTTGAAATGCGACAGGTTGAATAAATAACTGCATGCCAAGCGAGGAACCATATATTGGTTCTTCACGCGAAACGTTTGCGTCACGCGAGCTACCGGGTCAAGTAAGAACACCTGCTGCTTCGCTTTCGTCGTGACTCACTACCCCCATCTAGCGTACGTGATTCCCCTTTCTTTGTGTGCTCCGATGTATCTCGAAGCTGGGATCTAGGCTTGGTTGACGTTTGGCTAAAGTCCAATCGCGCTGTGTTTCCTGAGGTGCACCAAACATTCACTACCACGCAACATATGCCAAGAACCAAAGTCATTGACTTGGCTTTTTTCTAATAGTCGTCACACCAGCTCCATACTGCCCTGAAACTACAGTTGTTCCGTTCTTCCCACATGCAGAGAAAGAAATTGTTCTCTGCTGCCCCTGGCCGATAAAAAGATTGTGTTGTCAGCGGAGTGCAAACATGAAAGGCCAAGCTCAGAAACAATTTCGTTGCTTCTTGCGGTCTTCTCGTTGCGTCATGACTGACGTTTGCACTCGCAACGTAGCGAGCGGCGCTGAGCATTCTGTACAAACCGCTTTCCCAAAAGCGTGAGGTCAAATAAAGGCGTGCGACGGAACGATTGACGCAAAAACAACGACGGGTGTTTCCAAATTGGACACCAGGGAAATTCGTCGTTTATTTTAAACGAGCTTCGCTATTCGCGCGGTCACGAATCGATCGATGCGCAAACTTTGCCCAATTTCTAACCGCCCTCCACGTCATCACCACTTCGCCAACGTCCAAAAGCGCAGATTGCGCGATGTTAACCATCGCTAGGGCGCGCCAGAGGGCAAGCACCTGAACGCAGGTCTTGGACTTCGTGGTATTGACCCAATGTCGGTGCCGCCTATGACGGAACCCTCCCCAGGGTTCCCACGCGGTGTTGAAAGTATTGAAAAAGTACTGAATTTCAAAATTGATTGTCAAGACCTTGAAATATACGTTAGGTTTTGAAAAAGTATGGAAATTCTAAATGGAAAAGAAATCTCAAGTATCTGAGCAGAATTTTACTGAGGGCAAAGCACTTCATTATGTGTGCAGTGTTATGCAATGTGTAAAATTGAGTTTCATGATTAAGAATTTTGAAAAATGAAGAGAAGTAATGGTGTTGAACTTTTTAAATTAAGTATTGAAAATATATTGAAAAAGTATGGAAAACGATTTTTTTAAATGTGTGGGAACCCTGCCTACCAAGCGACAGGGCTGAGCGCTGTGGTGCGCGTTTTTTCGTTGCTGAGGAACGTGGGTGGAAGGTGATCCCCCGGAAATAGTGCGGACGCAGTGATGGCAATTATACTTCAATGGTGGCATGTGGTTTTAAGGCTGCACTTAATTTTTAATGAAGATATCAACTGACAAGGTTGTCATTCCATTACGCTAATGGTCATTGGCGGTTTGTAAACAGCAGGTTAATCTTGTAATTCCTCTTTACCGCAACAGCTTACAAGTAAGCGCGGCCACTGCATTACCCCCACCAGCGCGTGCGAGGCACCTGACAGGGATACACAGCATAGCGATCAGCGCGTGCAAGCGGCAAGATTTGCTGCGATTCTACATTGATCGAATCGGTGTGGCAGATCTCGGCGCAAGAACTCGTCTACATTCCAGGGGTCACCAACCTTGTTGAAAGTGACAGCCACTTATTCGGTACCGGTTGATACGAAGGGCTACCAGTTTGATACGGACTTCTGAAATTTAACTATGTTATTATTATCAACTGATAATCTTCATCTGTGTGAAGACATTGGTCATTTTACTGCTATTTTCGAAACGGACCCACGGGCACCATGCTGGTGACCCCCCCCCTGTCTACACACTACAGAACATACTAGCTTGGATTATACTGTGCAAGGTTAAATTCAGTTGTTTGGACTGAAAAGAAAAAACGAAATCATTGAACAGCATTGCCTGATGACAAATATGCATGATTTGTGTTTCAACAGATGTTGGGTTTGATTACCTTCACGAATTATTTCCTTTATCTTTTATCAAGGCCAGGGATTCAAGATTTCCAAGGCTCTCAAAACGTATTGGGAGAAAAATGTGCGTACGTTAAAAATGTTGCCAGAATGTTTCGGCAACACAGAGGAACGGCCGCAATGTGTGTCTCATTTAATTTCCTTTTGATTTCATTCGTTCAGAAATGTGCAACTACGTTTTCACACGATCACATTAGTACGCAAAGCAATATCCGTCCGTCGTACTTCCAGCCCCTCTCCCCCGAGCTCAGTGCACTGCATAAAAGACTCATCATTGTCGAGCTTCGCAACGTTTAATCGTCAGCGATTTCATTTAGAAGCGCGCGCGTCACCGAAGCGCACCTCTTGAACCAACTCGACCCGACGCTATTGTGACGCACCGGCCGGACGTCTAAACGCGATTACGAAACCGCCGATCGACCTTAGGCCACCCCCCTTTCTCTCGCGGCGTCGTCCATTATTGATGGATCGCAAGCTTGTTATCGCTAACCGCTAAATCCTGCCGCTGTCATTGGTCCGTATCATAAATAAATGATGAACGGCGGTCGTTGATTGGCTGCCTGCGACGCAGCCAGCAAGGTTGAGCTGCGTTGTCCGCATCAAACAAACTTCCTGTTGCCATGACATCACTCTTAATCATTTTGCTGTATTTTCGAGACAAAATATAAATTGTTCATTTCCTCCTCAGCCCGATAATATCTCTTGTCAGTCCGTCCGCGCTAGTTTCCAGCATTGACCCTCTCTCCGTTGTATCTTCTTCACATAAGCAGCAAGGCACTGTGCCATATATTCTTCTTTTCTCATCAATTATGCGAGAAATCCCAGTCAATATTTCCTTGAATAGCATGACGTGTCATCGTTTGCCTTCCGTAATATTCTTAAAACAGGGCTGACTTCGATTTATGGCGACCAAGATTATTTTTACTGCACGGCTGAAGGACTCCGTGTTTCGGATTAATCAGGCAATTGTTAGCACAAGTTCTCTTGCGAAGCATGTTAAAGAGTCGATCTCCAGAAACCTTGATGAGGTGAAGAAGTAGACGCCGGACAGTTTTCATCATATGCTTCTCAGCCCGAGGACGAAGTTGTCCTTGATTGGTTGATTTTGTTCATGTTCCGCTTCATTGAACCAGCATTGCAAAGAGCACGACGTTTACCGCCCAGCCAGCCCGTCACAAAATATCCAAGTCCTGTGGCGGCGCAGTCGTATATAAACATAAAAGGCCAATATTTGTAGGTTTGATAGGTAAACTCATGAAGTCGTAGAGAAATGACAAAAATCAGCTGATATCACTTCTATTCGGCGCGAAAACAATTTTGTTATTTGATGACATGCTCGATAATATATATCCTTCATTTCATTTTCAAAATATAACGAAAACGTTATTGAATGACTAATGCCTATATTCACCTGCCTGTGCCATGATGAAAATACGGCGTGATTAATCGCCATATAAACAAAATCCTAGGTTTACAAAAATATTTCTACCAGGTGAAAAGAACGCAGACTTATTAGAAGATGTTTGTGTGAAGCAACGAAATGTTACCAGGTGCAGGGTTCGATCGGGCCTCCATTTCCTTCATTGAACAATCCACTCGTTGATGATGCGGTGTTCACTTTGATCGTATTTAAGTCCCTCCACACTTCGGGAATGCTAACTCTGGGCTCACTTGTTCCTCCCACTTTGCTTTGCAGTGCCAAAAGTTCGGCGATTTCCAGAAAGACGTCCCGGACTCATTTCGCTTCGCCGAGAACTTCTCCCTCTACCCTCAGGTGACTGATGACGCAGAGTGGAAGTCAAACCTCTGCTTCTCTGTAACCATTGCAGAGTTAGATTCGTCGTTCTGCCACTGCGATTTCGCCTAGCTGCAAATAAGCCGGAGAGCTTTAAGCACAACCACACCGCATTTTCATGTCTACATCGTGTTGCATTTGTGCACAAAAGCTATACGCGCTGATGGTGAACGGTTTGGCAACGATTTAACGGACTTGTTTTCAGAGAAGCATGGGCAGCTGAAATTTTTCATTTGAGTATTAACGACACGCGCCTTTCATTGGGAAAGAAACTTAAATCATTTTCGACGCGACAGAAGCTAAAGTTTATTTAAACATCGTGAAAGTTTAATTCAATACGAGGTTTCAGTTCCACCATAGTTTAACTGCGACGACGTCCTTCTGCGTTTGCAGTTCATGTTTCACTTGCGGCGCTCGAGCTTCTTGCAAATATTTGGTCACAGTCCGGATGAAACCGCCTATTACCGGTATCAGTTCAACCGACAGGACCTGACCAACTCGCTCATCATGATCCAACCTGTGCTGTACAGCTACTCGTTCAACGGACCGCCTGAGGTAGGCTTGCTTGATCTAAAGTCGACCGAGTTTGCCCGACCTCGCATTTGCGCCCTGGTTTAGGCGTGAATACCCTCTGTATGTTCACTATGTTAGTTGTGCGAAACGTTTGAAAACCTCCCACCCCCAGTTTTTTCCCAGAGGTACTTCTGTTTTTATTGTCAGCTGGCTGTGCATGTCGAATGGCGACCTCACACAGACAGACACCTTGCGCGTCGATCCATTGTTTGCGTGATAGAATAAATCCAGATTGCACTTTGCTTTGCTTTCGTCGAAGAAGTGCTGTTGCCAGGCAACCTGTTTTGCGCGGAAATCTCCGATGCGAAAGCGCGCGTCGGCGATAAAATCAATCAACTGTGAACTCGCGCGACGCCCGCTCGTCGTTTGTTATCCCGGCGCCGGTGCGGCGAGACAACGAAATGATCGAACATCTTACATTCTGTCAGTCTCGCCCGCATCACACGCCCCCCCCCTGCACCGAGGGCGGCTGAATAATAAGGCGATGTGGTCGCCGACGCTTTCAAGATAAGCAGAGGCTGCGCGTGCCATTAGTCGAACCTTCCATCGCCAGCGTTTAAATCACCCCCTCCCCTCTGTCCTCGTGTTAATCAACCGCGCTGTCATTAAATATTGATGTGACCTCGTGCCCTGCATGCCGCTTGCTCTGTTGGAATGCGGCGCGCCTGTTGATTTTCTGCTTTTATCTTTTATCGCCCTCTCAGCCGGTGCTACTGGACAGCACGAGCATCCAGCCGGACAAGATACTGCTCCTCGACACCTTCTTTCAAGTCCTCATCTACCACGGAGAGGTGGGCGTCATTTGAACTGTGTGCTACGCTCGCGCGTATTTTAAAGTCGTGACATCTTTGACAATATGGCAGTGAAAATATTATGTCGTCGTTGTGCTTTTTTGTCCAGTTTCTTTGCGTGATAATTTTTCAAAGGTGCGTTTTATTCATTCTTTTTTCAGTAAGCGGCTGCACGCCCAAACTTTTGTTTGAAATAAAGTCTCCAGTTATCAGTCATAGCAGCTGACAAGCTTGCATCTGATTGAAGTTTTACTTCGTATCTTCCGGCGATGGTGCTGTAAACTTTTAAAGTGATTCTACAAAGAAAGGCATGCTTCACGCACGTCCAGTAGGGCTGATGCGCTGTAACTTCGTACAGACCATAGCACCGTGTATTGTTTGATCACTTGACTGTATTGTCCTTGGTTTTGAAAGATGCGGAGGTCGAATCTTGTCAGCAGAAAAACGATCATCTTTGTAAAAGTGCCCTCCATGAAAAAGGACACGCGTGCGAGGTTCTTCAAAAAACGTCTGCTATTTTTTCAAAAAACGTCTGCTATTTTTTCGAAAAAAAAAATAAATTAAAATTGCTTGCGGAACGTTCTGAACAATCTGGTAAATTTTTAGGATGTATTTTTGCGATTTCACCAAACCTCGACCTCAGCCTCATTGTCCCGAATGAACACCCTCCTCCGCCCGTAGACACTGTTCTACGATTGCCCACGATTTATAACTCTTTGGTTTGAACGTCACTTCCAGACCATCCATCAGTGGCAGAAGGCCGGTTACCATGAGCAACCTGAATACGAGAACTTCCGGCAGCTCTTGCAGGCTCCCGTCGACGACGCGCAAGACATACTCGCCACCAGGTTCCCAATACCAAGGTCAGTGCGCCACGCCTATTCGATGTGGGGGGGGAGGGGCTTTGATAACATATGCACAAAGCACAACTTTCCAACACCTTTGCATTACCTCCCAAATTAGGTCCGGCCGGCGGTCACTGGTTGCTTCGTTGCTTTATTATTTCAAGTCAAAGTGGAAATATACTACGCTTTCTAGTAGCGTTCCTTTTTCGAAGGAAAAAGGTGATATTTTGTGAACCAGATTGATTTTAATGACATTTCCATAAGTGGCTAAAAGGTTCAAGCCGTAAATGATGTAGTTGCCTTAAGAGGTCGAGACGTAATCTTGGTGAGTGCCTGCCGAGTTTTTGCTTAAGAATCATTGGGATTAGCTTGCAGTCTGTTATTTCCGATCATGTCAAAGCTTGGTGATCTGTGGTAATGCACAGCGAGCCAGATGACGCACGTAAACGTCATTTAGCGCCCATTTCGCTGTCGCGAAATCACCGTGGCAACAATGCTTAAAGAAGCCTGATCTTCATCCGGTGTTTCGTGGCGAGATTTCGCGGCTTTGCGCGACTCTCATCCCCCCACACGCCAAAGAATATTTTGCGAACTTGAAAGGTTTCACGTTTAGAAAACTGGCAACTTCGAACGCTCTTTTTCGAGACAGAAGATTTCCTGTTTTGAGAAAAAGCAAATGGCCGGTCAAGCCAAAGGTTTATTTGGTTAAGATATGCGCAAAACAAACGTATAGGTGATGTTTTTATTTCGATGCTGTTGAATCCAAAATCGCTTCAGTTAACAAATAGCAAAAAGCCGAACCCGTCCGGTTTACGCCGTCAATTTCTTATTCACGTACAATTTCTTCTTGCAATATTCAGTTTTTCTGTTTATTTTTGTTTTTTTTAATTATCTGTTTTATAATTCATCATTCAAGTACGACTTATTTTTCGATTGCCTGTTTTTTTGTTTACTAATTTTTATGCTTGCCATGACGTACTGGCTCACGCAGAAAGAAGTCTTTTAGTGGTTATTATCGCGGTTGCTAAGAGACAGAGCCAATAGCAACCGTCACGTCTCCATTGTCTCCAGGTACATCGAAACACAACATGGCGGCAGCCAGGCTCGCTTCCTCCTTCACAAAGTCAACCCGTCGCAGACCCACAACAACACCATGTGGGGAGGTCAGCCGGTAAGTGGGGGTTGGGACTGAATCTTTTTTCGCTGCGACGTTTCGGTCATTTGACAGCTGAACCGAACCCCGCAAGCAAGGAAGGATGCAAAATCACTTTTCAGTTATTTTCTCTTCAACCAGGATCAGTTTGGTTGCGATACTCCTGGGGTTTTTAAACTTCATCCAGCCAAACTCAAAAAACCGTCAATCAGTTTTCAAACGTTTCACGGAAGGACACCGGATGACCCCGAGTATTTTCACATTTAAATACTCAACTAAACAAAACATGATACAAATTTCCCTGAAAATTTGTTTCGCCGTTAATTGTTTCTAGTGGTAAACAGCTTTTTCACCCAAGTTGCAAAATTTTCTTTTGAATTTGCATTTAAACGCTTTGGATAAAGTGCTTTTATCTCTTTTTGGGTTGTATTTTTCGCTTGAAAACTTCTCAGCAAAAATTTTTCTTCAGATCAAAATTTTCAAAAACGGAGTTTTTCGTGTTTAGTTTCAATATTTCTTTTTTTTTTTGAATTCTGAACAATGTAGAGCAAAGTGTACAATTTCAAAAAACCTTATTATCTGTCGCCATGGTTCAATACAGACCCACACCTTTTTAAGACATCACGGAACAAAAATTAGGCCAGAAAATCTCTTTGCTCTGGGCGTGTGACAAAGACGAGGAGTGGCTGTCTGGCTGATTGTGATTTTTGCGTCACCGTCTCGTCAACAAAAGACCATTGTGACGATAATAAACCTGTGACGTCACTGCACGACAACCGTGACAATAAAACCAAGGGAAGACCACTGTGGCAATAATCAAAACCATTGTGCTGTTATTCGTCAATCAACGACTATTGAAAACATAATGATGGAAAACCTCTCATGTCGACAGGGTCAGACTTTTGTGTCAATTAATGAAAACTGTGACGACATTAGAAGGCCATTGTGTCGTTAACACAAGTCGATTGTGACAGTAATCAGGTGAATGCGTTTCGTAACAGTCGCTCAAACAAAACTCGATTTTACGCTTTTGATCAGACTCGCAATTACGGACAATATTCCTTCGCAAATTTGAACAGATCTGGAATCGATTCAAGGGCTAAGATTTTAATTTAGGCCAATAACGTTTTCAAACTCTTCCTGAAATTATCTGAAAAGACAATTTTTAGCAAGATTCTTTTCGCGAAAAACCCGAACGGTTTTACTGTCACGTGACCGAGCTCAGCCCCAACCGGTCAACCAATAAGAACAGCGATAACCTTGAATGAACCGAAGATGGAGCAAAACACTCGTTTCCTGCACCGCGTTAACCCGCGACATGGGTGTCAAGAAAAGCTTACGAACAAAAGCCTGGGATAACGTTGCCATCATCGTCGGATGATGTCTCCGCTTGGATGAAATTACAGCTTCGGACTCGGACTTTCCGCATATGATGTTTCAAATTCGTGATACTGTAGTGTCCGGAAAGAAGAAAAACTCGATGCTGACGACAAGTTTCGTGCTAATCTCCGCGGGTCCTTTCACTCTGTTCAGAAACATATCGTTTGATGTTGTTCATTCCCGCTCAGTTTTGGACACGCTTAACCTCGCGGAAGTCTCGAATGCTGTATCACATTCTGTGTTTAACTCGTTAAAAAAACGCAGCAGGTCTCAACCGTAGGCGTAGACACGGGGGGGCAAAAGGAGCTATGGCCCCCCAACATTTTTGGAATATATAGTCATTTTGTGCTTTGAGAGGCGGTATCCCAAACAAAATACTGCTTTTCTCTTAAAATCAAACATCTTGGCACCCCCAAACTTTTGTGCTGGCTACGCTACTGGTCTCAACGCTGTGTACGAGTTCGCGCAGCTTTGGACTATGTCTTTGTGCTAAAGAGAGATCCATGCGGTTTAGTTAATAAAGTGCTAGTTAATGTCAATTTTTCATTGCTAGTTAATCTTAAAAAAATTTTTATTTGCTTAAAAACCTGGAATTAGTTCCCATCAAACAACTTGTTCCTCGCATTCGAGTGTCGTTCCCGAACCGGATATGACAGTTTGCAGCAGACTTTAAGCCGGTGTCCCTCTATCCACCGCTTAAACGTCTTGCAAAATATGCAAAACTTATCATTTATTTGTCAACAATTACGCCCGCGGCGTTATTTCGAATATTGGCCATGACTGATTCCTGGTCACGTGTTTTCGCAGGACGGGTCGGCGCCAGTTTTAACCGATGACGTCAGCTTGCAAGTGTTCATGGACCATTTGAAGAAACTGGCTGTCTCCAGCTCCACCTAGCGTGACTCTTGTTTTCGTGAAACTGTCGCTAGATGGCGACGGCGGCAAGCGTTGTCGAAGCAACGTAGTCTTTTACTGTTTGCAATAATATATAAATGTCTCGCGCAGAACACTTAGGTATTGTTGTTCCTGATAAATGCGTTCGGTGTTCGAGAAAGCCGATTGTCTGCCTGCTCTCAACGCCATGTGCCTATCGTTGGTTAATAAAGCCGTGCTCCTGATGCTGCTAGAAGCGGACCGGGATTTTCGTCTTCGACATTCACTTCGCTTCCCTCGTGCAGTAGTAAGCGTTGAAGGCGGGCTTGGTCAAAGCAAGTCGAGTTGAATTTAAAGCGATCTTCATGAACCGTTGAGGAAAAAAACACCGCTTTACTGTCAGTTTCCACCTGTTTCTATTTCAAGATGAAAAAAGGCCTTGATATTATTTATATGGGGGTTCGAGAACGCCCACGACACTGCCATCAGTGGGAACCAAATCTCTTGAGTCTGTTCAACCAAAAGACGAATCGTTCAAAACGATCGGTTTTGAGTTACTGGTTGAGGAGCTTTTCACAACAGTAATATCAAAAGTTTTTCAAATTTTGCCGTCTCCACGAATAGCTTTTGCCGATTTAGACAAGCAGGGTAGGTGCGCTCAAACTAAAGGTTTTCGCCGACACAGGAAAGTTGTGTTGAAAACATTTCCGTGCCAAGGTCGACGTAAGTGATGTGGACCAAACAGGTAGGTGAACATGGAGGAGTGAGCATGGCTGTCGAAGCACATCCTCCACGACCGCAGCTATTGCCGAAGATTTTCTGCATTTCTGAATGCAGTATTGCGTAAGAGTAAACGATACAGTTTCTAGTGATTAATAGGGACGAAATAGATTGACCGAGTTGAAAAAAGTCGATCAAATACTTCTTCATGGCTTTGTAAACATATTCCGAGTCCCTGGACGAGTTTCAACCACTGCGCAGTTCCTTGCGTGACACGTGCGATTGAAACATGTGCATCTCTTTCCAAATTTAATACCTCGTGTGTGGTCGGATTACAATGACTAGCGGGTCCCCGATTTACAGAAATTGCTAAGGTTTGAGAAATTGAGGATCAAACATGCATGGACAAATCAGTAGTGGACTCTTAGTCAGCTGTAGGCCAATTACCTGCTGGTCCAGTCGCGGCTACTGGAAACGAAGCTTGTCACTCAAGTGGAAGCCGCAGGAGCGCCGGGCAGAAGGCCTTGCAAAAATCCGACGTAAATAAAGCAATTTCTTATTGTTTTCCAAGTAATTTTTCAGTGGGCAAGAGGTGGAAAGCGCCTTCGTAGCAAGTAAATCAGCGCAGTGGCTCTTCATCATAAACGAATGGAGTCATTCTGGCACGGATTAGTCGCTCAGTTTGGGTTGTGTTCATTTGAGTTTAAATTGGCGTCAACACAGATGTAAAAACGTGCGCCACTCGCTCGATCTGTGCAATCACGTCAGTAAAGTCATCACGCATGCTGGGAATGGTTTTCCTGCGATTTAAAAGCCGGTGCTTGGGAAAGCCAGAGTTCTTTTACTACCAATGGAAGAAAACCGTTTGTACAAAAAACAGCGAATTGTTCAGATCACAACAGGACAGGTTTATTCTGTTGACATAGTTTTGTCTTCATTCGTGTCGTAGGTAAGGACAGCACTGGCTTATGACCTTCAGCTATACGATAGTGGTTTCAAATCTTGTATGATGACAACAGCAGACGCTCAGACGGGAAAGCCTCCTAGGAACTAGAGGTTCGCGTTATCAAGCGAGTAGTAACAGCTCCGTAAGTGCATTTTTAGGACCCGTAGCTTGATACGCAAACGCTCGTACCCAGTGGCGTAACTAGAGGTTTGAACCAGGGGGACAAAGCTTAGCTGAAGGGGGCCCAGTAGCCGAAACTCAGAAAAAAAGTTAAGAAATGATAGTGAATCTCTGGATGTCGTGGATGTCTATACTAGCTGAAAAGACACGAAAACACCCCGAAAAACCCATAAAAACAATAACCTAAAGAATACTAAATATCAAAATGTCAACTAGAGGGGGCCAAGTTTTTACATTTAGCTTGCCAGGGAGGTGGTGGTGGCTCTCCCCTTGCCCCTTGTCAGTTACGTCACTGCTCATACCCTATCTTTTTTAGTGTAACGACATAGACCAAGTGCTGGGCCAGACCGCAAACCAGTTTGCTCACACAAGGCTTGCGTTTAGCGTGGTATCAGCCAGCAGACTTTTATTCGAGTCTCCCCTATTTCGAATGATGCCGCTCGCTGGTCGAATGGATACAGACTCGCGAAAAGCTTTAGAAAGGACTTGATATATTTCAAATTTTGTGACAAGTAAGTTTGTCAAGCATTGAAAAACCGTCGATGTTTTCATTTTTTCACCTTTCAATGGCACCAGGTCTGCGAATAAAATCTAGTGAAAGCCGTTTGTGGATCCAGTGGCTATCCAAGAGTGCAATTTTGTGCATTTGCCGACAGAACAACCGCGATGCTCATGGGCGTCCGCAGGGGGGGGAAACGGGCATTTGCCTCCCCCTGGAAATCGGAACTCAGAAGCAAAAATTAATAGATAATGTAAAATCAGCAGTTTAATTCCGGTTAGCTGGGTAAATTCTCGAAAATGACAGTTTGTTTTCCGATATGACACTCACTCTGCACAAGAGTCAGTTAACTGTTCTGGCGTCATAGACATGCAATCATGAAGTTGCAGCTCACTTAATCCGCTCCTTTGGTTGCAAATGCAGGTTGCGAAAGTCTGGAGCGAATTGTTTTACTACTAGCCTTTGTTGCGTTACAATAACATGGTAACATATCTTTAAAGGTTCGCTTCAAGTTACGGTTGTAGCCGTTTTGCCGCATGTTACGTAATTGCTGAATGCAGACATCTTGGCAGGTAATGCAGCGAGACACCAGCGACTGCTAATAGCGGTAAGCCACGTACGTTCATACCAATGGTGGGCGAACTGCGACATATTTTGTGTGGCACTTCTAGATAAATAACAATATCTCAGATTGACAGAGAGTTTCTACCTCATATTTAAAGTTTGTTTCATTTATCAATGTGTTTACGCGAGCTCGTTAGGCAGAGGCGGATCCGGTCAGTAAACTTGGGGGGGCGATTTCAGTAATATTTGCTAGTCAAGTCTCATAACAGCTTCGCTACTGTAAGAGATACGAAATATATTTCACAACACTGCTGTGATAAAACAATGGACGGCAAAATGGCCTTCTATCGCGAATGTTGTTTTCCGGACTGTAATAAATTATGGTGAATAAAGTTACTTTCGCAGGTTTTAGGGGGTGATCACCCCAGTCGCCTCCCCGTTAGTTACCAGAGAGTCTACGCGAATTCATAACAAAGACAGTGAACCTGAAGCTCAAGTTAGGCTGCTTAAGTTCCCAGAAGAATTAGATATTTCTGAAGCAGAAATCCAAATTATGCCATCGATAAATCTGCGGAAAAGTTCTGCCTCATTTAGCACATCCGCAGTAGATTGTAGGATGTAATGCACAGCAATGTTGGCCAATGAGACAGTGATTACCACCTGTTATGATTCTGTTTTTTTTTTGTATGTACAATTGGTCTTCGTATTGGCTGGCCACATTGTTCAGGCAAATTTTGTTCAATTCGACGATGATTTTACGGGCCTCGTCGCTGAAGCGGGAATGCTTTTCCAATGAACATTCAAGAGCTTTTGTCACAGTGTCTCTGCACAAGGTTGGGTAAAGTGCTTTCACATCTGCTGCTACAATATAAAATACTGATTTTTGCTTTGCAGTTTCTAGTTGTTTTGTAAGGTGCTCTTTCTAAACAAGCAAGTCTCCAGTGTACTGACGGCTGTCTTGACCAAATTCGTTTGGGCAGTTTTTGTAAAAGTCTGCACTGATAGGTTTCAGTGTGAATTCAAGAAATGCGGTAATGTGTGAGGTGCTGATGTTTCCAGCAGATTGCATCAGGAGTACCGGTATGTCTTTGATATCAACGTTCAATAAATTCTCCGGGGTTAGCTTGTGTGTCTTGAAAAGCGGGTAACCGTACGCTGGTGTGTTGCAGCGAAAGTATTTTGCTGATGCACCATTGACCTTGCGGTGCGCGTTGTTCTTACATTTCATTCCTGTTATGGGTAGCAGCAGTTCATCCTTCGATTCCCCTATAGCAAGGAGTTTTAACCATGAGCATTGGGTATCTCTAGCATTTTTCCTGCGTTTCTTTTCCTTGGCCTTGGCGCAGGCTTACAATGTGGCAGCGTTGTTTATCGAATATCCAGTTGAACTTTTTTACAAATCGCAGTTTGGTTTTGTTGCGTTCCTTATAAATGGCACACCTTTCGTTGTCTTTCAGCATTTTCCGCGCTTTTGCGCTTTGCAGCGCATTTATCATGAGATCGACAGCCAATCAATTTTTCTGAATTTTAAAGCAGGATGTGGCAATTAGCGTTGTACCATTTATATTTCTTACTTTTGTACGCTTGCTTGGTACACATTGCACACAAGATTCCTTTTTTTACTACACAAAAGCACTACTGAGATGTGACGCGAACACTGAAACAGTGCACCGACAACTATTGCAGTTGGTCGCCATCATCAGAGGCGGATCCAGGAAGTAAGGTTATGGGGGCGATTTCAGTAATAATTGGTAGTCAAGGCTTATAACAGCTTCGCTACCGTAAGATAGATGAAACATACTTCACAACGTTGCCGTGACAAACGACAATGTACAACAGAATGGTGTATATCGCGAATGCTGTTTTCCGAATTGTACAAAATCATGGTGAATAAAGACACTGTACTTTCTTAGGTTTTGGGGGGGGGTCACCCCAATCGCCCCCTCACCAGGATCCGCCCCTGGCCATCATACAGGAGCGTTGAATAATAGAGGAAAAATGACGATCTGTAAAAAGCATCAGACAATTGAAGCGATCAGATAAAAAAGTCGGATGAAGATGCGCATCGTACAAAAAATCGATGTAAATTGTTTCTCAGCAAGGCATCAAAGGTCCTGGCTAACCTGGTGTGGGCGAACACGTACAACTGAACGTCTGCACGACTCATCAAATTTCTGCACGACCCATCAGCCTTGTGCACGACACAGCGAACTTCTGCACGACCCAGCACATGTTTTTTAAAGATTAATTTTGAGACCAGCGTCATGAAATACTTTGGAAAAGCTGACGATGCAATGGGCTAACAGAAACACGCAGTCCTTCACAAGCAGTGCACACTGTCAGCAGGCGAAATTAGATCAGTACGCGCAATTGGGAGATACGGCCGTGGACACCAGTCAGACCTAACAGCAAATGCACGCCTGTCTGACGAAGTAACAGCTGAAACAACAAAAAGAGCTTGTGCATAAAAACCGAATGCAAGAAGGCAAACGCACGCATTCATTGTGCGTGAATATGCTGTTTTTGTTATTTGTTCTTCCAGAATAGAAGCATCGAGAGATCCGTGCGATCTAAACAAGAAGTTGTCGCTATACGTCTGAGCTACAGTGTGTAATCACAGCTTCACTAACGTTTTTTTATCAGCGGCAATCACTTAGTAACTATTCAGTATTTTCAGTCTTTTACAGTCCATGGAGTGTCTCTCCTGCAAGAGTTTTGAATTTGAAAAGGGCACCCTGTAATTGCAACATTATGCAGCAACTGTGCATGGAACAAGTTAATTTTTTTCAGGTATTAACTGCGTTATGTCCATATGAGGAAAAAGTTAAAAAATGACTTTTACGCAAGTTTATGTCTCCGTTGTTAAGCTCATACAGCCATTGACTTAAGCCATTGATGCATTTCTCTTAGAAATATGATTAAAAAGTTAACAAATAATAACAAAAATTGACTTCAACAGCATCAACCTTTACAATCAAACGTTGACTGTTCGCTGAGTTTTATGGAACTGGATGTATAGCCAGAAACAAGCTTAACCCGTTCGTATAGCAAACATTGGGCATTTATCTCGTTTTATTGCACAAGGCTTGCATTTGGCTATATGGTTAACCTGCAAACTGAAAATAGCAGTGAAGTGGGTGATTTTGCATAGTGCGCACAGCAGCAAACAGCAATTATAGGTTTTAGGTTGAAGTCCAGGTGTTCGCCTCTCGGTTTCTACATATCTGGGGGGTGCAAAAATGTTTGAGAAGGAAATTATCTCAACGAAACTACATTTTTTGCTACGAGAGGAAAAGCAGTTGTGCGCTTTGCATCTTCCCTGTAATAAGCGACCACAGCTTGCCACTGGTATAGCAGAAAAAGAGCGCAAAAACATTTCATTGACTTACTGAAGCTAGCCAAACACAGTGCGAATTATTTCCGTTTCCTTGGATATTGCATTTGTGCGGATCATCGTCGCATACTGAATGGTGGCACTGATTGGTTTGTCCCAGCAACACTGGGATCAGTGAAGGTTAAACCTTTGGAGTCAATTACAAAGCGCAAATGGTTTTGGTTAAAAATTGCAGCAAGGTTATGAAGTAGTGTGAACATAATAAGCAAATATCTGAGTTTGAAACAAGAAAAAAGTTTCTGTCTTGGCAAAAAATTTGAAGGCGGATGAGCACTCAGTTAAACTTTGCAAACAGTAATAAGCAAAATTGAACATAGTCTGATGGAGTAAAAGCTGTGATGAAGTTGGGATTTGCCCTTGGAAAGGTGAACAGCAAGCAGAAAACCATTTTGTTTCGCAGATAGCACATGCTTGGACGCAGTGGTGTCCAGTAAAGAAGTACAGTAGTTTTACTGAAATATGATTCTTTTACTTCGGTACATATTGAAGTGGTTTAATTTACGGCTACTTCTACTTGAGTACCTTTTAATCCATATAAGCGTATTTCAGTAGTTTCACTACTTTCTTGAAAGTTGAAAAGTAGTCAACACGTTCTAGTTGTCAGATAATTTTGTTTAACCGGCATTATAAGCGCTTGAAATCAATTCTCATAATTTTGTATTTTGGGATAACAGCCAATGGAAACGTGATCCTTTTTTCCGGTCCAAGCTATAGGACTAACTTTAGCTTACTTACTACTTTTCAACTGACTTGCGTTTAAGTCTTCTACTTCTTACTTGAGTAAGTTTTGAACAGCTGCGCTTGTACTGCAGTGGAATTTCTTCCGATATTAACAATACTTTCACTGAGGCAACTTGTATGGCTACTCTGGTCACGATTCCCCTGGGTTCACTTGCAGAAAGCCAAAAAAGCTGTTCTCCCAACGAAAATTGTCGAGGTATTGAAAACAAGTTACTCGCGTGGCATCAGATTAAACGCAACGGAAAAAACAAGTAAAGCATTCACTGGTCAACATGCACTTTTTGGCACAGAAGGCATGGACGATTTTCTGGTATATCAGGGGTGCCAACCTCGAAAATGGCATACGTTTTTGCGATCACGCAATACGTCTTCACGAAGTTGACGCAGGCGAATAAATTGATTAAAGTTACACATTTGCACAGCCTGCTATTCAGACAGTCAGATGGAATTAATTATGTAGTTAGAAGAGTCTATTTTGGGGTTGTCCCAAAACAGAGCAGTGCAGTTAGTGGATTATGGATGTTAACCGTTGCGTCCACGTAGGCCTTAGTCTATATTTGTTAACATTTATAGGCGATTTGAAATACAAAATGTTATTAATCTAAACAT